>Ga0164320_10000053_pt1 | contig 28217 bp, 27 predicted proteins | sample GuaBasSediGuay11_FD_113736 | JGI IMG/M metagenome (GOLD analysis project Ga0164320, IMG submission 113736) | Subseafloor sediment microbial communities from Guaymas Basin, Gulf of California, Mexico - Guay11, Core 4567-28, 0-3 cm | ecosystem: Environmental > Aquatic > Marine > Hydrothermal...
CACTTATGATTATTTAAAGGTTGAAGATTCTTTTATAATACCCAGCATGCATTTAAAGAATAAGAATTATGACAAAGCATCTTCTGGATATTTAGAGATACAAAAACAAGATTCTACAAGTGTGCTAATTAACGAAAGGGAATTTAATAGTCTTGGCTATAAATTATTGAGAGATAAAGAATATGAAAATGCTATTGAAGTATTTAAAATGAATGTAGTCTTATATCCTGAAAGTGATAATGTTTATGATAGTTTAGCTGATGCTTATTTAAGGTTTGGAGATAGTTTACAAGCTTTTAATAATTATACAATAGCATTAGAATATAATAACGGAAATAAGAGAGCAAAGCAATATGTTGAAGCATATAATAAAAAGTATAACTAAAATCTTGTACAAGATTTATTAGCTATTCCACTTAATATTACAACCAATACTGGGTTTTTGTATCGTTGTATTTTCTTCATCCTTAAGTAAGCAATCCAACGCGTGTCTTACATCTTTTCCTGTAACAGGAATACCATTTTCTGGACGAGAATCGTCTAACTGTCCACGATAAACTAATTTTAATTCAGCATCAAACACATACAAATCTGGAGTGCAAGCAGCATCATAAACTTTTGCTATGTCTTGTGTTTCATCATATAAATAAGGAAAAGGATACCTAACTTCTTGAGCATGAATTTTCATTTTCTCTGGACCATCTTGAGGATAAGTTTCAGCATCATTACTAGATATAGCAATAAAACCTAAACCTTTTTCAGAATAATAATTTGCAATAGCAACTAATTCAGAATTTACATGAACTACAAAAGGACAATGATTACAGATAAACATAATAACTGTTCCTTTATCACCTTTAGCATCATGCAAATTAATATAGTTATCACTTACAGTATCTAAAAGATTGAATTCTGGTGCTGATGTTCCTAAAGGAATCATGTTAGACGGAGTTCTTGCCATGAGAAAATGTTTTGTTCAAAGTTCGTAAATATTTGTATTTTTAAAAAATGACTGAACAAATAACTTTCGAAGATTTTACAAAAGTAGATTTACGTGTAGGAACAATTATTGAAGTAAACGATTTTCCAGAGGCTCGTAATCCTGCTTACACATTGACCATTGATTTTGGTGAATTAGGAATTAAAAAATCATCAGCTCAAATTACTACGTTATATTCAAAAACCGAATTACTTAACAAGCAAATTGTTGCTGTTATTAATTTTCCAAAAAAGCAAATAGGAAAATTTATGAGCGAATGTCTTGTGCTTGGTGCTGTTAAGGAAAAAGAAGTTACTTTACTTAATCCTGAAGTGAAAGTAAAAAACGGTTCAACTGTATCTTAAATGCTTATGCAAGAACTAGATAATGTTCAAATAAATTTTGATAGTAGCGGACTTTGGGTACTCAATATTGCACTTGCTGTTGTAATGTTTGGAGTTGCTTTATCAATTACCATCGATGATTTTAAGCATATATTGCGTCAACCAAAATTAGTTTTAGTTGGTGTTTTATCGCAGTTTGTTCTCTTACCTTTACTTACTTTTTTATTGATAATAATTATAAAACCACTACCAAGTATTGCTTTAGGAATGATGATGGTTGCAGCTTGTCCTGGTGGAAACATCTCTAATTTTATGACACATCTTGCTAAAGGAAACACTGCATTATCAGTAAGTTTAACAGCATTTGCCACATTTTTAGCGATATTTATGACACCTTTTAATTTTCAGTTTTATGGTAATTTATACGAACCTACTGCACAAATTTTACAAACTGTAAAGCTTGAGCCTTTTGAGTTAGTAAAACTTGTCGTCTTGATTTTAGGTATTCCTTTGGTTTTAGGAATGTTTTTACGAAGTAAAATCCCAGAATTTGCAGTTAAACTCTCAAAGCTATTGAAACCATTTTCTATTATTGTTTTTATTGCCATAGTGATAATTGCTTTTTCTAATAATTTGGATGTGTTTAATAATTATGTACATCATGTATTAGTTATAGGAGTTAGCCATAATATATTAGCCATTTTATTGGGATTAATGGTCGCTAAACTATTCAGATTATCGCTAAGAAATCAGAAAACATTAGCTATTGAAACAGGTATTCAAAATTCAGGATTAGGTTTATTATTAATTTTCACTTTCTTTAATGGCTTGGGTGGAATGGCAATTTTAGCAGCATTTTGGGGAATATGGCATATTATTTCCGGACTGTTATTAGCATTTTATTGGTCTAATAAAACATCAAAAGCTTGAAGAAGATTTGGCTACATAGCGTCAGAGCGTATATTAAAATTGGATTATTTTTTTATTTTAAAGAAATTAGACTAATTGGTGCTAAACATATTCCTAGAGATAAACCAGTTTTGATTTTACCAAATCACCAAAATGCATTGTTAGATGCACTTTTAATTGCTGCTAAATGTGGACGTTTTTCTTATTTTTTAACTAGAGCTGGAGTGTTCCAAAAACCCTTTGTCAGCAAACTACTGAAAACCCTTCAAATGCTTCCTGTGTATCGTATAAGAGATGGTTGGAGTAATTTAAGGAATAATAATTCCATTTTTGAATCTTGTTCAGATTTATTAAATCAAAACGAAGTCGTTGTTATTTTCCCTGAAGGTAGACATAATCTTAATCGTACTGTACGACCTATAAAAAAAGGGTTTACGCGTATTGTGTTCGATACACTTGAAAAATATCCTGAAACCAATTTACAATTAATTCCAGTTGGTTTAAATTTTACTAATGCTAAAGGCTTTCCAGATAGCACTTCTATCTATTTTGGAAAACCTTTAGCTGCAAAATCTTTTGTTTCTAATAATAGGAATCAAGATGTTGTTAACTTAAGAAAAGTTATTCATTCAGAAATTTCTAAACTTACGACTCATATTCCAACGGAAAACTATAAAGAAACGATTGAAAAATTAGATGCTTTACATGTTAATTACTTAAACCCTGAAGAAGTAAATAATTGTATTGCTAATAACCTTGAAAATTGTGAGCAAAAGCCAAAATCTAAAATTAATTGGTTGCGCTCTTTATTAAAAGGATTACTTATTTTAAACATTATTCCACCTTATGTTATTTGGAAGTTTGTAGTACAACCAAAAATAATAGAACTGGAGTTTACAGCTACGTTTAGATTTGCAATAGCTATTACTCTTGTTCCTTTGTATTTATTAATAATTTGTTTGGTGTTAACTTCTGTGCTTAATCTAACTATTGGTTTGTGTTATGTATTGTTTGTATTGATTCTTGGAGTTTTGGCTGTAAAATTATAATTCTTTCCTAAAGAAAATAGCATTCATAAGTAACTTATTTGTGCCATACCAAAAAGCTCTAAAGTTTGTGTTATCAGTAAATGCAACCACTTTCCCACTTCCTAATCGTTTTATTTGTAGAGGCACAGTACCACCCAAACTATCTAAATTTTGTTTAGAGATATAACCACTTAAAATAGGGTTTTTAGTATATTTTATTGGGTTGTTATAGCTTAGAGAATCAGCCTTCATAAAAATAGTCGTATTTCTAAACAATGAAATTTTATTATTCTTATAACCAAAGTTTATAGGATGTGACCTGTCGGTTTCTGCTTCAAAAATTGCTCCTCCAATAAATTGTGCACCTCTAAAATTACCACGTTCTTCAAACGTTACATTTTTAGCTGGAACATCCACTTTTTTAAATTCTAACTTGGCAAACTTTTTAGATTTAAACCACTTTAAAGTATTTCTATATCCAATTATAGTGCCTCCATTTTTAACCCAAGACATTACTTTTTTAGTATTTGCTTCACTTAAACCAGAAGTTGATGAACTAGGAACAATAATAGTATTATATCGACTTAAATCGGAACGACCAATGTTTCTGGTATCCAGCTTAGTTACTGTTATATCATATCGTGTATCGAATAAATGCCAGATTTCTCCAGCATCGTAAGATGAAATTCCGTCTCCAACAAGTAATGCAATTTTTGGTTTTTGTAAGGCTCTAAAATGATTACTTCCCAAATCTATACCTTGTGTTAATCCTGTAGAAACGGCATCAATTTGCACATGGCTTTCTTTAGCTAAATCATTTAAATAAGTATATAGATCTTTTGATTTCAATTTTTGATTTTGAACAGGAATTAATATGGTTCCATAATCATATCGCTTTCCGTTTAAGCTAAATTGTTTCATTGCAACTTTGGCACGTAGGTCTTTGTTTAAGATTTTATTAAGAAGCTTTGGCGAATAATATTCATGCCATTCCATTACATATGCATAATTACTTTGTCCAGAAACTTTACCAGTTTTAAATTGAAGGTCAGTTACTTCTGCTCCTGCATTATTTGTCGAAACACCTTCAGCATAATCTAAATTGAATGCTAAGGGAAACGTCCATGCTGACACATCGTAAAACAAACTGTCTTGAAATTTAGTTCGTTTCTCGAACATGGCATTTATTAAACGATTATTTTTCTGATTTTTAGGGATAATATAACTGTATCCTTTTTTAAAACGTTTGCCATTAGCTGTAAAATCTTGTTTTACTTCATTGAATTTAATCTGGTGACGTTTTAAAATTTCTGCCAAATGATAGGTTTTAGCTGCATCTTTTTCATCTCCAAAAACAATAGCTTTCCCGTTTTCTTTAGCAGCTTCAGTCCTAGCATTGTTAAAAAAGTTATGCTGATAATTTAATATTTCTTTGCGCATGTTTTTTGCAGCTTCTAAAGTCGATAAAGCAGCTGTAAATTGGTTGCGAATAGCAAACGGAAACGTTATAATTCCGTTGGCACTTTCTTGTATATGACCTCTGGAACTTGCTTGTTCAAACAAAATACCAATTCCGCCATTAATATCTGGAAAAGTTGATCCTTTTCCATAATAAAAATCGTCGAAACTTTCTTCGGTATAATATAGTGAGCCAATTTTATCGAAAGCTTTTGCATGATAATTTGCAATACTTTTAGTAAGTTCTTGATTTAATTTTGGTGTTAAAGGATGAGTTCTTGATGGAATCCCTGGCTGAAAAAAGAAAGTGGCATTAGTTCCCATTTCATGATGATCGGTTAAAATGTTTGGTAACCATTTGTGAAATGATGCTATTCTAACACGAGATTCTGGAAGTTGTACTGGTAACCAATCACGATTCATATCGAACCAATAATGATTAGTTCTTCCTCCAGGCCATACTTCGCGATATTCTCTATCGTTAGGATCTGGATTTAGATTAATACTCTTATTTGTATTTGCCCAATATGCAAAACGTTGTAAACCATCTGGATTTAATGAAGGATCGAATAATATAACTGTATTATCTAATAATTCATTAATAGCATTTCCTTCAGCAGCAGCTAAATAATAAGCAGCTAAAAGTCCAGCATTAGAACCACTTGCTTCGTTACCATGAATTGAAAACCCTTGATACACTACGATTGGCATATTAGAAACGTTAGTATTAGAACTACTATTAGTTGCAGCCAAATGTTCTTTGCGAATATCATTAATGCGTTGATGATTATTTGGCGAAGTAATAGTAAGTAATAAAAGAGGTCTGTCTTCAAAAGTCTTGCCTCTATTTTCAATAGTAATTCTGTCTGAAGCATTTGCAAGTGCATATGCATATTGCACCAATTTATCGTGTGTAACATGCCACTTACCAACTTGATGTCCAATAACACTTTCTGGTGTTGGTATATTTGGATTGTAAGTTACATTTTGTGGAAGGTAATAAGATAAATCGATTTCGTTCTGTGCTTGTAAAAATACACAAGATAAAAGGCAAAGTAAAAATAGTTTTTTCATTATAATGTTAGTTAGAGCATAAATATAAAAAAACCGCTACTAAAAAGTAACGGTTTTAAATATTTTAAGATTTTATTGTGCTTTATATGTCCTCAAAATTCACATCTGTAAAACTTTCAGAAGATGAAGGAGTTTCTTCGGTTGTTTCTTCAGTAGTCTCTTCATTTGTAATAAACTCTTCTTTTTTGAAATCTTTTTGATGACGTTCACTTATTACTTCTTCACCTTTTTCATCAATGATATAGTCAGTCATTTCGCCTAAAATATCTTTAAATTCAGAAAAATCTTCTTTATATAAATAAACTTTATGCTTTTTGTAATGGAATGAACCATCATCATTTGTAAACTTCTTACTTTCGGTAATAGTAAGATAATAATCTCCAGCTTTAGTAGATCTAACGTCAAAAAAATAAGTACGTCTTCCTGCTCTTAAAACTTTGGAAAAAATTTCCTCTTGCTCCATCATATCCTTATAAGCCATAGTTGTATTGTTAAATTTGTTTTATTTTTTAATGACTCAAAAATCTAAAAAAAATATGTACCAACCAACTAATTATGATATTTCTTTTTTTTAAGTCTGTTTTTATTGATTTTTAGATGTTTCTGAAAGCTGTTTTAAATAGAGGTTTTTATAGTAGCCATCTATGTTTATGAGTTCATCATGAGTCCCATTTTGAATTATATATCCATCATCCAGAACTATTATTTTGTCTGCATTTTTAACTGAAGAAATTCTATGACTTACAATAATTGTTGTTTTTCCTTCTGAAACTTTATCAAGATTGTTAAGTATTTTTTCTTCTGTTTCTGTATCTACAGCAGATAAACAATCATCTAACAATAAAATTTTTGGATTTTTGATTATTGCTCTTGCAATAGAAACACGTTGTTTTTGTCCGCCAGAAAGTGTAATACCTCTTTCTCCTAAAATTGTATCGTATCCATTAACAAACTTGATTATATTTTTATGTACAACGGCATTTTTTGCTGCTTGAACAATATCTTCATCTGTCGCATTTGTAGAACCGAATTTGACATTATTTTTTATAGAATCCGAAAACAAAAAAGCATCTTGTGGAACATAACCAACAGAGTTTCTTAAACTATTTAGGTTTACTTTTTCAATCGAATTTTCATCAATTATAATATTCCCATCGTTAATATCGTAAAGTCTTCCTATTAAATCCAATATCGTCGATTTACCTGAACCTGTTTTGCCAATAATTGCAAGAGTTTCACCTTGATTTACACTAAAACTAATGTCTTTTAGAGCTTGAATATTGGTATCATCGTAAGTGAACGATACATTCTTAAATTCTATATTTCCTTCAATTATAGTTGGAGTTGTTACTCTGTTTTTTATTTCAGGTTCAACTTTTAAAAATTCATTTATACGCTTTTGAGAGGCTTCGGCTTCCTGAACGATTGAAGTTACCCAACCTAAAGCAGCAACTGGCCAGGTTAGCATATTAACGTAAATAATAAATTCTGCAATAGTACCAAAATCTTCTATAATGCCATTAATATATTGCGTACCACCAACGTAAATCACCAATAAATTACTAGCACCAATTAGTAAAATCATTAAAGGAAAAAAGAGAGCTTGTACTTTTGCTAGATTTATTTGTTTTTGTCTGCTTTCTGTAGATAAAATTTCAAAATCAGTATTGGTTTGAAGTTCTATTCCGTTAGCTTTTATTACCGAAATTCCGCTAAAAGATTCTTGTGCAAATGTTGATAATTTCGATAAATATACTTGTACAATGGTACTGCGTTTATGTATTACTTTGCTTAATGTGTATATAGTAATCGATAAAATAGGAAGCGGAATAATAGTATATAAAGCCAGAGTTGGTGCTTGGTTAAACATATAAATTAGGGCAATAATAAACAAAGTAACAGTATCTATACTATACATAATTGCAGGACCAACATACATTCTTACTTTACCAACATCTTCACTAATCCTGTTCATTAAATCACCAGTTCTATTTTTTTTATAGAAATTTAAAGATAATCTCTGGTATTGTATATAGATTTCATTTTTAAGGTCAAATTCTATAAAACGAGAGACATTAATAATGGTTTGGCGCTTTAAAAAAGTGAAACCTCCTGCAATAAGAGCAGCACCAATTAAATAAAGTATATTTATTGCTAAATCGGTTTTAAAAGTAGCATCAATCTCTCCGTCTAATTTAGCAACAATTACATTAATAGATTGTCCAATTAAACGTGGTGTAAATAAAGCAAAAATTTTAGCAAGAATAGTAATTGCTATTCCTATTAAAAGCCTATCTCTATATTTTTTAAAATATTTATTAAGGTGTTGTAATTCTTTCATTTACAATTATTTTGCAAAACATATGTTTTTAACATTTTCGCATTTTAATATCATTTTTTTTGCGTAAACTGTAATATTCAGTTATTTTTGCACGCTGTTATTAGATATTATTCAAATAACAAACATATAAAAATATTTTTTTTAAATGATTTTAGACGTTATTAATTCAAACGAAATTAAAAAAGTTGATCCAGTATTTGGACAACTTTCTTTTGATAATCACGAACAAGTTGTGTTTTGCAACGATAAAGATACTGGTTTAAAAGCAATAATCGGAATTCATAATACGGTTTTAGGACCAGCTCTTGGTGGCACAAGAATGTGGCAATATAAAAATGAATGGGAAGCATTAAACGATGTGCTTCGTTTATCTCGTGGCATGACATTTAAAGCTGCCATTACTGGATTAAATCTAGGAGGTGGAAAAGCGGTTATTATTGGCGATGCTAAAACTCAAAAAACTCCAGAATTAATGAAACGTTTTGGAGAGTTTATTCATTCGTTAAGCGGAAAATATATTACTGCCGAAGATGTTGGGATGGAAACTGTAGATATGGATTTAGTTAGAGAAGTAACACCTTACGTTACAGGAATATCTGAAAGTAAAGGTGGCGCAGGAAACCCTTCTCCAATTACAGCTTATGGAGTGTTTATGGGAATGAAAGCTGCTGCGAAATATAAATTTGGGACTGATATTTTAGAAGACAAAAAAGTATTAGTGCAAGGTATTGGTCATGTTGGAGAATCTTTGGTAGAAAATTTAGTAAATGAAGGAGCTGATGTAATTATTGATGATATTAATGAAGAACGTTTACAAAAAGTGAGCAATATTTATGGAGTTTCAATTTATAGAGGAAGCGATATTTATTCGGAAGAGATAGATATTTATTCACCATGTGCTTTAGGAGCAACTGTAAATGATGATACAATTTATAAAATTAATGCTCAAGTAATTGCAGGTGCTGCAAATAACCAATTGGCAAGCGAAGAGAAGCATGGTCGCATTCTTCAAGAGCGAGGTATTGTTTATGCACCAGACTTTTTAATTAATGCTGGTGGTATTATTAATGTATACGCCGAATTGGAAGGTTACGATAAACAAGAAATTATTCGTAAAACAGAAAATATATATAATACAACTTTAGAAATATTAGAACAGGCTAATGCAAATAGTATTACAACCAATCATGCAGCTCTAAATATTGCTAAGAGTAGAATAAAAACTAGAAAAAAAGAGAATTCAAAATAAATTCTTTTTAAAATAATACTATTTTTGTGAAGCGAAAGATATAATCTTTCGCTTCATTAATTTAAAAAAAACTCCTCGATTTTTATCGAGGTAACAATTAAACTGTCATTCTCGCGAAAGCGGGAATCTAAATAACAAAAGTGTCTTATAGATGTGAATTGATGAGATGTAAATTAATAGTTATTCCAGAATTGGAATTTAAAGTTCTTTAAAATATGCTTAACAGAAGACATATTCGCGTAAAAGTAATGCAGATAATTTATGCATTAAAAGGCAATGAAAATGACGATCTTAAAAAAGATGAACGGTTTTTATTGCATAGTATCGATAATATGTATAATCTTTATCTATTAATTTTGTCACTATTAATAGAAGTACAAAGTCAAGCAGAAGCATATCTTATTAAATCCCAACAAAAACATCTTGCAACTGCCCAAGAAAAGAATCCTAACAATAAGTTTATAAATAATGCAGTTTTAATTCATCTTAAGAATAACACATTACTTCTGCAAGAACTTGAAAAACGAAAAATTAATAACTGGAAACTAGACAATGAGTATATAGAAATTGTATTTAAAGCACTTTTAAAAAGTGAATTATATAAAGACTATATGTCGAATACCACAGCATCATTTCAGGAAGATAAAACGTTTGTGATAATTTTTTTTAAAAACATAATAGCTCCAAACGAAAAATTATACGATTATTTAGAAGATAAGAATATTACGTGGTTAGATGATTTGCCTGTTGTAAATACTACAATTGTAAAACTTTTTAGGAAGATGAAGCAAAATGCTACAGAGCATTATTTTTTACCTCAATTATTTAAAGATAAAGATGATAAAGATTTTGCAATAGAACTTTTGCAGCAAACAGTTTTAAATAATGATGCTTTTAGTGAAGTAATTGCAGATAAAACTACAAATTGGGATAAAGATAGAATAGCTAATATTGATTTTGTGTTGTTACAAATGGCAATTTGCGAGTTTCAAAAGTTTTCCTCTATTCCAATAAAGGTTACAATAAACGAGTATTTAGAGATTGCTAAAGAGTACTCTACACCAAAAAGTAGCATTTTTATTAACGGAATTTTAGACAAGGTGGTAAAAGAATATGAAGCTAAAGGAAAGTTAAATAAAGCTGGTAGAGGATTGTTGTAATAAAAATTTATTATTTTTATGCCCAGAATATTAAAAAACTAATATTAACCCAAATGTTTATCTTGAATAAACTATAAAATTAAAGAACATGAAAAAAGCAATTTTAGGATTAAGTGCCTTATGTATGGTAGCTTTTACCTCTTGTAAAGAAGACGCAGCAAGTAAAGTAAAAGCTGAAAATGTTACCCAAGCAGCAGAAAGAGATGCAGTATCTGGAGATTTTCCATCTATTACATTCGATAAAACTGAACACGATTTTGGTGAGATTGAAAACGGAACTCCTGTAGAGACTGTATTTTCATATACTAATACTGGTAAATCACCTTTGGTAATTACAAATATTAAGAGTACTTGTGGGTGTACTGTACCTAAAGATTGGAGTAAAGAGCCTTTAGAGTCTGGTGCTTCTGCAAGCTTTACTGTAAAGTTTGATGGTAAAGGAACCAATAAAGTTTCTAAAACAGTTACTATTACTGCCAACACAGAAAAAGGTACTGAATCAGTTAAGATTACAGCTTTTATTAAGCCAAATCCAAATGCACCTGTTAAGCCTGGAGCACCTACACTTCAACGTACTAAAACTAGTACGCAGCCTGGACATGAAGGACATAACCACAATTAATTTTACTATTGATGGAAGGATTAGGATCGTTTATGCCCTTTATTTTAATGTTTGCTGTAGTGTATTTCTTTATGATTGCACCACAGATGAAACGTGCAAAAAAGGAAAAAAAATTCGCTGCAGAATTAAAGCGAGGTGATAAAATAATAACTAAAAGTGGAATGTACGGTAAGGTTGTTGATCTAAATACTAAAGACAACAGTTGCGTTATTGAAACTTTAGCTGGAAAAATTAAATTTGAGCGTTCTGCCATTTCTATGGAAATGAGTATGAAACTTAATGCACCTCCAGCAGTAAAAAAATAAGATTTTTAAAAAGCAGCTCGATAAGCTGCTTTTTTTTGAAGCATCTGTTAAAATTTATTCACTGAAATATATTGCAATCTGTTTTCTGTATTTATTAATATCTTGGACTGAGATTTAATTATATTTAATACATAAGGAGATATGAGATATTTTATTTGGATTTTTTTAATTTCAATTGTATCCTGCATGGATGCTAATATACCAAATCTTACGGCAGAATTAGAGTATGAAATTGAAGCCCAACTGGGCGAAGGTGCAATTTGGAATTATAAAACTCAAGAATTTTATTGGATAGATATAGAAGGTAAATTGCTACATATCTATAATCCAAAAGCTAAAGTAAATAGGTCGCTTGTAACGCCTTCTCGAATTGGTACAGTTGTACCTTATACTAAAAACGAAGTTGTTGTTGCTTTAGAAGATGGTATTTATAAGTTAAATATTGAAACTGAAGTTTTGTCTTTACTTTCAGATGTTGAAGTGTTAATAACTGAAAATAGATTTAATGATGGTAAGTGTGATCCGTTAGGAAATCTATGGGTGGGATCAATGCATTTGGAGCAAACTAAACCACATGCTAATTTGTATAGAGTTAATGAGCAAGGAGAGACTCTAAAAATGATTGATAGTGTGACAATATCCAACGGAATTGTATGGACCGCAGATGCGAAAACAATGTATTATATAGATACACCAACATCTAAAATTATGGCCTACGATTATGATAACAATACTGGCACTATTTCTAATGAAAGAGTAGCAGTTGATGTGTCTACTGAAGACGGCTATCCTGATGGAATGACTATAGATTCTGAAGATATGCTTTGGGTTGGATTGTGGAATGGCAATGCCGTTGCACGTTTTAATCCAATTACGGGTGAACTCTTATCAAAAGTTGAAGTTCCTGCCCACAATGTTACTGCTTGTGCTTTTGGAGGCGAAAATTTAGATATTTTATATATCACTACAGCAAGAGTCGATATGACTCAGCCAGAGTTGGAAGAGTTGCCATTATCAGGTTCATTGTTTAAAGTAGTACCAGGAGTTAAAGGTGTTAAAGCTTCATTTTTTGGTTCGAAAAATAATTAGTCTTTAAAATATTTATACTTATATATTTTGAATTTACTCACGAAGAAAAATAACATATATGTAATTATGGGTGTTAGCGGTTGTGGTAAAACTACAATTGGGAAAATGCTTTCAAATGCTTTAAATATTCCATTTTATGATGCAGATGATTTTCATCTGCAATCTAATATTAAAAAAATGCGAAGTGGATTTCCGTTGAATGATGGTGATAGATTTCCTTGGTTAAATATTCTTGCGAATAATTTAAAGTTATGGAATGATTCTGAAGGTGCTATTCTGTCATGTTCAGCTTTAAAAGAAAAGTATAGACAACAACTGTCTAAAGAGGTTTCAACTATTAAATGGATTTATCTCGAAGGATCTTATGATATTATTAAACAGCGCATTGAAAATAGGACACAGCATTATCAAAAATCAAATATGTTACAGTCACAATTTGATATTTTAGAAGTTCCTAATTATGGCATTCATATCAATATTAATAATGAACCACAAGACATCATAACATACATTTTAAACAAAATTAATAATAATGAGTAAATCAATTTTTGGCATTATCGGTTTAGGTGTTATGGGTAAGAGTATATCATTGAATATTGCCGAAAAAAGATTTAATTTATCTGTATATAACAGGGCAGAAGGCAATGAGAAACATGTAGTCAACGATTTTTTATCGATAAATCAAACGTTTAAAAATATAAAAGGATTTACAGATTTAGACACCTTTGTTAATTCTTTAGAACAACCTAGAAAGATATTGTTAATGATTCCAGCCGGAAAACCAGTTGATATTGTAATTAATAAGTTGATACCCTTAATATCAGAAGGAGATGTAATTATTGATGGAGGCAATTCTCATTATATAAATACAAAGAGAAGCATTGAAATGCTGAAATCTAAAAATATCGATTTTTTAGGTGCAGGATTTTCAGGAGGTGAAGCAGGTGCAAGAAAGGGACCATCAATTATGCCTGGAGGTTCGAAAGAAGGCTATAAAAAAGTCTCTAAAATTTTAGAAACTTTAGCAGCTAGAGACTTTCAAGGTAATCCATGCTGTACTTATATTGGTCCAGAAGGTGCTGGACATTATGTAAAAATGGTACATAATGGTATAGAATATGCCGAAATGCAATTATTGGCAGAACTGTTTGCCTTGATGTCTCGTTCTATGAGTTACGAAAAGATATCTGAAATGTTTTCTTCCTGGAATCAAGGTTCTTTATCAAGTTATTTGTTAGAGATTACGGCTGAAATCTTACTTAAAAAAGATGGAGACCATTATGTAATAGATTTAATTTTAGATAAAGCAGGAAATAAAAGAACCGGAGCTTGGTCAAGTTCATCAGCATTAGAATTAGGAGTTCCTAACACCATGATGAGTGCTTCAGTATTTGCGCGTTATATTACGTCATTTAAGGATAAAAGAGTTGAGTTTTCTAAGCGGATTGAAGTGCAATCTAATTCTATATTAAATTTAAAATTTGAAGATTTAAAACGTGCATATCAATTGGCGAGGATCGTTAATTATCATCAGGGATTCGAACTTATGAGCGTAGCTTCTAAACATTTTAATTGGAATTTAAACTTATCAGAAATAGCTAGAATATGGACCAATGGATGTATTATTAAATCTACTTTAATGGAAAATTGTGTTTCTATTTTTAGGTCATCTGAAAGCGTGTTGGATGACTCTATAATATTTAGTTCAACAAGTGAGTATGAGCAAAGTATTGCATCGGTTTTAAAAGAAGGTATTTCAACTCGAATAGCACTGCCATGTTTTCAAGCTGCTTATAATTATTGGATATCAATAACAACTAATAGGCTTCCAGCAAACATAATTCAGGCACAACGAGATTATTTTGGCGCACATACCTATCAACGTATTGATAGTCCTTTGCACAAATTCTTTCACACTAATTGGTAAATATTATGATAGATTATCAACTTATATCAGCAGTAATTTTTGGAATAATGGTTTTGTTAACCCTAATTCTACGATTTAAAATTCAAGCATTTATTGCGTTGCTAATTGCGAGTATTACTGTTGGAATTATTGCAGGAATGCAACCTGTTGATATTATTATAACAATGAAAGATGGTATGGGAAACACCTTGGGTTTCGTTGCTGTAGTTGTTGGTTTGGGAGCTATGTTTGGTGCGATATTAGAACATTCTGGAGGCGCTGAAGCTTTAGCAAAGTATTTGCTTAATAAGTTTGGCGAAAAGCGAACCCCTTTTGCATTAATGCTTACTGGATTTTTTATAGCTATTCCAGTCTTTTTTGATGTTGGTTTTATTATTTTAATTCCGCTTATTTATTCAATCCAACGTAGAACAAAAAAATCATTACTTCTTTATGGTATGCCCTTATTGGCGGGATTAGCAATAACACATGCATTTATCCCTCCAACTCCTGGTCCTGTAGCAGTAGCAGATATATTAAAGGCAGACCTAGGTTGGGTTATTTTATTTGGCTTTATTGTTGGTATTCCTACTGCAATTATTAGTGGACCAATATTCGCGAAATATATAGCTAAAAAAATTCATATTGATGCGCCTCTACTTAAAATGGAAGATATTAAGATATCAAATTATCCTTCTGTAGGAATGATTTTGGCAATTATTGGAATTCCTATTATCCTAATTGTTGGTAACACATTTTTAAATAGTTCGTTATTAGATCAAGTTGCTATTCCTGAACGATTAAAAACATGGATGCAAATGATAGGTCATCCTTTCTCGGCATTGATTATAGCCAATTTAATTGCCTGGTATTTACTTGGGATAAAAAGAGGCGTAACTAAAGATAAGTTACTTAATATAACAACAAAATCTATGGGTCCAGCTGGAATTATTATTCTGTTAACTGGAGCAGGTGGCGTTTTTAAAGAAATGTTAGTGAATACGGGATCTGGTGAAATGTTAGCAAACTATTTATCTGATAGTGGCATTGGAATCTTATTTTTCGCTTTTATTGTTGCTGCGCTTATTAGAATCTTGCAAGGTTCAGCTACTGTTGCTATGATTACAGCTGCTGGAGTTACTGCACCTCTTTTATTAGGTAATGTTGGAGAGATTGATAAAGCACTTTTAGTAATTGCGATTGCATCTGGAGCTACTATTATGTCTCATGTTAACGATAGTGGTTTCTGGTTAGTTAGTAAATATCTAGGACTAACAGAAAAACAAACATTTAAGAGTTGGACAGTAATGACCACTATTTTAGCAATTGTAGGTTTTACAACCGTAAGTCTTATTTCTTTAGTAATTTAAATTGTGTGTATTAACAATTTTTGTACTTATCATGTAAACCTACTCCTTGCAAAATCATAGGTTTAATTTTTTCTAACCGACTTGTTTTGGTCGCTTCTCGTTTTGCTGTTGCAATGTATTCGCAGTATTCTCTTTGTTTGTAAGGTGTTATAGTCTTAAAGCTTGAACTTAGTAAAGTATCATTATCTAATACTTGTTTTAATTCTTTTGGTATAACAGTTTCTTTTTTAGTACGAACTGGTTTTATTTCTTTACCTAATTTTTGATTTTCGATAGCTTCCTTTACATAAGCTAAAACTGCGTTTTTGTCTATGTCATCTATTGATGTAAAGCGCATTTGCCTTAAGGCTTTAGTTTTCCCTTCTTGGGCATTTACTAGTAATTTGCTTTCATCTTTTAGAAATACTCCATTAAAAAACCAAACACCAAAATGATGTTTAAATGCTCCAAGACCTAAAACATTTTTACCGTTTATAGTATAAACTGGAGAACTCCATTTTAGAGTTTCTATTACTTCAGTAGAATTAATAATAGTTCTCAAGAGTGTAAGAGCATTTGTCCATTGCTCATGACGTTCTATATATTCTTCTACAGAGTTTACTTTTTCCATGAATAATTATTATTCATTCCCTCGAAGGAGGGAATCTTTATTAATTGGTTATAGTTACCAACTGCCAGCGTAATCTATATTCTCACCAGATTGATGCTTAAGATAGTCAAATTTTAGCTTTGTTATTTGCCTTATGTGTAAATAATCATGTGCCAACCAATTGGTCAAGAAAAACTTTGCTGTAAGTTTTCCTTTTTTTGGATGCTCATAGTAGTTATCCCATTTAGGGCTTTTAAGGGATTGTAACCATTTGATTGATTGCTCTCTTTCGTTAATGAAATTTTTTAAAACCTGATTGTAATCTTGCTCAATATAATTTCGTTCTGTAACCCAGATTACAGGATTAAATTGTGGAGGTGTTTGCTTAGGTTTTTCTAAAACCCATTTAGTTCTAAATCTAAAATCTTCACGTTCTTCATCGTACAAATGGCAAACTATTTCCAATAAGCACCATTTTTCAGGAGTTTGTTTCCACAAGAACATGTCTTCATTTATATCTTTTAAAAGATTATAAAAAACACTTTTGTTTTGTTGAAGCTGATTGATTACAAAATTCATGCTATTTTGCTTTTTTTTGAGTTAATTCAGCAATTTTACAAATTACTTGTGTTGCTTTAATCATACTTTCTACAGGAACATACTCATAACGTCCATGAAAATTGTGTCCACCAGCAAAAATATTTGGACAAGGCAATCCTTTGTAACTTAATTGCGAACCATCTGTACCACCTCTGATCGCTTTTATTAAAGGTTTAATATTTAGTTGCTTCATAGCTTCCTCTGCAATATCTACAATATGCATTACTGGCTCCACTTTTTCTTTCATATTATAATACTGATCTTCTACTTCTATTTCTATTACAATCCTACCATATTTTTTGTTAATATCGTTTGCAATCTTTTTGATTAAGATTTTTCTAGCTTCAAATATATCTTTATCATGATCGCGAATTATATATTGTAATTTGGTTTCTTCAACCTTACCTTCAATGGCATATAAATGAAAAAAGCCTTCGTAACCTTCTGTATGCTCAGGAGTTTCCTTTTTTGGTAATGCATTGATAAACTCAGTAGCATAATACATTGAGTTTATCATTTTTCCTTTAGCATCTCCAGGATGTACAATTTTACCATTCACTTTTATTTTAGCTCCTGCTGCATTAAAATTCTCATATTCTAATTCGCCTACCCGACTTCCATCCATAGTATAAGCCCAAGCTGCTCCAAATTTATCTACATCAAATTTATGTGCACCACGACCAATCTCTTCATCAGGAGTAAAGCCAATTCTTATTTTACCATGCTTAATTTCGGGATGATTGATTAAATATTCCATTGCCGAAATAATTTCACAAATTCCTGCTTTATCATCTGCGCCAAGCAACGTCATTCCATCAGTCGTGATTAATGTTTGTCCTTTATAGAGCAATAAATCTTCAAAATAATCGGGAGATAAAACTATATTGTCTTCAGCATTTAAAATAATGTCTTTGCCATCATAATCTTCAATAATTTGAGGATTTACATTTTCAGCAGTAAAATCTGGAGAGGTATCAAAATGAGATATAAAACCAATAGTTGGTACATCGTGTTCAACATTACTTGGTAAAGTTGCCATAATGTATGCATTTTTATCAATGCTTACATCCTGCAAACCAATAGTTTTAAGTTCATCAGCTAATTTATTGGCTAAATCCCATTGTTTTTCTGTACTGGGAGTTGTGTTAGAGTCTGGATCGCTTTCTGTATCTATTTTAACATAGCCAATAAAGCGATTTATAATTTGCTGTTTATCTATCATTGATATTTTTATTAATAATGTAAGTTCAAAAATACTATTTAAAATTATTTTACTTTTTGAATTGTAAGATTTTTTATTTAAAAGTACTTTTGTAGAAATACTGTTAGATGTATAAATTTTTAATAAGACCCATTTTATTTCTTTTCGATCCTGAAAAGGTGCATCATTTCATATTTACTATAGTTAAACTTTTGAATAGCATTCCTTTTATACCAAGTTTGATTAGAAGTCTGTATGTTATTGAAGACAAACGTTTAGAAAAAGAAGTATTTGGATTGAAATTTAAAAACCCAGTTGGTCTTGCAGCTGGATTTGATAAAGACGCAAAAATGTTTAATGAGCTTTCTAATTTTGGGTTTGGTTTTATTGAAATAGGTACACTTACACCCAAGCCTCAAGAGGGAAATCCTAAAAAACGCTTGTTTAGATTAATAGAGGATTCAGCAATTATTAACCGAATGGGTTTTAATAATGGTGGTGTTTTGGATGCAGTTGAGCGTTTGAAAAAGAACAAAGGGGTTTTAATTGGTGGCAATATTGGAAAGAATAAAGCAACACCAAATAAAGAAGCTGTTGAAGATTATAAAATCTGTTTTGAAGCTTTGTTTAATTATGTCGATTATTTTGTTGTAAATGTAAGCTCGCCAAACACACCAGATTTGCGAGCATTACAGGATAAGAATCCCTTAACAAACCTTTTAAACGATTTGCAAATCGAAAACCAAAAGCTGTCACTTCGAGCGCAGTCGAGAAGCCAAAAGCCTATTTTGTTAAAGATTGCTCCAGACTTAACTAATGAGCAATTACTTGATATTATAGATATTGTAGTCGAAACTAAAATAGATGGCGTTATCGCAACCAATACAACCATTGTAAGAGATGGACTTGCTTCTGGTAATAAAAAGGAAACAGGAGGTTTAAGCGGAAAACCTTTAACCAATCGCTCTACAGAAGTGATTCGTTTTTTAGCAGAAAAAAGTAATAAAGCGTTTCCAATTATTGGAGTGGGAGGCATACATACAGTTAAAGATGCTTTAGAAAAACTTGAAGCTGGAGCAGATTTAATTCAGCTTTATACAGGATTTATTTATGAAGGCCCAAAACTTATTAAGGACATAAATAAAACCTTACTGAAAAGGTAAATTAAAGGCTTCTACTTCTTAAAGAAGTTTCATAAAAATAATAGTATTTTTATCATAGTATTAAATTTCTGCAATGCCTAACAAAATTAAAATTATTGAATGTCCTCGTGATGCAATGCAAGGCATTAAAGACTTTATTCCAACAGAGAAGAAAGTACAATACATTCAATCGTTACTTCGTGTTGGTTTTGATACTATAGATTTTGGAAGTTTTGTCTCGCCAAAAGCAATACCGCAAATGGTAGATTCAGCACAGGTTTTATCTCAATTAGATTTATCTAACACTACTAGTAAATTGTTGGCTATTGTTGCAAATACTCGTGGAGCAAATGATGCTTCTCAATATAATGAGATTGACTATTTAGGCTTTCCGTTTTCTATTTCAGAGAATTTTCAAATGCGTAATACTCATAAGACCATAGCACAATCGGTTGTGACGCTTCAGGAGATTTTAAATATAGCTGATAGAACTAATAAAAAAGTTGTTGCTTATTTATCGATGGGATTTGGAAACCCTTATGGTGACCCTTGGAATGTTGATATTGTTGGCGAATGGACAGAGCGTTTAGGTAAAATGGGTGTGAAAATTTTATCGTTGAGCGATACTATTGGCACTTCAAACCCAGAAAATATAGAATATCTATTCTCAAATTTAATCCCAAAATATCCAGATATAGAATTCGGTGCACATTTGCATACAACTCCTAGTTTATGGTTCGAAAAAGTAGATGCTGCTTATAAATCTGGTTGCAGACGTTTTGATGGAGCTATTCAAGGTTTTGGAGGTTGCCCTATGGCAAAAGACGAACTTATAGGAAATATGCCTACCGAAGAGTTAGTTTCCTTTTTTACAGCACGAAAAACAAAAAACAATCTTAATGCTTTAAGCTTTGAGAGTGCTTATAATGTAGCCTCTAATATTTTTAGCGAATATCATTAATTTTAAGTTTATTACTCTTATTATTTATCCAATACTCTCTTTTTTAACAAACTAATATTATAGAATTTATTAGACATTTATTTGATAATTAATAGATTATAAAAGTGTTTAAATATTATTTAAAATTATTCTAAATAAAGCTTGTTTTTTAATTCTCTAGGAATTATTTTTGCCGTTAAATTAATAACTATTTGTAATAAGTCTAAATAAAAATAAATGAAAAAAAAATATTTAATTTTTGCTATTTTAATATCTTCCTTTGGGTTTTCTCAAACCGTAAGTCAAGATACAACTGCACTAAAAAATCAACAACAAAATGCTGCGCAAAGCATATTATCAGGAAATATCTCAAAAGGAGTTACTGTTGGTGGTTATGCCCAGATAGATTACAATCAACCTGAAGGAGATAATGGTAAACTAGATGTTCATCGTTTAATTGTGTTAATAGGTTATAAGTTTAGTGATAGAGTACAATTTGTTACAGAAATTGAATACGAACATGTAATAGAGTTATATATAGAACAAGCCTTTTTAAACTACAGTTTAAATGACAATTTTAATATTCGGGCAGGATTGATGCTTGTACCAATGGGAATAGTAAATGAATATCACGAACCCACAACCTTTAATGGTGTAGAGCGTCCAAACGTTGATAAGAGTATTGTACCTTCCACTTGGAGAGAAATAGGTGTTGGTGTCTCAGGAAGATTTAATGAAGCATCATTGCGTTATCAAGCCTATATTTTTAATGGGTTTGCGTCGGTAAATGATGGTAAAGTTCTTGGAGGAAAAAATGGACTTCGTAATGGACGACAAAAAGGAGCGGAGTCAACAGTTAATACACCAAACTTTTCGGCAAAAGTTGATTTTTATGGAATTTTAGGCTTGCGTTTAGGACTTTCAGGTTACTTTGGTCGTACACAAGCTGAAGATGAGATTGATGATGTTGATGGAGCAGATGTTGGTATTAGTATGCTTGGTTTGGATGCTAGATATATTAATAAACGTTTTTCGGCAAGAGGGCAATATATACAAGCCGTATTATCTGATACAGATAAATATAACGTTTTAAATGATAGTGATTTAGGTGCTGAGCTTAAAGGTTGGTATGCCGAAGTAGCTTATAACCTCATACCACTTTCAAAAGAACAAAAGTTAGATGCCTTTGTACGCTATGAAAAGTACGATACTCATGCAGCTACACAAGATGCAAATATATCTAGAAACCTAGCATATAATCGTAACGAATGGACTTTAGGATTAAGTTATCATGTTGCTCCTGGAGCAGTTGTAAAAGCAGATTATCAATTTATTGATAATGCTGTTGATAATAATAAAACAAAAGGGCAATTAAATTTTGGATTTGGAGTTTGGTTTTAAAATTTGGGCATTACGGTTTTGATTACAAAACCGTCGCGCTTTCGTGAGTCGCTTCCTCCATAGCCTTTGGCAAAGGAGGAGAGCTTCAACAAACACTCAATCGCTAATGCATAAAAAAAATGAAGTTTAAAAATTATATATTAGTTTCAGTTGCACTTTTGTTTTTATCTTTTGGATTGCCAAAAAACATTCAAAAAAAAGTAGATAAAACAATTAAATCTGCATTTAAAATCGATACATTTACACTTAACACAATTAGAATACCTTCAGAAATAATAACCACTTTACCATCAACTTTCAATAATAATGGGTTATATAAAATAATTAGTGAAGACACTTTTCTAGGATATGCATATATCGCAAAAGCTCCTAGTAGAGACGATAATTTTGATTATTTAGTTTTGTTTGATAAAAATCTTATTATCGTAAAGGCTAAAGTATTAATTTATCGTGAAGATTATGGTGGCGAAATTGGGAGCAGGCGTTGGTTAAAACAGTTTATTGGTAAAACAAAAGATGATGTTTTAAATTATGGTGATAATATTGCAGCAATATCTGGTGCTACAATTTCTGTACGATCTATGACCATAGGCATTAATACATTATTAAGATCAATTAAAATCCTACACAAAAAGAACATTCTATAATGCAACTAAACGGACTTATACAAACGCTTCCAAAAGAACTAAAATTATTAATTGCTGCTTTTATCATCGTATTAAGTGTTGGATTTTATACTGGTTTGCTTTTTGTTGGAGAAACTTCTTCGGCAAATCCTAATGGAATAGAAGAACAATATTTGGGAAATGAAGTAGATGAGGATGCATTGGTTATGAAGTTTAAAAAAAGTGATAAAGAAATGCTTTCTTTGGTTCATAATCATGTATTGTCTATGTCTATAATCTTTTTCTTGGTTGGTTTATTAATAAGCATTGTTAAGCTCAATACTACACTCAAGTTATTTTTAATTATAGAGCCTTTTATATCTATTATACTTACGTTTGGAGGTATTTATTTACTTTGGGAAGGTATCCTTTGGATGAAATATGTTGTTATGTTTTCAGGTGCATTATTGACACTTTCTTATACGGTTTCCATAATTATTATTATATCTCAACTTTTTACTAAAAGGTTGAATTAATTTACATTAATCTTATAGTAAATTTAATTTCCGTAAAACTTTTAAGTATCTTTGATTTACCTAAAACTTTCATTATGAAACAAGCTTGTTAAAATTTTTCTTACCAAAGGAAAATGATTAATGGCGAATAGCATGTGACAGTTAAAAAACAATAAATATAAACACATGAATACTTCAATTGAAAAACTATTAAACGATCAGGTTAAGTTCGAAGCAAGTGCATCTATGCAATATTTAGCTATGGCATCGTGGGCTGATGCTAATGGCTATAATGGCGTAGCAGACTTTTTTTATTTACAATCGGAAGAAGAACGCATACACATGATCAAATTAGTTAAGTTTATTAACGAGCGCAGTGCTAAAGTTGTAATTCCTCAACTTGATAAACCTAAAAGTGATTTTGAGTCTTTAAATCAGTTATTTGAAACGTTTTTAGAACAAGAAGTTTTTGTAACTCAAAAGATTAATCATATCATTTTTGAATGTCTTCAACAAAAAGAATATAATGTGCATAATTTTATGCAATGGTATGTAACCGAACAGTTAGAAGAAGAAGCTGTTGCAAAAACCTTATTGGATAAATTAACTATTATAGGCGACAATAAATCTGGACATTATCTGTTCGACAGAGATATTAATATGATAGCTTCTGCTAACCAAAATGAAGAATAGCATTCAATAGTTTTCTTTATTTAAGCGATTTTTTTTGATGCTAAAAAAGGAGTTTCAAAAAAAGTGAAATATCCTGCTCCAATAAAAGTGCTGAAATAATAAAATGCAACAATGTAGCTTCCGTAAGAGAAAAAGGCATTTAATCCAAACCAATCTCCAAAGTAAAATAATATAGACAATGCCAATGCAACTCTAATTCCTTCTACTATTATAGCATGTTTCTTTTTGTCCATTAAAGTTGTATAACCATAAATACCAATAAAAACCACTAATCCATACAATAGTAAATTATTAAAGCTTATGTTTCCGTAGTTATAAAACATAAATAAAAGCAAGACCATATTCATTACATATTGATAGATAGACCAAAGCTTTAATGCATTAGAAGCTGGAATTTTGAATTTGGTATAACCATACACATCTTTAATAATTGCAATAGGATATTTATCAATAACATCTTTAGGTCTCCAACCAGTTGGCATAAACCAAATGCGTAATTTATCTAACCAATTATTGGTTCTCCAAGCATCTTTAATTAATAGCCAAACATGTTGAAAATTAATAAGAATTGGATTCCATGTTTTTACAGGTTTTAAAACACCATAAACAGGAGGAACATCATCTAATTCTTCTTGAAAAGTTCCAAACATTCTATCCCAAGCACAAAAAATTGCTCCTAAATTTTTATCGATGTATTCGTTGTTTATTGCATGATGTACACGATGCTGCGAAGGTGTTACAATAATGTATTCAAATAAACCTAGTTTACCAATATGTTTGGTGTGATACCAAAATTGAGCAAACAAATGTAAAGGTGTTAGAACAGCAATCACTTTATAAGGAATACCTAATAACACAGCAGGAATAAGTAGTAAAGCTGTATAGCCTAATAAGGATGAAATAGACTGACGTAATGCACAACCCAAATTAAACTCTTCACTACTATGATGAATTATATGTTGGTTCCAAAAAATATTTATTTTATGATTTATCCAATGGTTCCAATAACTTGCAAAATCAATCGCAATAAAAGCAAGAACATAAACTATCCAAGTAGATTCGATTTCAAATATTGCGAGATGTTTTAATAAATAAGGATAAGGGACTAGTACTAAAATAATACCAAGAGAATCCTTAATTACATTAGTAAGTCCGGAACTTAGGCTTGATATAGTATCCATAGTGTTATGCATCTGTTTTTTTGTAAAATGGCCATAGGCAATTTCAAGCAGTACTAAACCCATAAAAAAAGGAGTAGCATATAATAAAGCAGTTGCGTAAGCTTCCATAAATTATTTTATATATGCTAAAATAAAAAATTATAATCACTTAAAAAATCATATCTTTTCTCTGAAAGTCTCAATTATAATAAATTGGTCAGAGAGAATCTACAATTAATGTTTTTTTAACTTCAAAGCAAAAATAAATTGCGTAGATTTGCATGCAATTAAAATTTAATTGCAATGGCAACACAACAAAACAAGATTGTTGGAGAAGGTCTTACTTACGACGACGTTTTATTAGTCCCAGCATTTTCTGAAGTTTTACCACGAGACGTAAACATTCAAACAAAATTTACTCGCAATATTTCAATTAATGTTCCGATTGTTTCAGCAGCAATGGATACAGTTACAGAGAGTAGAATGGCAATTGCTATGGCACAAGAAGGTGGCATTGGCGTATTGCATAAAAATATGTCTATTGAGGATCAAGCCATAAAAGTACGAAAGGTTAAACGTGCCGAAAGCGGAATGATAATTGACCCAGTTACCTTACCTCTAACTGCAATTGTTTTAGATGCTAAACAAAACATGGCAGAGCATAGCATTGGCGGAATCCCGATAGTTGATGACAAAGACATTTTAAAAGGAATTGTTACCAATCGAGATCTTCGGTTCGAAAAAAACAACCAGCGACCAATTACCGAAGTCATGACAAGTAAAAATTTAGTGACAACTAAAATAGGAACCTCTTTATTAGATGCTGAAGAAATTCTTCAAGAATATAAAATAGAGAAACTACCTGTTGTAGATACTAATTATAAATTAGTTGGATTAATAACATTTAGAGATATAACCAAACTCACTCAAAAACCAATAGCTAACAAAGACAGTTTTGGTCGTTTACGTGTTGCAGCAGCAATAGGTGTTACTAAAGACGCGATAGATAGAGCAGATGCTTTAGTAAATGCAGGAGTAGATGCTGTTATTATCGATACAGCTCATGGTCATACAAAAAACGTGGTATCAGTTTTAAAAGAAATTAAAGTTAAATTCCCAAAATTAGATGTTATAGTTGGCAATATTGCAACATCATCAGCAGCAAAATATTTGGTAGAAGCTGGAGCAGATGCTATAAAAGTTGGTATAGGTCCAGGATCAATTTGTACAACACGAGTTATTGCAGGAGTTGGTTATCCACAATTTTCAGCAGTAATGGAAGTTGCAAATGCAATTAAAGGAAGTGGAATTCCAGTTATAGCCGATGGAGGCATTCGTTATACAGGAGATATACCAAAAGCAATTGCTGCAGGAGCCGATTGTGTTATGCTAGGCTCTTTACTGGCAGGAACCAAAGAGTCTCCAGGAGAAACCATTATTTACGAAGGACGAAAATTCAAGTCTTACAGAGGAATGGGAAGCATAGAAGCGATGAAAGAAGGAAGTAAAGATCGTTATTTTCAAGATGTAGAAGACGATATTAATAAGTTAGTACCTGAAGGTATTGTAGGTCGTGTACCATATAAAGGCGAACTGTTTGAAAGTATTCACCAGTTTATTGGTGGTTTGCGTGCAGGAATGGGTTATTGTGGAGCAAAAGATATTAAAACACTAAAAGACACAGGACAATTTGTAAAAATTACAACGTCTGGAATTAGTGAAAGCCATCCTCATAATGTCATGATAACTAAAGAATCTCCTAATTATTCGAGGTAGGTTTTAGAGGTTTAGTTGTTAGTCATAGTTAATTTTAAATTATCATTTGGTCTTATTAAAGATAATAACCTTCCTGCATTTTGTCTGATATAACTTTAAAAGCTTCTATTGTTTCATTAATATCATCTGTAGAATGGTTTTTAGTTGCTACTAGACGAAAAAGAATTACACCTTTAGGTACAACTGGATAAATAACTCCTGAACAAAATATGTTATGATTCTCACGAATATCAACAAGAACATTTCGAGCTTCTGCTAGAGATCCTTCCATATATACAGGAGTAATTGGAGAATCACCTTCTCCAATCTTAAGCCCCGCTTTTTTTAGACCAATTCTAAGATTTTTGGTATTCTCCCACATTTTTTTTCTCAAATGATCCCCATTCTTAATCATTTGCAGACGTTTAATAGCGCCTTTCGTTGTTATTAGTGGTAATGCTTTCGCAAATACCTGAGAACGAGTATTGTAATATAGGTAGTCAATAACGTGTTTCTTGGATGCAAGAAACGCTCCAGTAGAGGCCATCGATTTTGCAAAAGTTGCAAAATAAAAATCGATATCAGCTTGCACACCTAAAGCATCGCCTGTACCTGCTCCATTATTTCCATTTACACCAAACCCATGTGCATCATCAATAAAAAGTCTAAATCCATATTTTGGTTTTAGTGATATGATTTCCTTTAATTTTCCTAAATCACCACGCATACTGAAAACTCCCTCGCTAATTACTAGAATTCCACCGTTCGATTTTTCTGTGAGCGCTTTAGCTCTTGAGAGTTTATTCTCTAAATCAACAAGATCGTTATGTTTAAAAGACATTCTTTTTCCATTATGTAATCTAACTCCATCAATAATGCAAGCATGAGATTCATCATCGTAGATAACAACGTCTTGCCTTTTCAAAATAGCATCTATCGAAGAAAAGACTCCCTGATAACCGAAGTTAAAAAGAATGGCACTTTCCTTATGGACAAAACTGGCTAACTCTTTTTCAAGCAGTTCATGCTCATCTTGATTTCCTGACATGATTCTGGAACCCATCGGAAAAGCCATAGAATATCGACTTGCTAAATCGGCATCAATGGCGTGAATTTCAGGATTAGTTGCCAAACCTAAATAATCATTTAGGCTCCAAACAATTTTTTCCGTTCCGTTAAATTGCATTCGAGGGCCCAATGTTCCTTTAAGTTTTGGAAACGTAATATAACCATGACCTTCAATAGCTACGTTACTAAATGCACCGTTTTTAACTTGTAAAGATTCTAATAAATCTTTTGTCATAATACTCCTATTTAATTATTCACTTTGTCTTTTCATAAACCAAAATTTAATACCTTTTGCGTCATCCTGCCAATAATCATAGGTTTCGTAACCTATTCTTTCGTAAATCAATTTATTTCGTTCTACAGAGGTTTCTAAATATATTGGAATGTGTTCTTTGTTTGCAATATTTATCACTCCTTTATTCAAGTCAAACCCTGCATTTGCCCCTTCCTTTAAAACCCCTAAACACCAGAAATAATAGTAGGGTTCATTTTTTGGACGTTTACTTTTCCTAAATGACTCCCTCTGGAGAACTTGCTTTAGTTTAGTAAGCTTAATTGATAATATCCCAAACCTAATTTGAAAATAGATTTCCTGTAATGAAAATATTTTCTTGTCGCTTCTGTAAAAGAGTGCAACTCCTTTACCATTAGTTGAAATTAATACTCCATTTCTATTGTAGCACTTAATAAATGCGTAATCAGCGAGTCGTTTAA
>Ga0164320_10000054_pt1 | contig 27823 bp, 29 predicted proteins | sample GuaBasSediGuay11_FD_113736 | JGI IMG/M metagenome (GOLD analysis project Ga0164320, IMG submission 113736) | Subseafloor sediment microbial communities from Guaymas Basin, Gulf of California, Mexico - Guay11, Core 4567-28, 0-3 cm | ecosystem: Environmental > Aquatic > Marine > Hydrothermal...
GAGAACAATGTGGGCGTCCGTTTCGTGCCGGAAACAGCCGTAGAACATTGAATTTTGTATGTCTGCTTTGGAGTAGTTAACTATCGCACTCCCATCGCAATTCCAGGGGAGTGCGGTACTAAAAAGTGTTACAAGTAACACAGCACAACTACCCACAAACCCATGTATTTATTGAGTTACTCGTAGTTTCCTGTAGCTGTGTAGTGCTATGAATGGACTCTGAGAGTAACGTCCGATAAAAAACAGCAATATCGCGATTCTACCCGGCAGGTAATATACAAGGTTCAGTATGTGAAAATATCTGCTGATCTTGTTTCCCATTGGGCTATCAACGGTAAAGGATCACGTATCGCGGAAGCTAGCTGTTATTCTACACGCCGATGTGGTTGGCTCCAGAATGCTTGTGCAACAGGACGAATCCGAGTGGGAAACAGTGCAACTTGAAGTGTCTAGTCCGGAGTGGACACTGCCACAGGTAAAAGAGATTTTGGCTATTAGCGATACTTCGCTGCTGGATAGATTGATAAGCGATCTTCGGTCCGCCAGAATGGCAGAGTATACCGGGCCGGGTTGTGCCTACCCAGTTAAACGGGTACTTTCAATCAGCGACAATGTCGCTCATGGATTATTCAAATCCAGGGAACACTGCGGAGGAATAAACATGTCTGAATTTACCGGCAAAACTGTATTGATCACCGGTGCTGGCCGGGGCATAGGCCGCCAGGTAGCCCTGGATTTCGGGGCCGAGGGCGCAAATGTCTGTGTTAACTATGCCCATTCAGCGGCCGAGGCCGAAAAAGTGGTCGCGAAAATCGAAGGCTCGGGTGGCAATGCGATAGCCTGCAAGGCGGATATCGTCGATTCGGGGCAGGTTAAGGCAATGATAGATTCAACATTGGATGCCTTCGGCAGTATCGATATTCTCATTAACAATGCCGGTCTCAGCATCGACGGACCATTCCTGGACATGGCCGAGGCAGACTGGGATCGCGTCTGCGGGGTCAATCTTAAGGGACCTTTCCTGGTTTCCCAGGCGGTCGCCCGGCACATGATTGCCGGGGACGGTGGTATCATTGTCAATATATCCGCAACTACCACCACCCAAGGACGCCCAAACGCCGCTAACTACTGTTCTTCCAAAGCCGGGCTAAATATGCTGACAAAATGCATGGCACTGGAACTTGGACCGAGTGTGCGGGTCAATGGGCTCGGTCTCGGTTTTGTCGACTCGCCGTTGGTACGCGAGATTTATTCCGAAGATCAGATAGCCCAGGTGATCGAAGGCACTCCGCTGCGGCGTATGACCACAATGAAGGAAACCGCATCATTCATCAAACTACTGGCGTCAGACTCGACCTCGTTCGTGACAGGCCAGACCATTATGTTCGATGGTGGGCGTAATATGCGCTGAATCACTGTCCCCTAGCTCCGCCCTTAGTTTAAGCAGGTTTAACGAATCTGAGCCGTTAATTGATCTGGATCAATATTCGGTCCATAAATATCACCTATAAATAGGTTTGCTAAACTATTGCAGGAGACTAGCATGCAAGACCATTTACCCGATACATTAAAAGACAAGCCGAATATACTGGCGGTCTGGCTAATCGGTGTACTGTTAGCCGCTTTTTGCATCACCTTACTGTTTTAAGCTCTCAATTTATTTCTGGCTTCGTGTGGTCAGGGGAACGCGGAAATCGAGGCTATGAACTTACAAGCCTCAAGAGATACCGAGGGGTATTTGTTTGACCCTGATGACTGGAACGGGGATATTGCAAATGTACTGGCTGACGAAGAAGGTATTGAATTGAATGAAGCCTATTGGCCAATACTTGATTTTATGAGAAGGTATTACCGAGAACATAATATTGCCCCGGATGTTCGTCATTTAATAAACTACCTCGCAACCGAGAATCAGTGGGATAAAAAAGAGGCAAAGAAACAGATCTTTGAACTGTTTCCATATGGTTATGTGAAACAGGCGTGCAAAATAGCCGGGATGAAAAGACCGCGCGCATGGAGCACGGGTTAGCAGTGCTTAAAAACTATCCGAACCGGGACAGTCAGGGCGCTATGCGCGGGAGATTATCAGGCAGCTGAAAAATTGGATATTCCTGTTTGCCCTGGTATTCCCAGGCAGTTCAGGGTTGGTAATGGCAGGCACAGAATCAAAAGATATACAGGCCCTTGCCAGGCAAATCGAGGTCCTGAAAAACGAGGTCACCCAGTTAAGACTAGCGGTAGAATCGTTACAAGCCATACAGCCTACCATCACTTCTCTCTATGCCCGAATTTTCCGAGCGATTCCATGTCATGCATTATGCCGGAGAAGCGAAGGACTGGGTGGTCGCGTCTCATGAGTTGCATGGATTAAAACGCCTGATCGAGATCATGAAACAGGTTGATCCTGAAAAAGGCGCGATGGTCGATGGATTCCTGCTTGGGAATTTTAATAGCATTGACGCAGCGATCGAACACAAAAATATAAAATCTTTCCAGAAATCCCTGGAACACACTGTCGAGAGCTGCAACAGCTACCATGTAGCGGTAGGAAGCCCATCGATGAAGGTCGTTCTGAATGCCAGGGACGCCTTAAGCATAAGACATTCTCACGACCTAAGTAAGTCAGATAAGCCAGGTAAACATACCCACACGCATAATTAATATCTGTACTAAGTAAGGGCAGTTTAATAAATAAACGAACCAGGTTGTTTGCCTTGAAATAGTGTCGAAATAAGAAACTGTCCCCTAACCCGTTACCCGATATCTTCCAAATCATGTCATCGCACGCCAACAGTTGATCCTGCCGCGCCAATCGTGGCGTGCATGTATGAAACCGGTTTTTATGCAACTACTATTGACTCAATCAGATTTAACCCGGATGGGCAAGGAAATGAACTTTTTAAATAATATAAACAAATCAGCCTCAACTGCCAAACTGGTCGAAAATGGACTGGTTAACGAGGAGGCTGTATCCAGGAAAGAGATTCTGGATTGCGTATTTTTGGTAGCAGATGTGATGAGAGAAAAATGGAAATCTATGACCAGGGAAACTGCTGCTGGAATAGTTTTAGTGGCACTCGCAAAGAATGCAATGCTTAAAGATTATATTAATTCAGCTGGATGGGATCTGGTTTCAAATCTGATCAAAACCAACCCGGAATTCGCAAAAGATATAGCAGCTGGCACTTTAGCCGAAATCAATTCGTACCGGGTGGCTGGATTCGCTTCATAGGTGGACAGCTCACTCATTAAAAGACCAGGCTGATGACTTACCCTGCTATTGAATTAATTAAGGCGTCCGCCGCCTTGCATGATGTTGGTGAAGGAATCCACTGAACTCGCACTATAGTTTGAACTCTAAATACTCAGACTTTGAATAGCGTATAATTTTTTGATAGAGGTATCGACACGACGTGGCTAAATCAGACCACCGGATTCCTGTTTTATCTAACTCTAGAGAGTTCAATATACGCTGGCTCACACTACAAACAATCATAGCCGGTAAGTCATTGATTGATACTTTCGAACTGAATATTCGCAACCTTGATGAGGCTGATAAATTCCTGATTTCATATGGACTAAGAAATAGCGACGACGCTGAAAAACTTCGTAATACAGCATTCGAATATGTCGAAACAGTTTTGCTGAAAAATACTAATCTTTGTCTACCTGAAAAATTAAAAACCTTGACAGTGCCAGAGCTAATGGTAGAAGCCTCCACCAGTACTAAAACCAGGATTTCAGAGTGGTCCTGTTTGATACTTAAAGTATGCCATGCGGTTGCCCATGCGCAGTGGACCAGAGATGAAGATGCCTACAATGCCGCCCTGGCAATATTAAACGCACGACTAAAACCTTTTATAATCGATTCGCGAGATGGAGTCTGGTTTGGCGATGATGATTGCCGAATACCAATTGTTGAGTATAAGGTCAAAACGGAGAAAAGGTTTTTTCGGGTAGTAACAAAGCTTTTACTCAAGGAAGGCAATCTCTCAGCGAGGATCTACGACCACATAGGCGTGAGATTCGTAACCAATGACATTTTTTCAGCCATTCTTTTAATAAAATTTCTCAGAAGCCGGCATATTTTAATGTACGCAAATGTGCTTCCGCAGGAATCCAAAAATTTAATGGTTGATTTTGATCAGATCGAGGAACTATTTTCGGAATTTAGCGCTCCCTTACAGCACTCCCTGAAGGGAAAAAGCAGCGATGTCGAGCCCGCTAGCAAAAACCCATACTCAAGCGAAGAATTCAAAATGATAAAAATTGTTGAACGCATATTAGTCACAATAAACGATCGTCATGTTTTTTTCCCCTGTGAGTTCCAGATTTTAACCAAACAAACGCTTGAATCGCTCCGAATAAATCGGGTTAATCATGCGGGGTATGGAAAACGCCAAATTGAGGGGGTTAGAAATCGACTTTTTAACGGGACCACCCTTATCCGGTCGATGAGATGTAAAAATCACCCGGATTCTTGATCGAGATCAAACGGTCAAGTGGGCATGCCGGGGCAGCCAGCTCAACGATTCTATGCAGTAGATGTTGGTCAATAGGCACATTCATAAATCAAAGCTGCGCGACCACCAGGTTTTTTTCGGTAATTTGGCAGAGTTCTCAGTTACCAAAACCTGAGCCAGTTTTTCTGTATTCCTCGCGTGGCGGGGCGAAGATATCAAGCACGGTAGCGCCATCAGGCCCTACCCGTATGCCATGTTTGACCCCGCCCGGCGTACGCCAGAAATCGCCTTTCCTGAATGGCACATCGATACCGTCCTGAATCCTTACGCCGCTGCCTTGCAGGCACACTCCCCATTGCTCCTCGGGATGTGAATGGATGCTACCGGCCGAATTCGCCTCGCAGCGCACCAGTGACAGCATAGCCTGCTCGCCGGGAAAAACGCGCGTCGTGATCCCCTCGGCTAGCTGCCGGGGGATTCCCAGTGAGGGGTCATCAATATTAAAAAAATTATCGATTACCAAAATAGTCTCTCCCTTGTGCTGGTGCCCGTGGGCCGGGCACCCGTGTACTTTAAATTAAAGCATACGAGAAAGAGCAACGACAGGCGAGTTTTACTAATTCGCCCGAACTAATGCTGTATCAGCGCGGTACCTAACTGGCGTAGTAGCTCGCCACCATTCCCCGACCAGGCACTGCCATGCATACAGGCCAGTACATCGGGCTCCAACATAGCTAATTTATCCAGCAACTGCTGGGTATCGCGAGCGTGAGAAAAATAATCCATTTGCGATCGAAATGCCTCGCTCGGCGCAAGAATATCATCGTTTACCAGGGCCTGTTCACCAATGCCGGGCTGGGTGAACAGATCACCGCAAAACAGCGTTTTTGTGGTGGTATCGAACAGGTATCCACATTCCCAACCATGGGGCAAATGGGGTGTTGATTGCCAGGTCAGCTGATGCCGACCCAGGCTTAATGTCTGTCCGTCACTCATCCCCAATGGCTCGATATCCACCATATCACCCACCGATACCATCGCAGCGATGTCGCTACAGACGGGCCTCGCTTCGGGTGCGGCTGCCAGAAAATCCACCAGACCCCCGCATTCATCCGACTCGACATGCGAAAAGGCCAGGTAGCGAAGGCTGGAGACAGGCAGCACTGTTTCGATTTGCTGACAGATAATCGGGAACAATTTCCTCGGCCCGGTGTGAAACAACAATGGCTTTTCATCAACCACCAGGTACTGGTTAAAGGAAAAACCTCCGGGAATCATGTCCGGCAATCCTATATTTATCCGATAGGTGTCGGCGGCGATTTCGTGGATTGAAGCAATCGGGTCTGTCATTGTTATTTTCTCCGTGGTTTCGGGGATGATAGGGGACCAGGTTGCGGTTCGAGAATAGACTGCAAACTCTGAATCAGAATTTGTCGTGCCTGCGATCGCGGTAATCCGTGGCCTCGCACCAGGCGATGCCAACAGTCAAAGGAGAGGAGCGTCTCGCATCCGGCAATCATGCTATGTCGTTTACCTGGCCCGAGGAAATGCCGCATTATTTTTTCGATTGTTGTGCTCTGCTGCTCGCGTACCTGGACCGACATTTCGGCCAGAAAAGTCACATAGCCTTCCATACGCCGCGAAGACCAGGGTTCATAATAAATATGTTGCTGCTCCATTGCGTCCACCAACAACTCGATTGCGGTGGGTAAGCTGGAAGCGTCCAGAATTTCATTAACAGGCAGGGTAGGTGCGTGGTCGGCCACGTGCGTGGTACAACCCCGGAAGAGTTCATCTTCATCAGGAAAATGGCTATACACAGTGGGCAAAGAAACACCTGCCTGCCGTGCAATGTCTGTATAGCTGGTCTCCGCGGCACCCTTGCGGGCATGCAACTCGGCTGTTGCAGCAGCGATACGTGATTTCAGTTCGCCCTGCTTTTGCAGGCGAAACTTATTATCGTATTTCCTGGTTCGAGGCGGGTTAGTTTTTTGTGAGGGTTGCATTTAATTTAATTTTAGTTAAATTAAATTTAAATGCAACTCTTATTTGATTTATTCAAGCTTGTTGCAGATTAATTAGTTGTGTAATTTCTATTTTGGCGACAACTGCCGAGATATTGAGCGCCTGACGTTAAATCTGCTCTGGAAGACCGGAGTAGCGAGAGACATCCTCGAATGCCGATGGACCTGAATACCCGGTCAATCATCCTGCTGTTGAGAATTCCACGTGATGGCGATTGATAGCCTCGGCCGTGCCACAGACGTAGAGGCCATCGTCTCTGGCGAGAACAAACGACGGCGGGATATCCAGGATGATTTCGCCGGCGCGCTCAACCGCAACCACGGTGCACCCGGTGCGTTCGCGAATATCGGATTCGAGCGGCTGACGCCCCACTAGACTGCCAGCGGTGAACTTGACGAGTTTGATACGGGTCTGCTGCGAAACCATCTCACCCAGAATGTGATGAGCGAGTAGTTGACCGGCCACCTGGCTTACCGAGAGCGCGTAGTCGGCACCGGCCTGTTGAATTCGCCCGACATTGTCGGCCAGTTCTGCACAGGCAATAATCGGCACATCGATGGCAAAATCTCGCACTACGGTGGCGGCAAGCAGTGTCGCATTGTCATTTTCACAGGCGAGTATTACGACACGGGCCGTGGCCACTCCGGCACGTTCTAGATCGCTCGTATCTAGCAGGTCCCCTACCACGTCCACTTCGGGCAGCTCCCTGTTATCGATAACGCACACTTTTTCCTCGGCATCGGTGAGCATCTCGACCAGTTTGCTGCCGACATCTCCGTATCCCGCCACCACGATCGTACCTTCCGATGTAATCGGGCGGGCAATCTCGCTGAGACGCTTAATACTATCGGGACTACCGGCAGCTACCAGAATCATTCCCGGGGTCAAAGGCTGGTCGGCCGCGGGCGGTGATTCGAGCGCATCGTCAGCCCACTGGCCGACGATGTGGGCCCCTGTATCGGTGTAGACTCCCGATTCCGTCAGAGTCTTATTCGCAAACGGGCTCTGGTCGTGGACGCGGATTTCGGCTACTTCGAGCAGATTTCCAAGTGGCTGCACGCCGGTTATCCTCGGCCCAATCCTGGCGCTGGCGCGCATTGCAACGGCTGCTGCAAGCACATGGGTCGGTGTAAACGCAGCCGTCACACCGGCGAGTTGCATCGGCCCGCGGCGATTGGGATTGTCAATCAGGGCAACAATGGGACCGCTAAACCCGAACTCTCGTGCGCTCATCGCAAGCATGGCGTCATGTTCGTCCTCGGTGTTGGCTACCAGCGCCCGCGCCTTTGCCAGTGGGCGCAAATCGAGATCTCCCTCGGCTATCGAGGCGTGAACAACCCGGTTACCGCGCGCATGCAAACGTCGAGCCACCGACTCGTTCTGTTCGACTACGACTATCGGCACATCACGACTATCGAGCTCATCCATCAGCGAGGCGACCGAGGGACCGTATCCGTAAATCACTACTGTACCTTCCAGATCGGGTAAAGCGCTCATCAGTTGCTGCTCGTTTTGTTCCTCTACCAGCGGGGAACTGAACTTGTCGATCTGAATCACGCCACTGGTCGCATCCGCCTGCCGGGCAGCCTTGCCCTCGAGCATGACGGCACAACCCTTCAGGGCCAGCGGCGTAAACAAGTTCAGCAAAAAGGCAGTGAATATCAGTGCGGTAAAGGCGGTCTGATCGATTGCTCCCTGCGCCAGTGCCAACGAGGCAAGGATAAACGCAATTTCGGCGCGACCGCACATGCCCACGCCGACCGTCAACGCCTCGCGGGGCGGTAATCCCATGCGCAGGGCCATGCCACCGGCGCTGATAATCTGGCCCACGATCACCACACTCGTCAACAATACGATAAACGCCACTCCCGAAGCGGAGATGTCGAAGCTGATTGAAAATCCCAGTGAAATAAAGAATATTGGGCCCAGAAAAGAGTAGGCGATTCCATAGGCGCGATCCTTGACGATCCTGACCAGGTTCGGGTGCGCGACCTTCTCTTCAAAGAACAGACCAGCCAGGTAGGCGCCGAGGATGATATGCAGGCCGATGGCCTCTGCAAACAAGCCCAGGGCGAGGGCCATCAGCAGCACGAAGGTAAAGCCCTTGCCACCCTCGGAGCGAAACGGCAGTGACAAACGGGGATAGACGAAGCGGCCTAGGATTACCGCCACGGCGATAAATGCGAGGACCTTGCCAAGGGTGATAACAATGCTCAGAGGTTCGAAAGTTCCTCCCGATAAAACTCCGATCACGAGACCGAAAAACACCAGTGTCAGCAGGTCGTCAATGACACAACTGGCAATAATGATACGTGCCACCCTGGTATTCGCAAGCCCGAGGTCCTTGAGGCTCTTGAGGGTAATCACAACAGCGGTAGCCGTCATTGTCAGCCCGACGAAGGTAGCTCCTACCAGGTCAAGACCGAACAACAGGGCCATGCCGAAGCTGACCGAAAACGGCACTATAGCACCCACTATCGCCACCCCCATCGAGCGCTTTAATGCCTGGTAGAACTCGAGCGGTTGGGTTTCAACGCCGGCATGAAACATCAGGAAGAATATTCCGATTTCGGCCAGTAACCGGATCAACTCGCCCGGCTGAATCCAACCCAGCACAGCCGGACCCAGAAGCACGCCAACGATCAGCTCCCCCATCACCGTCGGCAGGCCGAGTGGTCGCAGCGTGACCGCGACCAGCCAGACACCAGTAAGCAAAATTAGTAGATCAAACGCAATTTCATGCATGGTATAGCGTGTGTGGATAATGTGTGGGGAGCATAAACATCATGATTACGCACATACAGCTCTATCTTGCGTCCGTCTCTGGTTGCTGTGCTAATATGCTGGGCCATTATCAAATACCGGCGTGCCAGTCTAATCATCAATGTTCATATTATGGCGTAGCTGGATTACCTTTACTGCGATCATCGCCACGGTTCTTATCGTCCTGGCGTTACTCTCGTCGCTTCAGCACAATGCGCTCTACTCCGACCTGATCCGCCAACGCCTTTCGGTTGTCGCGCAAACAACCGCAGATTCCTTCAAGTCGGTGGTCAATCTCGGGCTACCCATATCGATGGTACGCAACGCTCGGCAGATCCTTGAACGGGGACAACAGACCGACACCCGTATTACCGCGATCTATACATTTAATCCATCGGGTATCATCGTTCATACGACCGATCCGAACGGTCCGAAGAATGCCCCGGACGAGGTCATTCTGGCACAGTCGCTGGCCGAGACCAGCGAATGGAGTGTCGAGAGTGAATCCGAGCTCTTTAGCGGAATAAGCATTAATAATGCAGCCGGCACCACGGTGGGAAATATAGTCGTGGTCTATCCCAAAGAGGAATTCAGCGCGCGCACCACTGCCGTCGTCAAGCACATTGCATCGATCACGCTAGGGCTCCTGGTCATCTTTTCGAGTGCGGCTTTCCTGCTGCTGCGTTTACGACTGTCAGGGGCAATTCACGGCCTGGCGCGGCTCAATTCGCTGTTCGACAATATGCGCTCTGGCAACGGCAGCAATCATCAGCCCGCGCCGATGAAAGACGAGGAAGCCGTGAAACTGGGTTTCCTGCGCTCCGATATAGAGACGATAGAAGCCCGCCTGCAACAAGCTACAGAGGACTACGAATCCGCCAGGAACCGGCTCGGCATCACCGATGCAGAACCAGACTTTCTGTCTCCCGGCAGTGAAGATAGTGATAGCCTGTCAACAGTTATGACATCGGTTCCAGAGACTTCGCTGGCACGTCTGATCGCCGGAAAGTTGATGCCCTGGGCCGGCCTGCTAATCGTCGGCTCCGCGGTGGTACTCGGGATGCTAACCATCGGCACGGTGAGAAACTCCATCGAACCGGAGATTTCCAACCGTACGGCCCTGATGGGCACGGTCATCAACAACAACATTCAACTTGCAGTGAGCGCCGGTGTCCCACTCGAAAACCTGGTCGGAGCGGAGCAGTATTTCGGTAGCTTTCTATTGGAGTTTCCGGAGGTCGCCTATATCGGTGTCGCCACCGGCCGCATCATTCTCGAGGCCGGTAAGCGAGAAGACAGCATCTACGGACCAAGCCATTCGAGCAAGGATTTGGTGGCATATCCGATCAAATCGGACGGTGAGCAGATCGGTTATATTATTATCGATGTCGATTCGGGGTATATAGCCCGCGAGTTCGAAAGCGTGCTTCTCGATCTCGCCGTGGTAGCGTTGGTCGCCATACTGCTCGCTTTCGAGGTTCTGGTGGTGATGATGAGCGTGTCTCTGACCGCGCCTTTCAACCGGCTACAGCACCTGGTCACGCTGCAGGCCACTGGTGATTTTTCAAAACGAGTCGAAGCCAGCGGAAAGCACGCGGTCGACCGCATAGGAGCCATGCTGTCGCGACGTGCCGATCTGCTGCATGCTGCATTCACGCGAGCCAGTGCAACAATTTTACCAGGAGATAGTAGCGAGCAGTCGCGGTCTCTTGAGGAGATAGAGGGCCGGTTCAGCCTCTCGACGCAACGCCCAAAATTAATGCTTTTTTCGTATCTCAACGACATCCGTCTGCCGCTATTCCTGGTTGCGGCTGCCGACGAGTTGCCGCTGGCATTCTTCCCCCTGTTCACGCGGGCAGCGAACAACCCCCTGTCGTGGCTCGATCTCGGCGTTGTTATCAGTTTGCCGCTGGCCGGATACCTGCTCGCGATAATGGCGGGCTCGCCCTACGCGAGACCGCTGGCCGATCGATTCGGCCACCGCAAGCTCATCTTGTTGGCTGCTGTTCCGATCGTCGCGTCTCACGTAGGGCTCTATTTATCATCCAATGTAATCGAGATCATATTGTTTCGAACCCTCTCAGGTTTCGGCTACGCTATCTTCACGCTGGCGTGCCAGGACTATGTGCTCGATATCGTACCGAAAGACCAGAGAACACGGTCCCTCGGCATCTATTCCGGGGTCCTTTTTGCGGGTGTTTTCTGTGGTGCCGCGATGGGTGGCGTACTCGCCGACCGTCTGGGTATGGACACCGTTTTCTTGGTAAGCGCAGGTCTCGTGCTGATCTCCGGTCTGCTGGTGTATCGCCTGATGCCCGGGCGCCGGGGTCCACTAATTGCTGCCGACGATCAGGCTGGACAGGCGACAGCATCTATCTGGGCGCCATTACGCAGCCATCGATTCTCGACCCTGGTGTTTGGCATTGCAATCCCTGCCAACGTGTTGATGCAGGCTTTCATCAGCTACCTGGTGGCACTCTACCTGAACCAACTGGGTGCTTCGGCCGCAGATACAGGCAGGACACTGATGGTTTTCTTTTTAATGATTGCGCTGATGGGACCGGCCACGGCACGGGTCACCGACGGACGCTTCGACCCGGCATTGGTGTCGATACTGGGTGCCATTATCTCCGGCGTCTCGCTATTGCTGGGTGCGGCCTGGGGGACACAGCTGGGCCTGTTCGTCGCGGTCCTGTTTGCAGGCATAGGGCACGGCATGGTCAGGGGTCCGCAGGTCTCGGTCGCGATGTCGATTGCGGAAACCGATCTCGCACATCTTGGATCCAATGCGGTACTCGGCTCCTTGCGTACTCTGGAACGCGGTGGCAGTATTGCAGGGTTGATTCTGATCGCGTTGATTGGTAGCAACCTGGGCTATCCAGTCGCCATCGGCGTGGTCGGAGTCTGGTGCCTGGCGGGAGTAACTGCCTTCATCGGTTCAATAGCACTAAGTGGCGGCTCGAAAACATTAAGAGAAAAACAACAATCATGAAAACCCTGAAAATTGCTGTCGTTGTCCTGGTATTGGTCTGTTCATTTTCCTGGCCAACCACTGACGCCCGGGCGCAGGCAAACAAGGAGTTCACGATATACATGGTTTTCTGGCGTGGCTGTGAAGAAACCTGCGCGGGTTTCAAGGAGTATATCGCCGAGAACGGAATCGATGCCGAGCTGGTTATCCGCAATGCAAACAGGGATAAGGCGAAACTACCAACCTTCGTGGAAGAGGCAAGAGCTCTCAAGGCGGACCTTGTAGTCACCTGGGGCACCAGCGTAACCCGTGGCATTGCCGGTACTCTGTCCGATCAGGGCGACCCCCAATTTATCAATGACATCCCTGTAGTATTCATGGTGGTGGCCGACCCGGTGGGTTCCAAAATAATTGTCAGCTACGAGAAGACCGGCCGGTCAAACGTCACCGGAACCCGCAACCGAGTTCCCGAAGCAGTCAACATCAACACGATTCGCTCCTATTTCCCGGCCTTTAAGCGACTAGGCATTCTGTATAATACCAACGAATACAACTCCGTCATTAAAGTAAAGGAAATCGCGGGCCTAGCGAAGACTATGAACTTCGAGCTGGTTGCCCTGGAGCTGGAACTGGGTAGCGACGGAAAGCCCAGGGCCGAGTCCATACCTATCCGCATGGCCGAACTCGAGGCGGCCGGCGTTGACTTCATCTATCTCGGATCCAGTTCTTTTCTCGATGTGCACCGCGACATCTTTACCCAGTCAGCAGTCGATCACGGCATACCAGTGCTATCCCCCTACGAGCGGCTGGTACGAGAATCCCATGCGTTACTGTCTATCGCCGCGCGCTACCAGGACGTCGGAAGACTCGCCGGCCGGCAGGTGAAATCGATCCTGATTGACGGCCAGAATCCCGGCGACCTTCCGGTATTGTCCGTCGATCAGTACGCCTACGTGATCAATATGACAACGGCTAAAAAACTCAACATGTTCCCGTCAGTGGAGATCCTTCAGATCGCAGAAACGGTGGAATAGTCCGCCAGGTAGCGGGGCTCGGGAATTACCAGGGAATACATCAGAATTATTTTTATGAAGAAATTAATCACTGTCCTGGTGTTATTTTCATTAGGGGTGCCCGACCTACTTGCCTCTGGGTTACCCTCGTATTGCGAGGATGAAACCAGCTTTCGAGATAAACTACAAGAGATCGGACCGGTTGTCGCCGTAGGTGCCTCTGCATCGAGCGGGTTACTGGCCAAATCCTTCCCTTCACTGGTCGCAACCCAGATGTGCCTGGAGAATGGATCTGGTTTTGAATCTAAATATTCATTTGGATTCGGTACTAATTACTCTTTCCTGAAAGATCAATTTATCGAGCAACGACCGAAAGTCATCATCGCCTTTGAACATCTCCATCATGGCATCAAGGGCAGAAAATTTAATGCCGCGACCAGAACTTATATCGATAAGGAAATTGCGATAATTACCCTTGACTGTAAGCACTCCAGAATCGACTGTTCACCTACCGGCGATTATCATTTTGTAAAACAGGAAAACTATCGACCCATCGTATTACTAGGCGATATATTCGCTTTTTACGCGGTAGATTGCACCAAAACTGATCCTTTTATTTCGGATTCGGATAACAACGAAAACAAGGGTTGTATCGACGATTACAATAAAATCAACCAGTATATCTGGCAAAAAGCCAGCGAGATATCCAACCTGTTTATTTTTCCGGTTAATAGTTTCTATAGAAACTTACATAGCCACCTGCCCTTCCTCTACGATCTTGATGGAAACCTGGGAAGTTTTTATTCAAGTGATATATTTTGGGACAGATTCCATCCCTGGTCTAGACCCGGCGCACAAATCCTGGCTAATCTGGTTCTAGAGAAAATTAATGATCTTATTTTAACAGGCACAATACCCTCATCGATTACCATTCCCTATATTCAGATTGACGAGAAATATTTTAAGCCCTTTACAGGCGTTGTATTAATCGATGATACAGACGCAAGTGGATACGCTGGATCCACGGTGCAATTTTTCTCAGAACAGGGAGAAGAGTTCTTTTTCGCCTTCTCGGACAAGACTTACTCCTATAGAAATGAAAACGGCGATTGGGGTTATGCTGGTAATATTGATGAAGTTGATAAATCCTCAGGTGGCAGGGTGGGGGAAAACCCCCTGGTCATCAAAATTGAAGGGAAAACTGGAAATGGCAGTATTATTCTTGGCAATAAACAATTGTCTGTTATTAAAAAATTATCCGAAAACCCGATGAATCAGCTTTCGGGTGGTGTCATAGCGAATGCTCCCGTTGAGTGATAACAATGCAAAAATACCCGTCAAACAAAATTATCCCTGATCTACAACCCTGGCCATTCGAAGGCGAGGCGTCAAATTATGAAATCATACGTGGTAATCCACAGGCTTCAGGGCGACTCGACCTCGGCACCAACGAGGGTCAACACCGGGTCGGTATCTGGTGGTGTACCGATGGCGCATTCACCGGCACCGAGCTAGGCGATGAACTGCAAACCGTGATCATTGGGCAGCTCACTATTACGCGCGACGATGGCGAAACGATCGAATGCGGCCCTGGCGACAGCATCTTTACGCGCAAAGGAGAACGTCTGACCTGGGACATTAAACAAACCGTGACAAAGGTATTTTTCACCTACAATTCGAACGCCAGATCCGAAGGCTGGAGTGATGCTACGGTACCACCGGCTGAGCCGCGGTGATTTTGTTTTTACGTTCGCGCCAGGCAATGATCAAACCGCCCGCAACCACGAAAAAAACGCCCGGAAGTAGTTTATCAAACGGCGCTTCGCCAAAAAATACCCAGCCCAGGATAAACGAAAACGGAATACCGAAATATTCAAACGGCGAGAGACTTCCCGGACGAGTCAGACGGTAGGCACTGACCATCAATATTACTGCACAACCGCCAACCGTTCCCATCGCTACCAGCCAGAACCAGTCCATTGCCAATTCTATGGGAATGTAGCCGGTAGTGGAAAATAATATGGCGGTAGAACTGGCAATTGCTCCGACAGCCGTATACATATTGATGATCGGGGTCGGTACATCGTCATCGAATAACTTGGAGCTGACTATCGTAAGAGAATATCCAAACGCGGCTGCAACCGGTAGCAGCGCATAGGGAGAGAATACCTCCGCGCCGGGTCGCATAATCAACATTACACCCAGGAAACCGATCCCCACTGCCAGCCAACGCCAGAGCCCCACCGAGTGTTTCAGTATTGGAATCGAGAGTAAGGTGATAAATACGGGACCGATAAAGGCAAGCGTGGTCGCGGTGGCCAGCTCCATTTTAGTCACCGCCAGATAAAAGCAGTACTGGGCACCCGCTATAAACAGGCCACGAACCAGACCAAAGCGCCATTGCCGAATGATAATTTTTCTACCCCGCGCGTGCCAGCCTGTGGAAAGATACAGAATCAGTATACTCGGGATAAACCCGAACAGATTTCGAAACGAAGCGACCTGTGGCACCGGGTAACGATCACCCACGTGTTTGATGATCGCCGCCTGTACATCAAACAGAAAGATCGCCAACAAAATGAGAAATACAGCCTTGGAGAAATTCGACCAGTGCCTGAATGGGAAATTGAACATACTATATACGGGTTAGATCACGGAAAAATACAACGCGCAGCATACACGCTTCGGGGGCTGTCTGAAATTAAAGCTTAATATAACCATTGTCAGGTTACCTGGAAGTCGTAAGATCAAGGCATGCTCGATAAAATAATTAGATTCCTTGTCGTATTACTAGTGGTTCTTTCAAATGCAGCATATGCCGATACGCAGAAAGAAATAGCGCATTTACTAGACTTCGTGGCTAACACCGCGTGCAAATACGAACGCAATGGAACCCTTTATGACGGAATCGAAGCGCAAGCTCACATTAAAAAAAAGTACCAATATTTTATCGATAAAATTAAATCGGCGGAAGATTTCATAAAATACTCAGCGACCAGGAGTACAATGTCCGGGAAAAAATATGAGATTCTCTGCGCAGATACGCTGGTGCAAACTAGTGAAGACTGGTTGCTCGAAGAGTTAAAAAAATATCGGCAAAGCCAGGTGGGTTAATAATTACACGACATGGAGCCAGGCTTATAAATACCTAAGTGCAGGAATCACAGAAGGCGCTGGAAGTCGAAGCGAATATTCGAAACGCAATGAGTAAAGACGGTCAGGAGGATATTCACACTTTTCTGGATAAGCGCCAGCCCAAATTTAAGGAGCCTTTGATCAATCCGTTAATTTTCATACATTTGGAATACAGCCTTGATGATCGACAAACGATTAATTCTTGTACTCAATCTGACTTTGAATATACTGATTGGTCGGGGAGGGGCCAACCCTATATAAATTATTTAATCAACCCCATTATATAAATGGAGGGCACATGAAAACAATTATGAAGAAAAGAGTTACAGCGGTATTGAGTTCGCTTTGCGGAGCTGCGATGCTATCGTTAACGACCAGTATGGTCCAGGCACAGGAAGTTCAGGGAGGGACGCTTTATGGAAACATGAACGTGGTGACCCAGGATATGCTCGATCGTGCGGATGGTGACGCGAACAATTTTCTGCATACCAACGGTAACTACGCACAAACCCGCTATTACCCAGCAAGTCAAATTAACAGGGACAATGTTAAAAGCCTAAGCCCGGCATGGATTTTCCAGACAGAAGTAGTCGAATCGATGGAAACATCGCCGTTAATCGTTAACGGTATCATGTATGCGACAACCTCATTTAGCCACGTCTATGCACTCAATGCGGCGACAGGCGCTCAAATTTGGCACTATGCACACAAAATGGGACCTATTACGACCTATTGCTGTGGTCCGAATAACCGTGGTGTCGCTGCATTCGGCGACAAGGTATATCTCGGCACCCTGGATGCAAGACTGGTCGCGCTGGATGCTAAAAGCGGCAAGGTTGTCTGGAATGTGGAGATAGCTGATCCGGAACTGGGTTATAGTGAAACCATGGCGCCCACTGCGGTTAATGGGAAGATACTAATTGGTACCAATGGTGGCGAATACGGTATTCGCGGTTTCGTCAAGGCTTTCGATTCCGAATCCGGAAAATTGCTGTGGACCTTCGACACCACACCGGAAAAATCAACAGGTGTGTGGGCGACTCATGACGCCACCGGTCGAGATATGCATCGCGATATCAAGGCAGAAAAAGCCGCATTAAAGAAGCTGGGCGATCCCTATAAAACCCTTGGCGGTGGTGTCTGGCAAAACCCGTCGTACGATGCCAAGTTGAACCGAATATTTTTCGTGGCCGGTAATCCGTCCCCGGATTTAGATGGCTCTATTCGCCCAGGTGACAATCTTTACACCAATTCGCTAGTTTCGGTCGATTTAGATACCGGTAAATACGCCTGTCACTTCCAATACATCGCCCATGATGTCTGGGATCTGGATGCGGTCAGTCCGACTATCCTCGTCGATGTTAAGGATGCCAAAGGCAAGATGGTACCTGGCGTTTTACACGGCGGTAAAACAGGTCATGTTTATGTACATAACCGCAAAGATTGCAGCTTAATCCGCTTTTCCGAGGCTATGGTTCCACAGGAAGATATGTGGGTGCTACCGACCAAAGATGGCCAACGTATGCTGCCTGGTGCAAATGGAGGCGTCGAATGGTCACCTATGACCACCGATGTGAACCTGGGTCTGGTTTACGCGATCAATCTTCACCAGCCTATGACCTACCACGTCGAAAGCACGCCTTATCCAGACGGTAAATTATGGCTTGGCGGTGCTTTCAAGGTAATTGCCAGTGAAGAGCAATGGGGCAACGTTACTGCAGTTGACTACAATACCGGCAAAGTTCGCTGGAAAGTTAAAACCCAACAGCCGATGATCGGCGGAATCATGGCAACGGCTGGCGGCGTAGTTTACACAGGTGAAGGCAATGGCTTGTTTAAGGGCTATGACTCCGCGACAGGTAACCTGCTCTGGAAATTCCAGGCTGGTGCTGGTGTAAATGCACCACCAGTATCCTACACAGTCGATGGCAAACAGTATATCGCCGTTGCCGCTGGCGGCAACGTACAGCTGAACTACAAGCGTGGTAACAATATTATCGCTTTTACGCTCAACGATTGATATAACGTTTGTATTGCTTTAACGGGGCGGTCGTCTTCAGGCGACCGTCTTTTTTTATTGGGCATTCGATTATAATGCACCCACTTCGCCCGCAATACTTTGAAAAGGTAAATAATGGGGTTCTACAAGACATGGGCATCGGTCACTTTACTATCGATCATCTATAGTATTACTGCAAACGGCGCTCAAGATAGAGTTCCGGCAAGTACCGACATCGCTGAATATGCCCCGGTTTCTGACTATCTTCTGCAATGCCAATCCTGCCATGGCGAAAACGGTGCTTCAAGGCAACCAGAATTCCCGATTCTAGCTGGTCAGCATTTTTATTATCTATATGTACAACTCAAAGATTTTAAGTCCGGTTTGCGCAAAAATGCGGTAATGGGGCCAATAGTGACTCCACTCGCGAAATCCCAGATGAAGTTACTCGCCAAGTATTTCTCCGAACAGCAATGGCCAGAAATCGGTTTTCAGACCGATCCCGCAACCGCGGCAAAGGGTGAGACTGCAACTGTTGCAGGGCAATGTGTGCAGTGTCATCGGGGTGGCTACGAGGGTGACAGCCGAATCCCCAGACTGGCTGGCCAACACCCGCTGTATCTGTCCAAAACCATGTCCGATTTCAAACATAAAAAGCGGATGAATTCAGCCGCGAAATCATCACTTTTCGTCTCCTATAGTGACGACGAAATTAAGGCCATGTCCGAGTACCTTGGCGACAAGTAACCGCTCTCTAAATTAATTAGCACCGAAAGCATTGAAGAGCGACAGGCTTTCCAGATGACCGGATGCCCGTGCCAGGGAAGCAGCTGATTTACCGTCCCCAGACCTGATGTGGATATCAGCCCCGGCTTTAATCAGCACTTCGATGACCTCGGAATGCCCCATATTTGCAGCCGTCATAATCGCGCTCCATCCGCGATCGTCCAGCAGGTCTAACATGGCACCCTGATCGATCAACAAATTTACTACTTTAATGGCGTCCCCCGGTGGCACGTCGTTGCTATATCCAGCAGCCCACATGAGAACGGTGAGATCATTGCCATATCCTCGGTTAACATCGATCCCAGCGTCCAATAACCTCCGCACTATTTTCAGAAATCCTTTCGCCGCCGCGTACAGGATCGCTGTTTTCTGAGTGTTATCCATGACATCCGGATTGGCACCCCGATCAAGCAGCAACTGAAAAGTTTTGTTGTTACCATTAAAGGCCGCTGCTGCCAGAGGCGTTATACCCTTAATGTTTCCCAGGTTAACTTGTGCCCCGGCTTCGACTAGTAATTCCACATTTTTCCGACGATTTTCGGTGGCCGCACGCAGAATTGCCGTGCTACCAATCAGGTTTTGGTGATTTATATTAGCACCGAGCTCGATGAGTTTTTTCAATAGCTTCGAACGGGACGTCCGTGCGGCCAGCAACAATGGAGTATTGCCAAATCTATCGCGGGACTCGAGATTAGCCCCCTGATCTAAAAGCGCGATGGCTTCGAGGGTATGGCCTTTTTTTATCTCTTCGAAAAGATTTGTGTTCAGATCCCTGAATACTTTTTCCGTCGATAATGCCGATACCGGCAATATCAGCAGGATACAAACAGCAGAAATCCAGCGCGTCAGATTCACCCCAATAGCTCTCCCGTGGCCTGATATATGTAAATTCTGGCGCAATTGTACTTGAATTGAATCTATGATCTAGGCCTAATGCTATCTTTGAGTATGACCCGGTAGCAAAAGTCAGGCAGTTTCGTAATGCAATATAAACTAGCTCTAGAGATCGATTCGCTGAGTTTCCAATTTGGCTCCAAAGCAGCTTTGGACGATGTTAGTTTTTCTCTCGATGTTGGCCAGTTCAAAGTTCTGCTGGGACCAAACGGTGCTGGCAAAACGACTTTTTTTTCGTTGGCAACCCGACTATACGATAGTTCGCAAGGCCAGATACTGGTCGGTGGTGTAAATCTTCGTATCTCACCTCGCCAGGCGTTGGCGCAAATGGGTGTGGTATTTCAGCAACCGACCCTCGATCTCGATCTGAGTGTCCGCCAAAACCTGCTCTATCACGCAGCACTGCATGGCATCGAAAAAAGTCATGCGATCCGACGCATTGAAGCTGAATTGTCGCGCTTCGAAATGCTCGATCGAATAAACGAAAAAATTCGGCATCTCAACGGCGGCCATCGAAGACGTGTTGAAATTTCCCGGGCACTATTACACCAACCAAAATTACTTTTACTGGATGAACCAACAGTCGGTCTGGATGCTCCAAGCCGACGTGATATTGTCGAGTATGTTCATCGGTTGGTACAGGAGGAAAATATAGCAGTACTCTGGGCGACTCATTTAATCGACGAAGTTTTTGATAAAGATAGCGTCATTATTCTCCATCAGGGACGAGTTTGTGCCGATGGCAGTGCAGTGCAGATTATGGCGGAGACTGGGACAGAAAATATCGCTACAGCGTTTGAACAGATTACCGGAAAGGGCACAGTATGAAAATGGTCCATGCCTGGCGATGCCTGCTTGGTATATTGACCCGCGAATCCCTGCGGTTCATACATCAACGCGAACGATTCGTCGCGGCTTTGGTACGACCGCTGGTATGGCTGCTAGTATTTGCTGCCGGCTTTCGGTCGGCTCTGGGGATATCGATTATTCCTCCCTACGAAACCTACATTCCCTACGAAGTCTATATTATTCCCGGGCTGATCGGCATGATCCAGCTGTTCAATGGTATGCAAAGTTCGTTGTCCATGGTCTACGACCGAGAAATGGGTAGCATGCGAACGCTGCTTATCAGCCCCCTACCCCGGTGGTATCTTTTGGTTTGTAAGCTCCTCGCCGGGACATTTGTCTCGCTTATACAAGTCTATGGGTTTCTATTGATCGCCTCGGCATTCGGACTTAGCATGACCCCGCTGGGATACGTGTATCTATTACCCGCGTTAATTATTAGCGGCATGATGCTTGGAGCATTTGCCATGGTACTATCATCGGTTATCAAACAATTAGAAAACTTCGCTGGGATAATGAATTTCGTGATCTTTCCCATGTTTTTCCTGTCGTCGGCACTTTACCCACTTTGGAAGATGCGCGAAAGCAGCTACCTGCTCTACCAACTAAGCACTTTCAACCCCTTTACCCATGTGGTTGAACTGGCTCGTTTTGCACTTTATGAGAAGTTCAATGGTCCGGCAACCCTGTATACTCTGGCGGCATTTATCATATTTCTCGGCACTGCAATTTACGCCTACGATCCGGCACGGGGAATGATGAGTCGTAAGGGCCAATCAAGCGGCTAAACTCGATCGGTGACGGTACATCGTTGAGATTAATAGTTTCGGCTATTTTACGTCCGTATTGGCGAATTTTGTCATAGAAGCAATAAGCCGCTGGTTTACGGTACCGATAGCGTTTTCTATAATAAGATTGATAAAAATTGGGAGAGGTAGAATAAATGATTTATTTCCGTAATAGTTTCCGACGCGTATTCATGCTGGTGATAGTCCTGGCCATGGTGAGTAGTGGTCATAGTCTTTCGGCAAAGGAAATCCGGGTCGGTGTTCTCGCGTATGGTACCGTCAACTGGGAACTTGATACTGTCATTCACCATGGCCTTGCCCTGGAACAAGGAGTTGAACTTGTCGTCACTAAATTGTCGAGCAAAAACGCCAGCGCGATTGCGCTGCAGGGTGGAGCCGTCGACGCTATTGTTACGGACTGGATTTGGGTTTCAAGGCAACGAAGCTCTGGCGCTGATTTCACCTTCGTCCCACATTCGGTTGCAGTCGGCGGGCTCATGGTTAGACCCGATGCTGGAATCAATAAGCTCGAGGACCTACGCGGCCGAAAAATCGGAATCGCAGGAGGACCGGTTGATAAAAGTTGGTTAATGTTGCGAGCCTTTGCAAAAAAGAAGATCGGGGTTGACCTCAAAGAAGTCGTTGAACCGATCTATGCAGCACCACCGCTGCTGAACAAGGTGATGCTAAAAGGGGATATTCCGGCGGCACTGAATTTCTGGCATTATACCGCGCGCTTGAAAGCCGCGGGGATGACCGAGCTTGTAAGTGTTAATGAATTGCTTCCTGCACTTGGCGTTGACCGTCAACCACCTTTAATCGGATGGGTGTTTAGTGAAAAATGGGCGGCTTCGAACAGGAGTACTATCGATGGTTTCCTGCGTTCTCTACGCGCCGGTAAAAAATTATTAGCCACATCGGATAGTGAGTGGGACCGACTACGTCCGCTGACTAAAGCCAGGGACGAAGAAACATTTGTCGCTCTCCGAGATTCTTATCGTGCTGGCATTCCAAAGAGTTTTAGTGATCAGGACGTAGTCGCTGCCGAACAGCTGTTTTCAACTCTGGCGGAATATGGAGGCAGAGATTTAGTCGGCGACAGTACCGCGCTCGCACCTGGTACCTTCTGGTCTGGATTTCGGTACTAGTTGCAACAGAGTATGTCCGATATTGCCCAGCGTAATTCCTCACATTGGGTTCGCCTATCCTCGCTCGTCATATTCCTGCTACTGTGGCAACTAGCCGCTGGATTCGCCGATTCTGAAATTCTACCGACACCCTACCAGGTTTTACTAAGCCTGTTAGGTCATTTGCTGGACGGTGAATTGTTATTTCATGTCGGTGTAACGCTGACCCGGGTAGTGATTAGCTTTTTACTGGCCATGTCTATCGGTGTTGCGCTTGGTATCGTCATGGGGAGATATAAAAAATGGGATACCGCTCTCGATGGAATTCTTGTACTCGCCCTCAACCTGCCTGCTCTGGTGGTCATAATCCTGTGTTATCTGTGGTTTGGACTGGGTGAAATTGCCGCGATTATCGCCGTAACTATTAATAAATTTCCTGTAGTTGTAGTCAATATGCGCGAAGGAGCGCGCGCGGTCAACCAGGACCTGTTGCAGGTTGCAGCAGCTTTTCGGCTGGATCGGCAGCGACGTCTATTCCAGGTTTATTTACCACAGCTTTATCCCTACCTTTTATTGTCAGCGCGATCAGGTTTAGCACTGATATGGAAAATCGTACTGGTAGTCGAGCTTTTGGGACGAAGTAATGGTGTCGGTTTCCAATTGGGTATATATTTTCAGTTTTTCGATATCGAGAGCATCCTCGCCTATAGCTTTGCATTCATCGCGGTAGTTATGGCCATCGAGTATCTGCTGATATCACCGCTTGACCGGCGCTTAACCAAATGGCGATCCTGAAGATGATTCAAATCGACATTTCTTCTAAAACTTTCCCGCAAGATCATGGCCAATTACCATTAAGTGTTTTACGTGATATTCAGTTCACTGTTAATTCCGGTGAGTTTTGCTGCATCGTTGGTCCGTCGGGGTGCGGTAAATCGACATTACTGAACATGATTAGCGGCCTTGATCAAATCTTCGAGGGTTCAGTAACCATCGACGGGGGAACACCATCAGCAGGGCCAACACCAGGCTATATGTTCCAGTCCTCACGACTCATGCCGTGGCTCACGGTTCGTGAAAACGTCGAACTGGTAGCGCCTGACGGTGAACCTGCTTCGAAGGTCAACGATCTTTTGAGTGAAATAGGGCTGGGAGAGTTCGTCGATGTTTACCCGGGCCATCTTTCTGGCGGGATGCGCCGCCGCGTAGCGCTCGCCCGCGCAATCATCACCGAGCCCCCCCTGCTTTTACTCGACGAGCCCTTTCTATCTCTTGATTCCCCGAACGCCAATCGCCTCCGTCGCCTTTTGCTCGAAGTTTGTGGAAGACGTTCATCTACGGTTTTATTCGTTACCCATGATCTGCGTGAAGCACTGTTTTTGGCAGACAGGATATTGTTTGTTTCCAGTTGCCCCGGAAGAATTGTGTTAGATCATATTGTTGATATTCCGCGTCCGAGGGTTCCGGAAGGGGAAGCGGTCGAAATGTTGAGACTCGAACTGCTTAAAAATCACCCGCAACTACTGTCCGGATTAATTGAGAACGAGGATAATAATGTTGAGGAAAAAGGTTTATGAACTCCCGATATTTTCGGCGCAACAAGTTAATTGCAGGCAGGTTGATTATCCTGCTTACCTCCATCCTTATCACCCATACTGCGAATGCTGAAATTCGGCAAATTTATGTGAGCAACGAAAAAAGTAGCACGATTTCCGTCCTCGATGGAGAAAGCTATCGGGTCGTAAGGACGATCAAGACATGTAAACGACCGCGTGGAGTTCATTTCGATAAAAGCCGAACCCGGTTTTTCGTCGGATGCGCTGACGATAATGTGATTGCCATTTACGAAACGGCAACCGGCAATCGTGTTGGCCGAATTCGAAATATTGAAGAGCCAGAAACATTCGACTTGACACCGGATGGCAAGGTACTGATCGTCTCTAACGAAGAAGATGCTACTGCTACGTTTGTTGATGTTGAGAGCGGGGAAGTGATCGGCAATGTCGAAATTGGCGAAGAACCAGAGGGCGTGCAGGTAACCAGGGATGGTTCGACAGTCTATGTTGCGTCCGAGGCCACCAACCTGGTCCATGTCATCGATATTAAAACAATGACCGTAAGGGCGGACATTTTTGTTGGCACGCGACCCCGTCGATTCGCCCTTACACCGGACGAGCGTGAACTCTGGGTATCTGCCGAGTTGGCGGGTTTGGTCGATATTATCGATACTAGTACCCACCGGGTGATTGGCGACGTTTCTTTTCTACCAACAGGATTTCGCCGCAACGAGGTTACACCTGTAGATTTACTGATGACCAGGGACGGGAAAACCGCGTATGTCGCACTTGGTCGCGCTAACCACGTAGCAGTCGTCGATGTCGCAAATCGAAAGGTCAAAGCTTATATCCTGGTCGGTAAACGTCCCTGGGGATTGGCCCTTTCGTCGGATGAAAAAAGGCTTTTTGTTGCTAATGGCCTTTCCGATGATATATCGATAATAGATATCCCCAGCCTCAAGGTGCTCAAATCCATTGCAGTTGGACAGGTACCTTACGGTATCCTGCTCGATGAATAGATTTGTGAAACAATGAATATCATTAAAATTCTGATTGCCTTCTCGGCTCTTTGTGTTTTTGGGGTGTTATATGCTGCAACTATCGAACAAACAAGCACTTTCACTATTGGCTATATGGAAATATCAGGCGACGTACGTTACGAGGAAAAACGGGCCTACGCGCGAATTCGGGTAAAACCGCATGACCGGCCCATCGCAGGTGCCGAGCTGGCGATACTCGGAAGCCGTATACCCGGTCGAGCCCTGAAGATGAAGTTTGAAATGATGCGGGCCGAATCCGGCAATGCTAATGAGATGGTTGAACAAATTGGCCGCATGAAGAATGAGTCCGGCGTGCAGTTTTTTTTAGTCGATGCGGACGCGGATGTTTTGCGCTCTGTGACAAATGCAACAGCGGGCATGCATGTTCGTTTATTCAATATTTCAGAATTCTCGGACAGCTTACGAGGTGCCGACTGCCAGCTCCATTTGATGCACGTGATTCCCAGCTACGCGATGCTGTCAGATGCACTCACTCAGTTTCTGGTGTCCAAAAAATGGCGTGACATATTGCTACTCGAAGGGCCTGAACCCGACGATAGAGCATTTGCCGCGGCGTTTATCCGTTCTGCAAAACGTTTCGGTGTTGAAGTGAGCGCGGTGCGAAAATTTGTACCCGGTAACGATCCGCGCCAGCGGGAGGAAAACAACATTATTCTAATGACCTCGGATAGCGACGCAGACGTAGTTTTCATTTCAGATATTGAAGGTGAGTTCGGCCGCTATGTTCCCTACCGGACGAAAAATCCGACACCTGTCATTGGAACCGAGGGATTGCAGGCTGCGAGTTGGCATTGGGCCTGGGAAAGACACGGTGCACCACAGCTCAATCAACGCTTCGAGCGCCACAGTAATCGTCACATGCAGGGATCTGATTGGGCGGCCTGGGCCGCAGTTAAATCAATCATTGAATCAATCTTACGAACCAGATCTTCGGATTTTAAAACGATTGAGACCTACCTCCGCAGCGATAGGCTAAACCTCGACGCCTACAAGGGAACGCCGGTCAGCTATCGTTCCTGGGATAACCAGTTACGCCAGCCTGTATTGCTACACACTTACAATGCCATTGCTGATCGAGCGCCAATTCGCGGCTTTTTACATCCAACCGAGAATATGGATACACTGGGTTATGATCAGGGTGACAGGCTTTGCCAATTTAGAGGCTAGCTTGCCTGTCAGATCGGGCAAACCAGGTTGCCGAGCTGTTCGGTTAACTTTATGTTTTCGGAATAATCAACCGGACAATCGAACAGCGCCACTGTTTCGTCGGCTATGGCCTACTTCAGCATCGGCCATAAAGGCGGCACCATGTTCGTGTCGAATGGTGATGAATTTGATCTTGCTGTCTATCATCGAATCCATCACATCAAAATTTTCTTCACCGGGACTACCAAATATATACTCGACTCCTTCATTTTCCAGGCAGCGGATAAACAAATCACTTGCTTTCATCATTATTCCTCAATAATTTAGCAGGGTCCGAATGATTCAGATCTGCCAGTCGTACAGCGGCAGGTTTTTGATCCTCGGCACCTAACTTCCAACAGGCTGATAAAGCTTACATCACAGGAGCAAACATGGAAATCATAACAACCTGGCTATCCGCGCATGGCATCGACTGGGGTATCAAAATCGCGACTGCAATCGCAATCTTCATCATCGGTAAATTTCTCGCCCGAGTGATTACCAGGCTGCTACAAAAAGCGTTACAGCATTCAGGCACCGATGACATGCTGGTGGGTTTCCTCGGCAATATCTCCTACGGCATTTTGCTGGTCGCAGTCGTCCTCGCCGCAATCGATTCGCTGGGCGTTAATGTCACCTCGTTGATGGCAGTTCTGGGTGCTGCCGGACTCGCCGTCGGCCTGGCACTGAAAGATTCGCTCTCCAATTTTGCCTCCGGCATGATGATCATTATTTTTCGGCCCTTCAAAATTGGGCACTATATTACGGCAGGCGGCAGCTCGGGGACGGTCGACGAGATTGGATTATTTTGCACCCTGCTTCACACCGGTGACAATCAACGTATTATCGTTCCCAATTCGGCGATCATGGGTGACACTATTATTAACACCAGCGCCATGTCGACCCGGCGTATCGATCTCGTTATCGGTATCGGTTATGACGACAATATCGGCCAGGCGCGCGATATCATCATGGCCATTATAGAGTCAGATGAGCGCATTCTGAGCGACCCGGAACCCTCGGTAAACGTTGGCGAACTCGGCGATAGTAGCGTGAATCTCAAAGTTCGACCCTGGGTAAATGCAGATGATTACTGGTCAGTTCGCCCGGACCTGCTGGAGAATATAAAACTACAGCTCGACGAAGCCGGCATCAGCATTCCGTACCCACAGCAAGATGTACACATGCACGAGGTGAAATCGGTAGCCTGA
>Ga0164320_10000055_pt1 | contig 27795 bp, 25 predicted proteins | sample GuaBasSediGuay11_FD_113736 | JGI IMG/M metagenome (GOLD analysis project Ga0164320, IMG submission 113736) | Subseafloor sediment microbial communities from Guaymas Basin, Gulf of California, Mexico - Guay11, Core 4567-28, 0-3 cm | ecosystem: Environmental > Aquatic > Marine > Hydrothermal...
ATCGCAATAGCGATTAAAACTTTTTTTGTTTTCATAATTCAAGGGATTTAATTAATTAATACTGTAACAAAGATAACTTTTGGGCTTCCCTAAAAGTGTTAACATTTTGTTAAAATCAATTTTTCAAATCTCTTGAATGTTACGGTTTTACCGTACTTTTATGATTTTGATTTGGGTTGTGTTTACTTAATTTATACTAATTATTTTTAATTTATTTTACTTATTTCTTTATAAACACTCAATTTAAGTGTTCTAGAACCGTTTTTATTCAATTTTAGATGTAAAACATCGGCTTCATTTGGTATAAAATCGCTAATTATCTCTGGCCATTCTATAAAAATCCAATGTCCAGAATATAAATAATCTTCTATTCCTATATCTAATGCTTCATTCGCATTTTCAAATCTATAAAAATCAAAATGATAAACAATATCATCTTTTATTTTATACTCATTTACAATAGAAAAAGTTGGGCTTGTAGCTTTAACTTTTACGCCTAATGCTTTTACAAAAGCACTTATAAGTGTTGTTTTGCCAACTCCCATTTCACCATAAAACAAAATTGTTTTCGTTTTAAAGCTTTTTAGTAGCTTACTTGCTACATCATCGATAGATTCTAAACCGAAATGTTCTGTTTTACTCATCAATTGTTAAGCAATAGTAGTGATTATTTTAGAAATAAACAAGAAAAAAGTGTATTTCATCGATGATATTTGCAATTTGTGGATAAAACTACCTCGGATTTAAGACTACAAATGGAATAATAACTTCTTCTAAAGATACTCCACCATGTTGGTAGGTGTTACGATAATAGCTTACATAATGATTGTAATTATTTGGATAGGCGAAAAACAAATCTCCTTTAGCAAAAATAAAAGAACTATTCATTGTTATTGATGGCAAAAATATAGATTTCGGATCTCTTGCAGCCACAACATCTTTGTCTTCAAATGTTAAGCTTCGTCCTGTTTTATAGCGTAAGTTTAGGCTTGTATCTCTATCTCCTATAACTTTGGATGGATTTTTTACATTAATAGTACCATGATCTGTTGTGATAATAAGTTTAAACCCTAATTGCTGTGCTTGTTGTATTATTTCTAAAAGCGGAGAATTTTTAAACCAACTTACAGTTAAGGACCTATAAGCTTTATCGTTAGAAGCTAGTTCTTTTACAACATCCATTTCGGTTTTTGCATGGGAAAGCATATCTACAAAGTTGTAAACAACCACAGTAAGGTCGTTGTCTTTCTTAGATTTAAAATTATTAGCTAATTTTTTTCCAGATTTTAAATTTGTGATTTTAAAGTATTCATGCTTAATATGGTTAAGTCCTAATCGTTTTAATTGAGCTGTTAGAAACTCGTTTTCGAATAAGTTTTTCCCTCCTTCATCATTGTCATTTTTCCAGTAGTTTGGATGTAATTGTTCCATATCGCTAGGCATTAATCCAGAAAAAATAGCATTTCTTGCATATTGTGTTGCAGTTGGTAAAATGCTATAATATGGAGATTCATGCTCTTTTTTATAGTAATTATTTACAATAGGCTCAAAGGCTTTCCACTGGTCGTATCTTAAATTGTCTATAACAACTAAAAGAGTTGGTTGTGTTTTGCTTAATTCTGGGGCAACTTTTTCTTCAAACAAAGTATGAGACATTACTGGAGCATCTGTTTTTGCTTGAAACCAATCCTCGTAATTTTTGTCGATAAATTTGCCAAACTGGAGATTAGCTTCATTTTTTTGAGATTCCAAAATCTCGAACATTGCATGATCTTCTATATCTTCAAGTTCTATTTCCCAAAAGATTAATTTTTGATATAATTCTACCCATTCTTCATAACTATTTACCATAGATAAATCCATAGCTATCTTTCTAAATTCTTGCTGATAACTGGATGTGGTTTTTTCGGATACCAAACGTGTATGGTCTAAATTCTTTTTTAAACTCAATAAAATTTGGTGTGGATTTACTGGTTTTATAAGGTAATCGGCTATTTTGCTCCCAATGGCTTCTTCCATTATGTATTCTTCTTCACTTTTAGTAATCATTACTACTGGAAGGTTGCTCTGTTTCTCTTTAATTTCGGCTAAAGTTTCCAAACCTGTTAAGCCTGGCATATTTTCATCTAAAAAAACAATATCAAAATTCTGGTCTTCAATAATCTCAATGGCTTCTGTACCACTCTGGCAAGTTGTAACTGTGTAATCTTTTTGTTCTAAAAATAAAATGTGTGGTTTTAATAAATCTATTTCATCATCAACCCAAAGAATGTTTATATTGTTCATATATTTATATTTGCATAAATTTTTAATTCAATTAACGTTTGCATACTAAAAACAAACTTAAAATATTTAACGACCCAATTTACGGATTTATTACGATTCCGAATTCTTTCATTTTTGATTTAATAGAGCATAAGTATTTCCAAAGACTTCGAAGAATTACACAAATGGGTTTATCTTATTTAGTATATCCAGGAGCGCATCATACACGATTTCATCACGCATTGGGAAGTATGCATTTAATGCAAAATGTAGTTAGGATACTTCGTTTTAAAGGAGTTACAATTTCTGAAGACGAAGAGAATGCATTATTAATTGCAATCCTGTTGCATGATATTGGACATGGTCCTTTCAGTCATTCGATGGAGCATAGCATAGTAAAAAGTGTTTCCCATGAAGACATTTCGTTGTTATTTATGTATAAACTGAATACCGAATTTAACTCAAATTTAACGCTTGCCATTCAACTATTTAAAGGTGAGTATCATCGAAAGTTTATGTGTCAGCTTATTTCGAGTCAGTTAGATATGGATCGTGCAGATTACTTAAAACGGGATAGTTTTTACACAGGAGTTTCGGAAGGTAATATTAATAGTGCACATTTATTAACGATGCTAAATGTTGTTAATGAAGAACTTGTTGTAGAGGAGAAAGGGATTTATTCGGTTGAACGGTTTTTAACAGCAAGACGATTAATGTATTGGCAAGTATATTTGCATAAAACCAGTTTGGTTGCCGAACAATTAATGATTAGAGCATTAAAACGCGCAAAAGAATTAACACTTAAAGGTAAATCGCTTGAAGCAAGTAAAGCGTTGTTATACTTTCTAAAAAATGAAATAACTAAAGATGAGTTTAATGATGAAGCTCTTGAAACTTTTGCTAATCTGGATGATATTGATATAATTTCTGCAATGAAATATTGGCAATCTCATAATGATTTTGTGTTGAGTAACCTTTGTAAAATGATTATTAACAGAGACCTTTTAAAAATTGAAATAAAAAATAACCAAATTAAAAAAGAGAAATTAAATGCGCATATTTCTAATTTGATAGATAAATATAATATTACAAAAGATGAAGCTGCGTATTTTGTATTTAAAGGAGATGTTTCAAATCAGGCGTATCAATTAAAAAATCAAAAAATTAATATTTTGTTTAAAACAGGAAAAGTAACAGATATTGTAAAGGCTTCGGATCATCTAAATTTAAAAGTACTTTCAAAACCAGTTACCAAGTATTATATATGTTATCCAAAAGACAAACTTTAATACATTTTTTATACTTTTGCGTCAAATGAAACGAGCAATAATAAATTTAAAGAAGAATATAACTAATTTCATTTTAAATTTTCCTTTCATTAATTGAAAAATAAAAACGAGTGAAATTTACAGCAACACAAATAGCAGGAATATTAGATGGAGACATTGTTGGCAGTCCAGATGTTGAAGTCTCAAAACTCGCAAAAATTGAAGAAGGAACTAAAGGAACACTTACTTTTTTAGCCAATCCAAAATACACTCAATATATATATAGCACAAAGGCTTCCATTACAATTGTTAATAAGGATTTTAATCCTGAAAATGAATTGAGTACCACTTTAATTAAAGTTGAAGATGCTTATAAAGCATTTTCAAAGTTATTAGAATATTATAATGAGATTAAAATGAATAAAACTGGAATAGAGCAACCTTGTTTTATTTCAGATTCTTCAACTTATGGTGAAGATATATACATTGGAGCCTTTTCGTATATTGGAGATTATGTAAAGATTGGAAATAAGGTAAATATCTATCCTAACAGTTATATAGGTGATAATGTAACTATTGGTAATAATGTTGTAGTGTTTTCTGGAGCGAAAATATATTCTGAATGTATTATTGGTAATAACTGTGTTATAAATTCAGGTGCAATTATTGGTGCAGATGGTTTTGGTTTTACACCAAATGAAAAAGGAGAGTACAATAAAGTACCACAAACAGGAAATGTTATTTTGGAAGATTATGTAGATATTGGAGCAGCAACAACAATAGATAGAGCTACCTTAGGATCGACAATAATTCGTAAAGGCGTAAAACTTGATAACCAAATTCAAATAGCACATAATGTTGAAATTGGTAAGAACACAGTAATTGCTGCCCAAACAGGAATTGCTGGTTCTACAAAAATTGGCGAAAATTGTCAAATAGGAGGTCAAGTAGGTATAGCAGGTCATTTAAACATTGGTGACAATGTGAAAATTCAAGCACAATCAGGAGTGGGTAGAAATGTCAAAGATAATGAGGTGCTTCAAGGATCTCCATCATTTTCTTATGGAGATTGGAATAAATCTTATGTACACTTTAAAAACTTGCCAAAAATTGTAAAAGACATAAATGATTTAGAAAAAAAAGTAAATAATAATGATTAATATTGAGTCTAAACAAACAACAATTGCTAAAGAAGTTTCTTTAACAGGAGTAGGGCTTCATACTGGTAAAGAAGTGATATTGACCTTTAAACCTGCCGAAGTTAATAATGGGTATTCATTTAGGAGAATCGATCTTGAAGGTAATCCTATTATTGAAGCTGATATAAATTATGTAAGTAATACACAACGTGGTACTTGTTTAGAAAAAAATGGTGTAGCTATTCAAACTTGCGAGCATGTTTTAGCAGCTCTTGTTGGACTAGAAATAGATAATGTTATTATAGAGCTTAACGCAACCGAACCTCCAATTATGGATGGTTCTGCAAAATATTTTGTTGAAGCATTAGAAAAGGCAGGTTACGTTGAACAAGAAAGTAATAGAAAAGAATACATAGTTAAAGAAGTGATATCTTACATTGATACTGAATCAGGAAGTGAAATTACTATCATTCCTTCAAAGGAATATCAAGTTACAGCAATGGTAGATTTTGGAACTAAAGTTTTAGGAACTCAGAATGCTACGCTTCAACATATTTCAGATTTTAAAAATGAGATTGCAAATTCCAGAACATTTAGCTTTTTACACGAAATTGAAATGTTGCTTGAGACTGGTCTAATTAAAGGTGGAGATTTAAATAATGCGATTGTGTATGTTGATAAAAAATTATCTCCAGAAACAATGGAGCGCTTAAAAGTAGCTTTCAAGAAAGATAATATTGCTGTTAAACCAAACGGAATATTAGATAATTTAACATTACATCATCCCAACGAAGCAGCAAGACATAAATTACTTGATGTACTAGGAGACTTGTCATTAATAGGTACAAGAATAAGAGGAAAAGTTATCGCTAATAAACCAGGGCATTTTGTAAATACTCAATTCGCAAAAAAAATGTCTAAAATAATAAAGTTAGAAATGAGAAATAATGTTCCATCTGTAGATTTGCATCAAACTCCACTTATGGATGTTAATCAGATTATGGACATGTTGCCTCATAGACCTCCATTTTTGTTTATTGATAAAATTTTTGAGCTATCAAAATCGCATGTCATAGGAATGAAAAACGTTACTATGAACGAACCTTTTTTCTCAGGTCATTTTCCTGGTGCACCAGTAATGCCTGGAGTTTTAATTGTAGAAGCTATGGCTCAAACTGGAGGAATTCTAGTGTTAAGCACAGTTCCTGATCCAGAAAATTACCTTACCTTCTTTATGAAAATAGATAAAGTAAAGTTTAAACTAAAAGTAATGCCTGGAGACACCTTAATTTTTAAGTGTTCTTTAATTACTCCAATTAGAAGGGGGATTTGCCACATGCAAGGTTATGCTTATGCAAACGGAACACTATGTGCTCAAGCCGAACTGATGGCACAAATATCAAAAGTTAAATGATTATGATTAGCGAACACATTTCACCTTTAAAAAACAATAAAATATAAGAAATGAACCAACCACTTGCCTATGTTCATCCTGGAGCAAAAATCGCCAAAAATGTTGTAATAGAACCTTTTACAACTATCCATAACAATGTTAAAATTGGTCAAGGAACATGGATAGGTTCTAATGTTACTATAATGGAAGGTGCTCGTATTGGAAAAAACTGTAACATTTTTCCTGGCTCTGTAATTTCTGCTATTCCACAGGATTTAAAATATAATGACGAAGATTCAACTGTAGAAATTGGTAATAATGTCACTATTCGAGAGTGTGTAACGATTAACAAAGGTACTGCAGATAAAATGAAGACTGTAATTGGTAATGATTGCTTAATTATGGCTTATTGTCATATTGCTCATGATTGTATTGTTGGCAACAACTGTATTTTTTCTAATAACAGTACATTAGCAGGTCATATTACGGTTGGAGATTATGTAATTCTTGCAGGAATGACAGCTGTTCACCAATTTTGTTCTATAGGCAATCATGCATTTGTAACTGGTGGTACTTTAGTAAGAAAAGATGTTCCGCCTTATGTAAAAGCTGGACGAGAGCCTTTATCTTATGTAGGAATTAATTCTGTTGGATTGCGTAGAAGAGGTTTTCCTTCTGAAAAAATTAGAGAAATTCAGAATATTTACAGACTACTTTATCAAAAAAATTATAATAATACTCAAGCTTCAGAAATTATTGAAGCCGAAATGGAAGCAACTCCAGAACGTGATGAGATTCTTCAGTTTATTAAAAATTCACATCGAGGTATAATGAAAGGTTACATTAAATCCAATTAATACTAAACAACAATGGCAAGTACTTCAGATATAAGAAACGGGTTGTGTATAAAATATAATCATGATATTTTTAAAATTATTGAATTTTTACATGTTAAACCAGGTAAAGGTCCAGCTTTTGTAAGAACAAAGCTTAAAAGTGTAACGACAGGAAAAGTTATTGATAATACATTTTCTGCAGGACACAAAATTGAAGATATAAGAGTAGAAACACATCGTTTTCAATATTTATATCCTGAAGGTGATCTTTTTCATTTTATGAATGTTGATGATTATAATCAAATTATAATAAACAAAAATACTATAGATAATCCAGGCTTATTGAAAGAAGGTGAAATAGTAACTATAATTATCAATTCCGAAGATAATATGCCACTTTCTGTTGAAATGCCAGCAAGTGTAATTTTAGAAGTTACTGCTACTGAACCAGGAGTAAAAGGAAATACAGCAACAAATGCTACAAAACCAGCTACTGTAGAAACTGGCGCTATAGTTAACGTCCCTTTATTTATTAATGAAGGAGACAAAATTAAAGTAGAAACCGAGAAAGGAACATATAAAGAACGCGTTAAAGAATAACTTAATTTGAAATTCCCTAAACCATACACACTAAGCCAAATAGCAAAAATTATTAACACGAAATACATTGGTGAAGATGATTTCCCTGTTTTGGGAATGAACGAGATTCATGTAGTGTCTTCAGGAGATATTGTTTTTGTTGATCATCCAAAATATTATGACAAAGCATTACAATCGGATGCTACAGTAGTATTAATAAATAAAGAAGTAGAATGTCCAGAAGGTAAAGCATTATTAATTTCTGATGACCCTTTTAGAGATTTTAATAAACTAACCAATTTCTTTAAACCTTTTAATTCTTCAACTCAAAATATATCGAGTTCAGCAAAAATTGGAAATAACACCATCATTCAGCCTAATTGCTTTATTGGCAATAATGTAGTTATTGGAGATAATTGTATAATCCACTCAAATGTAAGTATTTACGATGATAGTGTTATAGGTAACAATGTTACAATTCATGCAGGAACAGTATTAGGAGCTAATGCATTTTATTACAAAAAAAGACCTGAAGGCCATGATCGATTAAAATCTGGAGGCAGAGTTGTAATTGAAGATAATGTGGATTTGGGAGCTTTATGCAGCATTGATAGAGGCGTTACAAATGACACAACAATAAAAGAAGGAACCAAAATTGATAACCAAGTACAGATTGGACATGATACAGTAATTGGTAAAAACTGTTTAATTGCCTCTCAAGTTGGAATTTCCGGTTGTACAATAATTGAAGATGAAGTAACTATTTGGGGACAAGTAGGAATAACAAGTAATGTAACCATTGGAGAGAAAGCAGTAATCTCAGCCAAAGCAGGAGTTAGTAAATCATTAGAAGGGCACAAAAGTTATTTTGGCATTCCAGCAGATGATTTTAGAACAAAGTATAAAGAGATAGCCTCAATTAGAAAGATACCAGAAATTTTAGAAAAATTAAAAAAGAAAGGCAAATAATAATTTAAAACTGTAAAAATAAATTTCAATAAATTACTTTTGTCACGTTATAAAATTATAAGTTAAATTAGAAGTCAATGAGTGTTTTAGTAAATAAAGATTCAAAAATAATTGTTCAGGGATTCACAGGGAGTGAAGGTACTTTTCATGCCACACAAATGATTGAGTATGGAACTAATATTGTTGGAGGTGTAACTCCGGGCAAAGGAGGTCAAACACATTTAGAAAAACCAGTTTTTAATACTGTAGAAGATGCAGTTATTGCTGTTGGAGCGGACACAACAATAATTTTTGTTCCGCCAGCTTTTGCTGCAGATGCAATAATGGAAGCTGCAAATGCAGGAATAAAAGTAATTATTACTATTACTGAAGGTATTCCTGTTGCAGATATGATTAAAGCTGCAAATTATATAAAAGATAAAGATTGTCGCCTTGTTGGACCTAATTGTCCAGGAGTAATAACTCCAGAAGAAGCTAAAGTAGGTATCATGCCTAGTTTTGTATTTAAAAAAGGAAATGTAGGAGTTGTTTCAAAATCTGGAACTTTAACCTATGAAGCTGCAGACCAAGTAGTAAAGCAAGGTTTGGGGATTACTACTGCAATAGGTATAGGTGGAGATCCAATTATTGGCACAACAACTAAAGATGCAGTAGAAATGCTAATTAACGATCCTGAAACAGAATGTGTTGTAATGATTGGTGAAATTGGAGGTCAGTTAGAAGGTGATGCGGCACAATGGTATAAAGCCAGTGGAAGTAAGAAACCAATAGTTAGTTTTATTGCTGGTGAAACAGCACCTGCTGGAAGAACAATGGGACACGCTGGAGCTATTGTAGGTGGAAGTGATGATACAGCACAAGCAAAAAAGCGAATTTTAAGAGAATGCGGTATTCATGTTGTTGATTCTCCAGCAGAAATCGGAAAAAAAGTTGCTGAAGTAATGGCATAAATAAGACTAGTTAACTGTTAAAAACCTTACAAAATCTTGTGAGGTTTTTTTATTTGGTGCAATTTGTAATTGTTATATTTGATTTTCAACTATTTATTATATAAACACATGAAATTACTCGAAAATAAAACAGCAATCATTACAGGAGCTAGTCGAGGTATTGGTAGAGGTATAGCCAAAGTTTTTGCAGAACAAGGTGCAAATGTAGCATTTACATATAGCTCATCTGTTGAAGCAGCTCAAGCATTAGAAAATGAATTAAATGCTTTAGGAGTGAAAGCTAAAGGTTACCAAAGCAATGCAGCAGATTTTGACCAAGCACAAGAATTAGCAACCGAAGTACTAAAAGAATTTGGCAGTATTGATATATTAATTAATAATGCAGGTATTACAAAAGACAATCTTTTAATGCGTATTAGCGAAGAAGATTTTGATAAAGTCATAGAAGTGAATTTAAAATCGGTTTTTAATTTGACTAAAGCAGTAATTAGACCAATGATGAAACAACGCAAAGGCTCTATCATTAATATGAGCTCTGTTGTTGGAGTAAAAGGAAATGCTGGACAAACCAATTATGCAGCTTCTAAAGCTGGAATTATTGGATTTTCTAAATCTGTGGCATTAGAACTGGGTTCAAGAAATATTAGAAGCAATGTCATAGCTCCAGGATTTATAGAAACCGAGATGACTGCAAAATTAGATGAAGCTACAGTAGATGGTTGGCGTAAAGCAATTCCTTTAAAACGAGGTGGAACTCCAGAAGATATTGCAAATGCCTGTGTGTTTTTAGCAAGCGATATGTCAGCTTATATAACAGGACAAACCCTAAATGTGGATGGAGGAATGCTTACATAAGTTGGCGGTAAACAGTATTCAGTAAGCAGTTTTTCTTTCCCTTTGGGAAAGATGCCAAAGGCAGAAAGGGCAAATGGAAACACATACTTTAATATATATAATTCTAGCTGGAATAGCAGCGCTTTTATTAGCGCTGTTTCAATATTTATATAAATCAAAAAAAGATAACTTAAATAGATTTTTTTCTTTTTTAAGATTCGTTACACTATTTTCAGTATTGTTACTGCTCATTAATCCAAAATTTGAGCAAACCAAATTCTATAACGAAAAACCTAATCTTATAGTTGCTATAGATAATTCTGAATCTATAAAGCATTTAAAACAAACTGAAAATGTTGAGCAATTACTTGATAATTTAAAACAAGACAAATCATTAATTGAAAACTTTAATGTAGAGTATTACAAATTCGGAAAAGATTTAAAACAGTTAGATTCATTAAATTTTGATGAAGCACAAAGTAATATTGCAAACATTTTTGACAATCTTTCTCAAATTTACAAGAACACAGTAGCTCCGATTGTATTGATAACTGATGGCAATCAAACCTTTGGAAAGGATTATGAATTCGAATCACTACAATATAAACAACCTATATTTCCGGTTATTCTTGGTGATACCATTACATATTCCGATTTAAAAATTCAGCAATTAAATGTTAATAAATATTCCTATTTAAAAAATAAATTTCCAGTCGAAATTATTGCAATCTATAATGGCGCACAAAATGTAAGCACTCAATTAATAATAACCTCTGGAAATTCTACGGTATTCAGGAAAGACTTAAGCTTTTCTAAATCACAAAACTCTCACCTCGTAAACTTAACTCTTCCTGCAAATAGAGTAGGAGTTAACACATATATTGCTGTCATTATTCCTTTAGAATCAGAACAAAATAAAGTTAACAACGTTAAACCATTTGCTGTAGAAATTATTGATGAAAAGACGAATGTTGCTATTGTAAGTGATATAATTCATCCAGATTTAGGAGCTCTAAAAAAGGCTATTGAAAGCAATGAACAACGCAGCGTTTCTATATTAAAACCGAATGATTTTTTAGATAAAAAAGAGGATTTTCAGCTTACAATTTTATATCAACCCAACACTAAATTTAAAGCGGTTTTTGATTCTCTTGAAAAATCTGATAAAAATAAATTTGTAATTGTTGGTACACAAACTCAATGGACTTTTTTAAATGAAGTAGAAACAAATTACTCGCAAGAGATTACGTTGCAAACGGAAGACTTTCAACCAAGCTTAAATTCTAATTATTCAACATTTATAATAGATGATTTAGATTTTAATTCATTTCCACCATTACAATCAGAATTTGGTAACGTAACCTTTAAAACACCAATAGAAACACTATTGTATAAACGTGTTTTTAACGACTCAATCGTACTACAACCATTATTGGCAACTTTTGAAAACAACAATAGGAGAGAAGCAATTTTGTTAGGCGAGCATATCTGGAAATGGAGAGCACAAAGCTATTTAAATAAAAAATCGTTTCAGCAATTCGATAATTTCATTGGTAAACTTGTGCAATATTTAGCTTCAAATAAAAGAAGAAGTCGATTAAATTTAGATTACGAAACTTTTTATAATGAAATTAGAGATATAATAATAACAGCTCAATTTTTCAATAAAAACTATGAATTCGATAACAAAGCATCTTTATCCATAACAGTAAAAGACTTAAATTCTGGTGACACAACAATCTTGCCTTTTATACTAAAAAATAATTTTTACCAAGTAAACTTAAGCAGTTTATCGCCTTCCGAATACGATTTTACAGTGAGTGCAAACAATGGAGAAATGAAACAATCTGGACATATAAAAATTTTAGATTACAATGTAGAACAACAATTTTTGAATGCTAATGTAACAAAGTTGCAACAAGTAGCCATTAAAAGTAAAGGAACAAGTTATTTTATCGCTAATTATAAGTCGCTTATCACTGATATAAATACAGATGTTAGGTTTAAAACTATACAAAAAAGTAGTAAAAATATCGTACCTTTGATCGATTTTAAATATCTATTATCACTCATTGCATTGAGTCTAGCTTTAGAGTGGTTTTTAAGAAAATATAATGGGCTCATTTAACCTAAATAAATAATAATGGAAAAATTACCAAAAATTGCATTACCTGTAATCATATTTTTTATAGTATTGATTGTTTTAATTTCCAAATCTGCTATAACCATAGATTCTGGTGAAGCAGGAGTATTGTACAAAACCTTTGGTGGAGGAGTTGTAACTGACGAACCAGCATTAGGTGAGGGATTTCATCTTGTAGCACCTTGGAATAAAGTGTTTGTTTATGAAGTAAGACAACAAGAAATACTTGAAACATTACAAGTGCTTTCTTCTAACGGATTGGATATTAGACTAGAAGCTTCTGCTTGGTTTCAACCAGACTTTGCAAGTTTAGGAAAATTGCATCAGGAGAAAGGACAAAGTTATGTATCAAGAGTATTACAACCAGCTATTCGTAGTGCTGCAAGAAGCGTTGTAGGTCGCTATACTCCAGAGCAACTCTACTCTAGCAAACGTGATGTTATTCAAGAAGAAATTTTTATTGAAACCAAAAAGATTGTTGAAAGTCAGTTTGTTCAACTGAACGAAATTTTGGTTAGAGATGTAACTCTGCCTCCTACAATTAAAGATGCTATCGAACGTAAACTAAAGCAAGAACAAGAGTCTTTAGAATACGAGTTTAGATTGGTTACTGCTGCCAAAGAAGCTGAAAAAGTAATTATTGAAGCAAGAGGTAAAGCAGATGCAAACCGTATTTTAAGTGCATCATTAACCGATAAGATTCTTCAGGATAAAGGTATTGAAGCAACCCTTAAACTTGCTGAATCAAACAATAGCAAAGTAGTTATTATTGGTTCTGGAAAAGATGGATTGCCTATTATTTTAGGAAATCAATAAATTTTCATATCTAAAATTAAGAAATACACATTAATTTTGAAATCATTTCAAAAGATTTGGAATTGTAAATTTTAATTCTCAATCTTTGTAGAGATAAAAAACAAAAATGAATTTTATTCAATTACATCATCATCATTTTCATAATTGCACTCAAGCGATCTGAAAATGTATTGAATAAAAACAAAATATATTTTAAACCCGTTTGAGTAAATCAAACGGGTTTTTTATTCCTGCGTAGGCAGGAGTCTTTCCCAGGAAAAGATTTACTCAAATAAAAGTTAAACTAAAATGAGTAAATTAAAAATTGCAGTTCAAAAATCTGGACGTTTACACAACGATTCGATGAAAATCTTAAAGGGTATTGGTATTTCTATCGATAATGGAAAAGATCAACTTAAAGCTTCTGCTAGAAACTTTCCTATAGAAGTTTTTTATTTAAGAAATGGAGATATTCCACAATACCTTAGAGATGGTGTTGTAGATGCTGCTATTATAGGCGAAAATGTCCTTATCGAGAAAGGAAATGATATCACAATTGTAGAAAAATTAGGGTTTTCAAAATGCAGAGTATCTATAGCAATTCCTAAATCTTCAAAGTATAAAGCGTTTAGTGATTTAAGCGGAAAGCGTATTGCAACTTCTTATCCTAATACTGTGAAGCAATACTTTAAAAAGAATGGCATAAACTTAAACCTTCATATAATTAACGGTTCAGTAGAAATTGCGCCAAATATTGGTCTGGCTGATGCCATTTGCGATATAGTTTCAAGTGGAAGTACACTATTTAAAAACAATCTGAAAGAAGTAGAAGTTTTGTTTAGGTCTGAAGCGGTTTTGGCTTCATCTCCATTTATTAATGATGAGAAACAACAAATTTTAGATAAAATCAAATTTAGATTCCAGTCGGTATTAAAAGGAAGACAATCAAAATACATATTATTAAATGCACCAAACGATAAACTGCAAGATATTATTAATATCCTGCCAGGAATGAAAAGTCCAACAGTTTTACCATTAGCAAAAAAGGGCTGGAGCTCGGTACACTCCGTATTAAACAAAAATGAGTTTTGGGATATTATTGATGAGTTAAAACTAAATGGTGCTCAAGGAATTTTAGTTTGTCCAATAGAAAAATTGGTGATATGAAACGAGCATGTTAAAGATTTTTTCACATAAGGGAATGATTAATAGCGAACCGTCCCGATAGTTATCGGGATGACCGTTAAAAAACAATAAATATAAACACATGAAAATAATTGAAAATCCAAAAATAGAAGATTGGTCAGAACTTTTAAAGCGACCAACACAATTAGTTAAAGATATTGAATCAACAGTAATGCAAATCTTTAGTGAAGTTGACAGAAAAGGAGACGAAGCTATTTATAAATACACAGCTCTTTTTGATAATGTTGAACTGAAATCTATGGTTGTTTCAGATGAAGAAATCAAAAATGCTGTAAAAAAAGTTCCTTTAAAACTTCAAAAGGCTATTAAAATAGCTAAAAGTAATATTGAGAAATTTCATTTAGCTCAGCAGACAAAAACTGTAAAAGTTAATACCAGTAAAGGTGTTTTATGTTGGCAGGAAAAGAGAGCAATACAGAAAATTGGATTGTACATTCCAAACGGCACAGCACCATTATTTTCTACAGTATTGATGTTAGTAATTCCAGCACAAATTGCTGGTTGCAAAGAAATTATATTGTGTTCACCACCAGATTCAAGTGGAAATATTAGTCCAGAAATTCTTTTTTCCTCGCAACTTTGTGGTGTTACAAAGATTATTAAAGCTGGTGGCATTCAAGCCATTGCTGGTTTAACTTTTGGAACAGAAACCATACCTAAAGTGTATAAAATTTTTGGACCTGGAAATCAATATGTTACTGTTGCTAAACAATTAGCTACTAAATTTGGAGTCTCTATTGATATGCCTGCAGGACCAAGCGAGCTACTCGTTATCGCAGATGATACAGCTAATGCTGCTTATATAGCTTCAGATTTATTAAGTCAAGCCGAGCATGGCATTGATAGTCAAGTTATTTTAGTGTCAACATCTAAAGCTATGATTGATTTAGTTTATGCCCAAGTAAATAAACAAATTACAGCACTACCTCGTTTTGATATTGCTAAAAAGGCAATCGATAATTCAAAACTTATATTGGTAGAGACTGAAGAAATTGCCCTAAATTTAATCAATGAGTATGCACCTGAGCACTTTATTATTTGTACAAAAAACGAGGACTATTTCATCGACGGAATAATAAATGCAGGCTCTGTATTTATTGGTAATTACACACCTGAAAGTGCTGGTGATTATGCCTCAGGCACAAATCATACTCTGCCTACAAATGGATTTTCAAAATCATATTCTGGAGTGAATTTAGATAGCTTTTTAAAAAGCATAACATTTCAAAGTATCACAAAAGAAGGACTCCAAAATATTGGTGAAACCATTGAATTAATGGCAGAAGCTGAAGGGTTACAAGCTCATAAAAATGCAGTTTCAATTAGATTAAAAGACATTTAATATCACTATTAAGTCACCTCGAGCGTAGTCTAGAGGTCACATTATTATTAAAAATGAAAAACAAAATATTCAATATTAACCAATTTTTAAGACCAAACATCAAAGCTTTAAAACCCTATTCATCTGCAAGAGATGAGTTTAAAAGTTCAGATTTCGATATGGTTTTTTTAGATGCTAACGAAAACCCCTTCCAAAATGGTTTGAATCGTTATCCTGATCCTCAACAAAGCAAATTGAAATCTCTGTTATCAAAAATAAAAGGAATTTCAACAAACAATATCCTTTTGGGTAATGGTAGCGATGAAGTTTTAGATTTAATCATAAGAGCATTCTGCGAACCCAATCATGATAATGTAATTATTTTACCTCCCACTTATGGCATGTATAAAGTGCTTGCTAACGTAAATGCAGTCGAAATTATTGAAGTAGAATTGTCTGGAAGTTTTCAACCTAATGTTCAACAAATATTGTCAAATACAAATAGCAATAGCAAAATATTATTTTTATGCTCTCCTAACAATCCTACTGGAAATAGTTTTATTATTTCTGAAGTAGAAGAATTGCTAACCAAATTTCTGGGTATTATTGTATTAGATGAAGCATATATCGATTTTTCCAAGCAAGAAAGTTTGTTAAAAAGACTAGAAGAATTTCCAAACCTAATTATTACTCAAACACTTTCTAAAGCTTATGGTTTGGCTGGAATTCGACTCGGAATTTGCTATGCTTCAGCAGAAATAATTTCAGTTTTAAATACAATAAAACCACCATATAATATCAACGAGTTTACACAGCAAAAGGCTTTTGAAAAACTCTCAATTACTAATGTTGTAAATAAACAAGTTAGTAGCATACTCGAAGAGAGAGACAAGTTAATTGGTAATCTGAAATCTATTGATTTTATAAAAACCATCCATCCAACCGATGCCAATTTTGTACTCATAAAAGTAGATGATGCAAATAAGCGTTATGACCAACTAACTAAAAAAAGTATAGTTGTTAGAAATAGAACAAATCAACCATTATGTAAAAATTGTTTGAGATTAACAATTGGAACAGAAGATGAAAATGAAAAATTAATAAAAGCTTTAAAAAACATATAATGAAGAAAATATTATTTATAGATAGAGACGGAACCGTTATTAAAGAACCAGTTGATGAACAGATTGATTCGTTTGAAAAGCTAAAATTCTACCCTAAAATCTTTCAATATTTAAGCAAAATAGCCCATGAATTAGATTTTGAAATCGTGATGATTACTAATCAAGATGGCTTAGGAACTGATACCTATCCAGAGGACACATTTTGGCCAATTCACAAGTTTATAATTAGCACTTTTGAAGCAGAAGGAATCATTTTTAAAGAACAATTTATTGATAGAACTTTTGCCAAAGACAATGCACCAACACGTAAACCTAATACTGGCTTATTAACTAAGTATTTTACAAATGAGTATGATTTAAAAAATTCGTTTGTAATAGGTGATAGACTTACAGATATTGAATTAGCAAAAAACCTAGGTGCTAAAGGAATTTTTATAAACGATAACACAAATTTGTGTACTGATGAAATTTCAGTTAAGAGAAGTGAGTTAGAAACTTATATTGCTTTAGAAACTAATGATTGGGAGGAAATTTATAAATTTTTAAAAACTGAAGATAGGTCAGGAAACATTAGTCGTAATACCAACGAAACTAAAATAGATATTCAAATAAATCTTGATGGTACTGGAAAAAGTGATATAAATACTGGAATTGCATTTTTCGATCACATGCTAGACCAATTAGCACGTCATGGACAATTAGATTTAAATATTAAAGTTGATGGAGATTTAGAAATCGATGAGCACCACACAATTGAAGATACAGCAATTATTTTAGGCGAATTGTTTAATAAAGTTTTAGGTTCTAAACTTGGAATAGAACGTTATGGATTTTGTTTACCAATGGACGATTGTTTGGCGCAAGTTGCTATCGATTTTGGAGGTAGAAATTGGCTCGTTTGGGAAGCAAATTTTAAACGTGAATTGATTGGTAAAATGCCAACAGAAATGTTCATGCACTTCTTTAAATCGTTTTCAGATGGTGCAAAATGCAACTTGAATATCAAAGCTGAAGGCACTAATGAACATCACAAGATTGAAGCTATTTTTAAGGCATTTGCAAAAGCAATTAAAATGGCCGTAAAGCGTGATATCGAAAAAATGATTTTACCATCAACAAAAGGAATAATACAAAATTAAGAATTCAGATTGACGAATTACGAATGTTTCAATTCGTAAATCTAAAATCGTAAATCTAAATCAGGTGAGAGTAGTAATAATAGATTATGGAGCAGGTAACATTAAAAGTATTCAATTTGCCTTCAAACGCTTAGGAATAGATGCTAAGTTATCTAATAATCCTAAAGAGATTTTAGCAGCCGATAAAATAATTTTTCCTGGTGTAGGTGAAGCTAGTAGTGCTATGAAGAAGTTGGTTGAATGCAAATTAGATAAAGTTATACCAACTTTAAAACAGCCTGTTTTAGGTATTTGTTTAGGAATGCAATTATTATGTAACTATACCGAAGAAGGTAATAGTAAAGGTTTAGGTGTTTTTAATGCTAATGTAAAACGATTTTCTAAAGATGTAAAAGTGCCACAAATTGGGTGGAATAATATTAAAAATTTAAAGTCTGATTTATTTAAAAATATCAAAGACAATGAATATATGTATTTAGTGCATAGTTATTATGCAGAAAACTGTAACCAAACTATTGCAATAACTAATTATAATATTAAATATGCCTCAGCATTGCAACATAAGAATTTTTATGGTGTACAATTTCATCCTGAAAAGAGTAGTAAATCAGGTGCACAACTATTACAAAATTTTATAGACTTATAATATGAGAATTATACCAGCAATAGATATTATAGACGGAAAGTGTGTTCGCTTAACAAAAGGCGACTATGAAACTAAAAAAGTGTATAATGAAAACCCTTTAGAAGTAGCAAAGCAATTTGAAGATGCAGGTATTGAATATTTGCATTTGGTGGATTTAGATGGAGCAAAAGCAAAACACATAGTAAATTATAAGGTTCTAGAACAATTAGCATCTAAAACCAATTTAAAAATTGATTTTGGTGGAGGTTTGAAATCTAATGAGGATTTATATATTGCTTTTAATTCTGGTGCAAGACAAATAACAGGAGGAAGCATAGCTGTAAAAAATCCAATTCTTTTTGAACAATGGATTGATAAATATGGAAGTGAAAAAATAATTTTAGGAGCTGATTGTAATAATGAAAAGATTGCAATTAATGCTTGGCAAAAAGATAGTAATAAAGCTGTTATTCCGTTTATTAAAGAGTATCAAAGAAAAAGTATTCAATATGTAATTTGTACAGATATTTCTAAAGATGGTATGCTTGAAGGATCATCCACAAATTTATATAAAAAAATAATACATAATTGTACAAATAGTAGTGCATCACAATCTATTAAATTAATTGCATCTGGTGGTATTTCTTCTTTAGATGAAATAATTACTCTTGGAGAAATAGGTTGCGAAGGCGCTATTATTGGTAAGGCTATTTATGAAAATAGAATTAGTTTAAAACAACTTGAAAATTATATTGCAAATCAATAATTATGCTGGCAAAACGTATTATACCTTGTTTAGACATCAAAGATGGTCGAACAGTAAAAGGTATCAATTTTGTAGATTTAATTGATGCTGGCAATCCTGTTCAGTTAGCAAAACATTATGCTAAAGCTGGAGCTGATGAATTGGTGTTTTTAGATATTTCAGCAACTTTAGAGAATCGAAATACAACTTTGGATATGGTACTTCATGTAGCAGAGCAAGTTGATATTCCTTTTACTGTTGGTGGCGGAATTTCTTTTGTTGAAGATGTAGATGCTTTATTAAAATGTGGTGCAGATAAAGTATCTGTAAATTCTTCAGCTATTAAACGTCCTGATTTAATAAATGAATTATCAAAAAAATTTGGCAGTCAATGCATTACAGTAGCAATTGATGCAAAACAAATTGAATGCGAGTGGATTGTTTATCTAGCTGGTGGAACTATTCGATCAGAATTGAAACTATTTGAATGGGCAAAAGAAGTAGAGGTACGTGGTGCAGGAGAGATTTTATTTACATCAATGAATAACGATGGTACTAAAGATGGCTTTGCAAATAAAGCACTAGCAAGATTATCCAACGACCTAAATATCCCAATCATAGCGTCAGGTGGAGCAGGAAATATTCAACATTTTTTAGATGTATTTAAAGATGGAAAAGCTGATGCGGCTCTTGCTGCTAGTGTTTTCCATTTTGGTGAAATAGAAATATTAGAATTAAAAAAAGAATTGAAGAAGAAGAATATTGAAATGAGACTTTAGTCGTCATACTGAATTTGTTTCAGTTTTCATTAATAACAATAACTATGGAAATAAAATATAATATAGATAATCTAATTCCAGCAATCATTCAGGATAATAATACTAAAACAGTTTTAATGTTGGGTTATATGAATTCTGAAGCTTTAGAAAAAACAAAAACAACAAAAAAGATTACATTTTTTAGTAGAAGTAAGCAACGATTATGGACTAAAGGAGAAGAAAGCGGAAACTATCTAAATGTAGTCCATATAAAATTAGATTGCGATAATGATACGCTCTTAATTCAGGTAAATCCTGTTGGACCAGCTTGCCATAAAGGAACAGATACCTGTTGGAAAGAATCCAATATTCAAAATTTTGGATTTTTATCTCAATTAGAAAGCATAATAGAGGATAGAAAAGAAAATGCTGAAGAAGAATCTTCTTATGTGGCTTCATTATTCAATAAAGGCATTAACAAAATCGCTCAGAAAGTAGGAGAGGAGGCTATTGAATTGCTTATTGAAGCCAAAGATAATAACCCAGATTTGTTCTTAAATGAAAGTGCCGATTTACTGTTCCACTATCTAATCTTGATACAAGCTAAAGGATTCAAACTAAATGATGTTGCAGAAATGCTAAAAACAAGACATTAAAATTTTGCAATGCATAGTAAATTAGCTTACTTGTAGCTATGTTTAATAAGCGATATTATTACGTTATTAGAATTCAATATTTAGGGTATCGTTTTCATGGTTGGCAAAAACAGCCAAAACTGAAAACAATTCAGTTAATGATCGATAGAACTTTAAAATTTATTTTAAAAGAACAACCTTTTAAAACTCTTGGAGCTGGTAGAACTGATGCTATGGTTTCTGCTCAAGATGCAGCTTTCGAGCTATTTTTAAATGACAAACCTCTTGATAATTTAGAAGAATTTCTTGCACTATTTAATCATAATTTACCTCAAGATATACGTGCATTATCTATTAAACTAGTTAATGAAAAGTTTAATATTATTCAGCATCCTAAAGTAAAAGAATATTTATACTTGTTTACCTATGGCGATAAAAACCATCCTTTTTGTGCATCAATAATGACAACTATTCTTGATGAATTAGATATAGAACTTATGAAAGAAGGAGCAAAGCTATTTCAAGGAAAACATAATTTTAAAACCTACTGTTTTAGAACCACAGATAATGGAATTTATAATAGAGAAATAATCTCATGCCAACTCAATGAAAACAAAATATTTACAGCTAACTTCTTTCCGGAGCAGACATATTTATTACGAGTAAAGGGCAAAGGATTTGGACGTAACCAAATACGATTAATGATGGGAGCACTCATAAAACTCGGTAAAGGAGAAATATCTTTAAAATATATTGAAGAAAGCTTAAAACCAGAAAGTAAAGAGCTTATGGATTATATTGCTCCAGCCTCAGGATTAATTCTTAACAAAATTGAGTTTGAATAATGTAACTGTTTTTGTAATTTGTTCAAAAAATATACCGTTATGAATGTTATTGTACCTAAAGCTGCTTTAGATTTTTTTAAAAAGCTAAAACAAAACAACAATAGAGATTGGTTTAATGAGCATAAAAAAGAATTTAAAATTGTTGAAGCTGAAGTAAAGGGAATCTATAATTTTATTTTTGATAATCTTAACTCTCATGATGATGTAGATAAACTCAAACTATTTCGTATTTATCGCGATGTCAGATTTTCAAAAGATAAAACACCTTACAAAACACATTTTGGAGGATCTTTTCACAGAACAAAGCCAAAACTTCGTGGTGGTTATTATTTGCACCTTGCTCCAGATAACGAATCGTTTATTGCAACAGGGTTTTGGGAACCCAACAAAGATGATTTATTGAGAATACGAAGAGAATTTGAAATGGACGATGCCGAAATTCGTAAAATAATTAGTCATAAATCATTTAAAAATATCTGGGGAGAATTTGTTGGTAGCGAATTAAAAACAGCTCCTAGAGATTTTGATAAAGACCATAAAGCCATAGATTTAATTAAGAAGAAACAATATATTTTCACCAAAAAATATACTGACAAAGATGTATTGGATAATGGCTTTATAAAGGAAGTAAATAAATCGTTTAAAGCCATTAGACCTTATTTTGATTATATGAGCGATGTATTGACAACCAATTTAAATGGCGAATCTATTTTATAAAATTAAAGGCGGCTTATTAACATAAAGAAGCCGATTAAAAAATCGGCTTCTACTCATTATTCATTTATAAACTCATCAAAGGTTTTTAGTTGTAAATCTTTAAATTTAGACTTCTTTTTAAGTTTTGCAAAATCTGTTTTTGCTGCATTAAAGCGTTCTTCTATAATGCTTAAATTTTCAAGTTCGGCACTAGACGGCTTATCATAACTTCCAGCAATTTTACTGTAAAGATCAGCCATTTTTTCTCTTAATTGAGGCTCTGCAGAACCCACATAATTATCACCAGTAGTAATAACTAAAGTTTCTTTAAGCGTATTTAATGCAGATGTTAACTTCTTTTTATCTTTTGAAACATCTATAATAGCATCGAGTTCATAAACCAAATATGCTAATTCTTGAGTCATGTTATACATTTTCATTGTAGTATTATGCTTAAGATCTCTTTCTTGATCTGATAAGCCTGAATGCTTATCGTAAACAACTTCAAAAACATGTTCGAAAGTTTCTTTTCCTTTAGTTATTACAGCTTTATACTTACCGGCTTTAACTCTAGGTGAAGTAAAACCACCAAAACTAAATGTTTTTCCTTTTGCAACTTTTGGTTGTTTTATAGTAAAGTTCCAGTTAACTATATTAATTCCTTTAGATTTTCCAGGACCTATAGACGCAATCTTGTTACCGTCCAAATCTTGTATTTCCATAGTCATTTTTCCAAATGTATGTCGCTTAGGCAATAAGTATTTTATTTGTGCTGCTCTGGAAGGATTGCGACCAACGAATTGGGTTTCACTTCCGAAATTACCGGCGAATCCACCTTGATCTCTCATAACCGCTGGTTTAGTCTTAAAAAAGTGTAATTTTTCAGACATTATCTCTGAAGAAATTTCACGTAAAGGAGAAATATCATCAATAATAATAACACCACGACCATGTGTTCCCATTACTAAATCGTTTGTGCGCTTTTGTAAATCAATAAAATGAACAGCAACCGATGGCATATTCTTTGTAAACTTGCTCCAAATGTTCCCTCCATCTAAAGTAATATAGAGACCAAATTCTGTTCCTAAAAACAATAAATCAGGATTTACATAGTCCTCTTGTATATTTCTTACAAAACCAACAACATCTTTAGATATTATATTAATCCAGGTTTTACCATAATCTGTAGTTTTATATGCATAAGGTGTCATGTCGCCTCGTGTATGACCATCAAACACAGCATAAGCTGTACCTTTATCATGCACACTAGCCTCGATATGATACACCCAAGTATTTTGAGGTAATCCTGCAATATTCATAGATGTATTAGTCCAACTTTTACCACCATTGGTTGTTATTTGTACATTGCCATCATCTGTACCAACCCAAATAATATTTTCATCTAAAGTGGATTCGGCTATTGTAAAAATTGTTGTATGATTTTCTGCTCCAGAATTATCCATAGATAATCCTCCAGAATCTTCTTGCTGTTGTTTACTCTTATCGTTTGTGGTTAAATCTGGCGATATGATAGTCCATGTATCACCCATATCTTCCGATCTATGAACAAACTGACTTCCCATATAAAAACGATCTGGTTGAAAAGTACTTGTTGCCATTGGAGCATTCCAGTTAAAACGTAACTTGGCATATCCTTTTGTTGGTAATGGTTGTACCGTTTTAATTAATTTTTTCTCAACATCGAAGCGCCATACGTTTGCAGCACCTTGCATTTCGGAATATATTATCTTTTTAGTAGGATGTCTTAACACTCTAAAACCATCACCACCTCCAATAGAGTTCCAATCTCTTGCATTTATTCCTCCACTTGAAGATGAAGGTCCATACCAAGAGCCATTATCTTGTAAACCACCATAAACATTATAAGGTTCTTCATTATCTACACTAACATGATAGAATTGAGACAACGGAAGGTTTTCTACAATTTCCATAGTAGTACCTCCATTCCATGAACGATAAACACCACCATCTGTTCCTACATACATTCTGTCTGAATCATTAATATCGAACACAATATCATGAATATCGGCATGCATGTTTCCTAAACTCTTAAATGTTTTTCCACCATCTCTGGAGATAGAGCCTGTTAATCCTCCTTTAACTACTACATCAGGATTTTTTGGATCTACTACTATTCTTGAAAAGTAAAATGGTCTAACTGTAATGCCAAAGTCGTTATTAAGTTGTTTCCAACTATTCCCTGCATCATCACTTCTATAAAGACCTTTTTTAGTATCTTCTTCAGCTTCAATTACAGTATATAACACATTCGGATTCGATGGTGCTACAGCAATAGCTAGACGACCTAATTTTCCTTCTGGAAAGCCATTGTGGATTTTGTTCCAGGTCTCACCACCATCTGTAGATTTGTACAAAGCGCTATTATCTCCACCAGATTCAAAAGACCAGGCAGTTCTTCTAAATTCCCACATTGATGCGTAAAGTATATTTGGATTATCAGGATCCATAGCAAAATCTGCACAGCCTGTTTTTTTATCTACATATAGTATATTTTTCCATGTCACTCCACCATCTGTAGTTTTATAAACACCTCTATCTTCACTGTCGGACCAAAGTGCACCTAATACAGCTATGTATACTTCTTTTGAGTTTTTAGGATTAATTACAATGTTAGCGATATGTTCAGAATTTTCGAGTCCTATCTTATTCCATGTAGTTCCTCCATCTTTAGATTTATATAACCCATCACCAATAGATATACTGTTACGCGTCCAGGTTTCTCCAGTACCAACATAAACTATATTGTCCGGATTATTTGGATCTATGGCAACTGCACCAATAGATTGACAATAATCATCGAAAATAGGATTGAAGGTTGTTCCAGCATTATTGGATTTCCAAACTCCACCACCTGCAGTTCCTGCATAAATAATTCTGGGATTTGTAGGGTGGGTTTCCATGTCGTTAATTCTACCACTCATTAACGCAGGTCCTATATGACGTGCCCTTAAATCGCCAAATAAATTTTTAGCATTAATACTTTTTGAATCTTGAGCACTGGAGTATATAGGAATCAAGACAATACTCAATGCTAATGTGAATAATAATTTTTTCATGTGTTAGTATTTATTGTTTTTTTGAATGTCACATGCTGTTCGCTATTAATCATTTTTCATTGGCGAAAAAAATTTTAACATGCTCGTTTCATTTTTTGGTTGAATTAGTTAATTAAAATAAAAATCCTCAATATTTTGACATTGAGGATTTAAAGTGTATTAATTTTTATTATCATCCTTATTTTCAGAAGCTGTTTCTTCTGGAAATTCAAATAGTTTATCATCCACTACAGGATTTAGCTCTATTGAAGTAAATGTAATAGGTGCTCCTGGTTGTCCTTTAACACCTTGGGTCATAGAAAATGGAAAATATAAACCATCAACTTCCTGATAATCGCTTATAGTAATTTCTGAAGTCATTCCTTTACCTTGACCTGATTTTATTTCAGCTTGAACGGCAATAGGAACAAAATTATCAATATCAAAAAAGTAGTAACTCACATCAGCTTCTTCTATACCATCAACAGTAATTGGTTCTTTTGTTAATTTAATTTTAAAAGTCTCTGTACCATCAATGGTTTCATTACCTAATAATTCGACTAAATATCCTTTTTCTTTATAATCTATAAATGGATCAAGAAAATCATTAGCATTTAACTTCATAATTGCAGTTGCTTCTGCATCACTTTTTTCTGCTTTTTGAGTCATAAAATTATGTCCCCAAAGTGTTTCCCCATCAAACACACCTTGCTTAATTTCTTTACCTTGAAAATTAATAACAGTCATTTGTTTTCCGCTTTTTAGTTGGATAATTTCTATTGGAATTTCCATCCCTCCATTATTAACCTTTGCGGTCATTTTTATTCCTTCTAATTTTTTTAAGCTTTCTAAACCTCCAATATTTTCGAAATAAGTACTGATAATCTCATCTGCCGTTTGTGCATTAATAGTTGTAGTAGCGCTAACCAATAATGCTACCAATAATAATTTTATTGTTTTCATAAAATTTGTATATATAAAGTTATTTTTATTTGTCTTACAAGTTACAAAAATGTTACTATTTGAGATTTGTTTTTTATTAACATTAACAATAAATCAAATAAGAGTAATTAATTTTTTTTTGGTTCTGTTTCTTCCACAGGCATTTTAAAAATGCTTTCATCTAAAGCTACATTAAACTCAACTACATTAAAAACAAGCTCTAAACTTACTTGTCCATTAAATTTTTCTATTCGAGAAAAAGCTACATAAAGTCCATTTACCTCTTGATAATCGCTAATAAGAGTTTGTGACGTAGCACCTTTAGCTGGACCAGACATAATAACAGATTCTATTGCAATGGGCACATAATTTTCAGTATCAAAAAAATACATGTCTATATTTTCTTCTTCTTTGCCATCAACTAAAACAGGTGTTTTTGTTAACTTGATTTTATAGCATTCAGTACCTTCCCATTCCTCTTTACCAAGTAATTCTACAGAGTAACCTTTTGCTTTATAATTAAAAAAGGCATCAGTTAAGTTGTCTTTTGCTTCGTTCTTATAATTAATTGAAGATTCAGAGTCTAAAGCTTCTGCTTTTTGAGTTTGAAAATTCATACTCCAAGCATTTTCTCCATCAAAGGCTTCAACTATAAAAGAGTTGCCTTGTAAATTAACATCAATAATGGTTCTGCCATCTTTCATATAACTTGCAATAAACGGATAATCAATACCTTGTTGTTTTCCAACACCTGTAACTTTCATTGAAGTAATTTTAGACCATGCTTCTTGACCACCAATATTTTCGACATAGTTTTCAATAATTTCTTCTACGCTTTGAGCTTCAAGAGTAACTACAAAGCATAATACTAATCCAAGAACTGTAAAATTTAAAGCTTTCATAATTTATAGTTTATTTGATAGATATTTTATTTGACTAACAAGTTAGAAAAAAGTTACAAGTATTTTATTTTTTTAACTATAACTTTCAAAGGATTGAATATGTATCTTTGGTATAAATTAAAACAAATCAATTTTAAAATATGCAAAAGCAACTCATAGAATGCGTGCCAAATATAAGTGAAGGACGTGATTTAGATAAAATAAATGAAATAGCTAACATAGTTGAAATTGTTGAAGGTGTAAAATTATTGGATATTGATGCTGGAAGCGCAACCAATAGGACAGTTATCACTTTTGTTGGTGAACCAAAACAAGTTATAGAAGCCGCATTTTTGCTCATTCAAAAAGCATCACAACTTATAGACATGAGTAAACATAGTGGTGAGCATCCACGTTTTGGTGCTACAGATGTTTGTCCACTTGTTCCAATTTCTGGAATTACTTTAGAAGAGACAGCAAAATATGCAAAAATGCTAGGGAAAAGAGTAGGAGAAGAGCTAAAAATTCCTGTGTATTTTTACGAAAATGCAGCTCAAGAAGATAAACGCAAAAACCTGGCTAATTGCAGAGCAGGAGAGTACGAAGGTTTAAAGAAAAAATTGTCTGATC
>Ga0164320_10000056_pt1 | contig 27718 bp, 25 predicted proteins | sample GuaBasSediGuay11_FD_113736 | JGI IMG/M metagenome (GOLD analysis project Ga0164320, IMG submission 113736) | Subseafloor sediment microbial communities from Guaymas Basin, Gulf of California, Mexico - Guay11, Core 4567-28, 0-3 cm | ecosystem: Environmental > Aquatic > Marine > Hydrothermal...
GCCCTTCACAGACGGACGTGCGCGCCATCGCCAGCAACGCGCTCGGTCTCGTGGTGCCGGGCGTTGAGGCAAAGGTTGACGAGCCAGTCGGGCCAGCCCTGGGTGAAAAGAAAATGAATGCGTCGGCAGGAGCGCTGGAGAGGATCGCTTATCTCGAACGTGAGTTGGGTTGCGCAGCGCCAATGGAAGATGATATTCGTTACCAGTTGTTGCATCGAACGGTTTCAGCCCTGTTGACGGCTCGCGCCTTTCATGCGGGCATTGCCGTGATGCTGGTGCATTCTTTTAGCCCCGAATCTCGCTGGCGCGAGGATTTCGAAGCGTTTGCCGCGGCACTCGATGGTAGCCGACTCACTGATGATTTGTACGAAATCGGAGTCGGTCAGAGCCCCCGATTGATCATCGGCTGGTGCAAAGGTGCAGAGGAGTTTTTATCAGTAGAGTTGCCGAGCGGGCTTTGAATCAGGTTAGCTGTCCCGTAAATGAATTTGTCATTCAGGTTTATAGCAGCAAGGAGAACAAATAGTTGGCATGAGACTAGTGACCTGGAACTGTAATTCTACGGGGAAAACCGGGACAGATTTATTTAATCGATAGCTTTGTTTATGGGCGGTCACCTGGCCGTTTGTGTTCCAGCCTGTTTGCCCTGTTCGCCCAATTCAGTTATCTTGCATTCAACACAAAAAGGCATTCCCGGATGAAAATCCAGCGAATGTCGCTATAACTGGAGGAGAGCATGCGTAAACAAGATCGTCGTAACTTTTTGAAATTGTCCGCTGCGGGTCTGGCGGCCATGGGAATGCCGTCGCTGGGTTTTAGCGCGGATTTCCCGGAGCGCAACATACAGGTTTATATCCCCACGCGCGCCGGTGGCGGCGCCGACCGTAACTTCCGCAACTTTGGCGGCGTCTGGAAAAATTACCTGGGTGTCGACCTGGAGCCGTCGTTTTATCCCGGCGCCGCGGGTCGCGTCGGCTACGAAACCTATATGGGTAAGGCCACCGATGATTGCCATGAGCTGATCTTCGGCAATATGGGCCCCGAGGTTTTGAACTGGGTGGTCAAGAAGCCGACCTTTGCGCTGGACGATTATTTTTATTTCATGATGGTCGATGCCGACCCCGGCTGTGTATTCATCAGTGACAAGAGCCCGATGAAAACCCTCGAGGATGTCGTGGCCGAGGGCAAGAAACGCACCCTGACCGTCGCCACCAGCCGGCTTGCGCACCCGGCTTCGCTGGGTATGCTGGTGCTGGCGAACAAGACCGGAATGAAAGTGAACCTGATTCCATTGTCCGGCGGCAAAAATACACGTAACGGCGTGTTGACCGGCGAAATTGATTTGGGTGTGCTGCCACTGACCACGGCGATGCGCCGCAAGGGTATCGTGGTGCTGGGATTGTTCGACGAGCAGAACCTGGTGTCACAGCATACGCCAGGCGCGGTATTGATCAATCCCGAGTATCAGCTCGGCATTCCCCCGCTTGCCGCCGGCGCGCGCGCGTTCGGCATCAAGACCGCGGCCGCGGAAAAGCATCCCGACCGCTTCGACAAGCTGCGCCAGACCGGCGAGAAAGTGTTTTCCGACCCGGCTTACAAGGAAGCGGTCACCAAGGGTAAGGGCTCGTGGGAGCTGATCGCACCGGGCGATGTCGAGGCCTGCCGCAAATACGTCGACAACATCACCACGCTCGGCCAGGAATATCGCGGCCTGTTGACAGGCTAGTTCCGCTACTGCCGGATACTACCGTTCCCGGGTTTTCCGGGAACGGTCATTTCCTGCCTGCGTAGCGTCGGTGGGGCGTCGACTCCCCGATTGACAACTTGCGCCCACAGGCAACTCGACTGATACGGTGAAACGGTTGCAACAAGACCCACAGCACAAACCCCGCAATATACTGCCCGATTGCATCATCCCGGCGATTGCGCTGATCTTCACGATTTACTACCTGACGACGATCACCGAGGTGCCGTGGATATCCCAGGCGAGTGCGGTCGTGGTCAGCTGCCTGTTGCTGCTGGCAATCATCGCATTCGTGATTCGCAGTGCCTGGCGTATACGGAAACACCGGGAAGCGCTGCATCTGCAAGGCACATTCCAGGATTTGCTGGGTTATATGCCCACCAGCGCGCGCCGTATCGGCCTGCTGCTGCTTGCGGTTGCCTATGTCTGGTTTCTCGACAGCCTGGGTTTCACGGTGACGACGTTTATCTTCGTTTTCGCTGCGATCGTGTTGCTTTCGTCGCTGGCCAACTGGAAGCGGGCGCTGATCATTTCGCTGTCATGTTCGGTCATCGGTTACATCGTGTTCGTCTATTTCTTCAAAACGCGATTCCCGATGGGTCCGATCGAAGTCTGGCTCAAGGGAGTGCTGTAGCCGATGAGCCTCGATTTCGGCGTATTTCTCGATCTTTTCGTCGATACACTCGGCTACTGGTGGATTATTATCCCGGGAACCGTGCTCGGCATCCTGGTGGGCGCGATTCCGGGTTTCAGCGCGGCCAACACGATTATCATCCTGCTGCCGCTGACGTTGGCAATGGAGCCCGCCACCGGCATGATTTTCATGGTCGCGCTGTATACCGCGTCGCGGCTCGGCGCGGGCATCCCGGCGATACTGGTCAACATTCCGGGCACCGCGGGCGCCGCCGCGACGCCGCTCGACGGTTACCCGATGGCGACCTCGGGCCGCGGCCAGCAGGCGCTCGCGATCTCGTTTACGGCATCGGTTGCCGCGGGCCTGATCACTACCGTCGCCGCGTTGATCCTGATCCCCTGGCTGTCGCAGGTCGCGTTTCACCTGCACAGCGTCGAGATGATCGTGGTGATGCTGTTCGGCATTTCGCTGATCGCGACAATTTCCGCCGGTGACACGATCAAGGGATTGATCGCGGGTTTCTTCGGCCTGATGATCGGCTATATCGGCGCCGATGTCGTCTACGAGGCGCCGCGCGGGACTTTCGGCTTTCTCGAGCTTTACGACAAGGTGCCGTTGATCCCGGCGCTGGTAGGCCTGTTTGCGATTTCCGAGGCCTTTGTCGTGATCGAACGCAACACCATCCTCTCCGAGCAGGGAGCAGTAAGGCAGCAGGATGCCGGCTGGGGACCGACTTTCGAGGGGATTCGCGAGACCCTGCTGCACTGGAAGGAAGTCGTCTGGACCAGCCTGTTGGGGCTGGTGATCGGGGTGATACCGGGCGCCGGCGCGGCAATTGCCTCCTTCGTCGCCTACCAGCAGTCGCGCATGCTATCGAAAACGCCGGAAAAGTACGGCACCGGCCATGTGCCTGGTTTGATCGCGCCGGAATCCGCGAATAACGGGGTGACCTCGGGGACGCTGATTCCGTTATTGATCATCGGCGTGCCCGGCGGCGCCACCGCCGCGATCATGGCCGTAGTGCTCGAATACCACGGCGTCAATTTCGGTCCCGACCTGTTCGAGTCGCAACCGATGATCGCCTACGGATCCTTCACCGCGATGCTGATCACCTATATTCTGCTGGGCCTGCTGATCCTGCCGCTGACGCGTTACTTTTCGCGCGTGATGGTGGTGCCGACGGTGTACATGGCGCCGGTCCTGATCGCCTTCACGCTGGTGGGTTCGTTTGTGCCGCGCGCCTACGTGTTCGACATGGGAGTCGCGATCATCTTCGGCGTCATCGGTTACATCGCGCGCCGCACCGGCTACCACGTGGCGGCTATCCTGATCGGCGTCATCCTCGGCCCGCTGCTGGAGAATTATTTTCTACGCGCGCTGCGCATTTCGCAGGGCGATCTGGGTGTCCTGTTTTCATCGAAGCTGGGTAACCTGCTGTGGGTATTGTTGCTGTTATCGCTGCTCGCGCCGGCGCTGAAACACTATTTAGCGCGGCGCAAGGCAGGCAGGACCGGCGATACGGGAGCGCGCGATGAGCCAGGCGCTTAGCGGCAATGTTCGCAGCCTGTCGCGGCTCGACATCGAGGGCGGCGGCCAGGTCGTGGTGCGCGACGGTTACGCCTACATCGGCCATATGAAACCGCCGCAGGGCACCAGCATCGTCGATGTCTCAGATCCCGCGCAGCCAAAGCTGATCGCGCGACTCGAGTCCAGCCCCTGGTCGCATACGCACAAGGTACGCGTCTGCGGCGACATCATGGTCACCAATGTCGAGCAGGACCGGCGCCATTTCTTGCGACGTGAGCTGCAGCGCCTCGACGAATCGCGCCAGGCGTTGACACTATCGCTCGGTCGCGAACCGGAATCCGGCGAGCTTGCCGCCGAACTCGAAATCGGTAGCGACGCGTTCGCCGATCTCGAAAGCGCGCGCCAGCGGGGTTACGACGAGGGCGGCTTCAAGGTCTGGGACATCAGCGATCGCGCCAGGCCACGCTTGCTTAAGTTTCAGCGTACGCACGGTTTCGGCGTGCATCGCTTCGACATGGACGAGCGTTATGCCTACATCTCGACCGAGATGCCGGGTTACATCGGCAATATCCTGGTGATTTATGATCTCGCCAATCCGCAGAGCCCCGAAGAAGTGTCGCGCTGGTGGATGCCGGGCCAGCACCTGGCCGGCGGCGAAACCCCGACCTGGCAGGGTTACGGCCAGCGGCTGCATCACGCGCTGCGGGTTGGTGACGAACTCTGGGCCGCGGTCTGGCACGCGGGTTTGCGCGTGATCGATATCAGCGATATCAGGAATCCGCAAACCCGTGCTTCCTATACCTATCACCCGTGGGTGGTAGAGCCGACGCATACCGTATTGCCGGCCGTCCAGCGCTTCGATGGCCGCCGCGTCGCGGTGGTGGCCGACGAGGAGCACGAGCATCGCCATGGGCAAGCGCATGCGGGCCTGTGGCTGTTCGATGTCACCGACCTCGATGCGATCGCGCCGCTGTCGACTTTCCATGTCAGCGAAATGGATTCACCCTGGTCGCGCGCGCCGGGCCGTTTCGGCATGCACCAGTTCCAGGAACATATCGACGATAACCTGGTGTATTGCGCGTGGTTTTCGGGCGGCTTGCGTATCGTCGATATTAGCGATCCGGCCCGACCGCGGGAGGTCGGATTTCATATTCCAGCGCCAATGCAGGGCGAGGCCAGCCCGCAAACCAACGATGTCGATGTCGACGAGCGTGGACTGGTTTACCTGCTCGACCGCAACCGCGGCCTGGAGGTAGTCGAGTATCGGCCGCATGCTTAAATATGGCGGCTGCGACAGGTTGGAATAGCTATCGGTCACAAAACCGGTGGCGTAACACAGGACCACAGGTCCGGGAGGCAGGCAATGCAAACACGTCAATTGGGGAACAATGGGCCCACGGTATCGGCTTTGTCGCCTACGCGCCGCTGAGCCGTGGCTTGCTCAGCGGTGAAATCGCCTCGCTGGATCAGCTCGGCGACAACGATCGCCGGCGCGATATGCCACGCTTCCAGGGTGACAACCTGGACACTAACCTGGCGATGGTCAATGCCATGGCCGATATCGCCGCCAGCAAGGGCGTGTCGACCGCGGCGCTTGCGCTTGCCTGGGTGCTGGCGCGCGGCGATGACGTGCTGCCGATTCCCGGCTGTTCGCGCCGCGACACGCTGCGGGACAGTTTGATGGCGCTTGAGGTAGAATTATCCGCCGACGAGCTGGGCGCCATCGAAGCCGCCGTGGATGCCGAGCGTATCGTCGGCACGCGCTATCCCGAGAAGCAAATGGCCCGACTCGGAATTTAATCGTCGGCACTCACCCGTGTAACAAAACAGAGGCAGCAATGACCGAATCCGCAAGCGACTACGACATCATTGGCGAAGAACACTGGACCAACAAGGACGACGTGCGCCTGTTCATGTGGGAGAAATACGTCGATAGCCCCGATAACAAACGCGGCACGGTGTTGTTCGTGCACGGATCTTCGATGGCTTCGCAGCCAACCTTTGACCTGCAGGTGCCGGGGCGTCCTTTCAGCTCGGCAATGGACTGGTTTGCGGCCAGGGGTTTCGATACCTGGTGCGTCGACATGGAAGGTTACGGCCGCTCGGGCAAGGATCGCGATATCACCTGCGACATCGCCAACGGCGCGGATGACCTGGCCGCGGCCAGTGCGTATATTCAGTCATTGCGCAACAACGGCGGTTTCCTGGTGTACGGCATATCCTCGGGCGCGTTGCGCGCGGCGATGTTTGCCGAAAATCACCCCGAGCGTATCGCCCGGCTCGCGCTCGATGCCTTTGTCTGGACCGGCGCAGGCAGCCCGACGCTCGAACAACGTCGCAAGAAACTGCCGCAGTTCATGGATTCTAAACGCCGCCCGATCGATCGCGACTTCGTCTACTCGATCTTCAATCGCGATCATCCCGGGACCGCCGCCGATGACGTGATCGAAGCCTTTGCCGAAGCGATTACCGCGCTCGACGATTCGATGCCCAATGGCACTTATATCGACATGTGTTCGCGCTTGCCGCTAGTCGATCCGGCAAATATTCTGTGCCCGACCATTGTCATGCGCGGTGAGTATGACGGTATCGCCGGTTTCGACGACCTGATCAGGTTTTTCACCGCATTGCCCAATAACGACAAGCAGTTCAGCGTGATGCGCGGTATTTCACATGCGAGCTTTCAGCAGAAAAATTACATGCTGGTGTATGACATTCTGTATCACTTTTTCACGCTGACCGAACCCGCATATGTTGGCGAGTAACGCTAATCCGTCCGTGGGTCGAACTAAACCCGGGTATAAAAATGAAGCTGGCAACGTTTAGAATTGACGCGCAGCGCAAGGTCGGTATCGTCGACGAGGCAGCCGCGACGGTTACCCCGTTCCAGCTATCCCCCGAGCAGGCGCAGCAAGGTATTCAGTATCTGATCGAATTGCAGGCGCAGGATCGAAAGCTGCCTGGCACCAGCGATGCCCTGGCGCTCGCTGAAGTCTGCCTCGAAGCGCCTCTGCCGCGACCGCGGCGCAATGTCTTTTGCGTCGGTAAAAACTACCATGACCACGCGCACGAATTCTCCAGCAGCGGCTTCGATTCGAGCGCGGCACAGGGCGCGGTGCCCGAGCACCCAATCGTGTTTTCCAAGGTGCCCGAATCCGTAACCGGCAGCGGCGCCTTCATCGAGTTCGATCCAGCCGTATCCAGCGCGATCGACTACGAGGTGGAGCTCGCCGTTATCATCGGTAAAGGTGGGCGCGGCATTTCGCTGGAGAAAGCGCTCGACCACGTCTGGGGTTACACCATTATCAACGACGTCACCGCGCGCGATCTGCAGGGGCGCTACAGCCAGTGGCTGATCGGCAAATCCCAGGATAGCTTCTGCCCGATGGGGCCGGTTGCGGTTAGCCGCCACGAGATCGATCTCGGTGACACCCGGGTGCGTACCTGGGTTAACGATGAACTGCGCCAGGATTCCAATACCAGGCTGCTGATATTCGACGTCCCTACCATCATAAAAACAATTGCGGAAGGCGTGACCTTGTTGCCCGGTGATGTAATCGCAACCGGCACACCGGCCGGGGTTGGTATCGGTTTCAAACCGCCGCGTTACATGGTCGATGGTGATGTCGTGCGCTGTGAGATCGCTGGCATCGGCCAACTCGAGAACAGGCTAAAACAGCGGAGATAGAGATAAGGCGACCCTCATTTAATAGGTATACTGTCCCCGCTTTTCAGACGCGCATAAAAAAAGGGCCGACGACAAATCAGTCGCCGGCCCTTTATTTTGCAAAGAGCGCGAAGTCAGGCGCTAGTTGGGTCCGCTAAACCGCGAAGTATCACGCTCGCCAGGTGAATAAGAACCCGGTAATTTATCTTCCTGTCTACGGTCCTGTCTGATGCTCGAAAGTTCCTGTTCATGTTTGAACAGTAGTTCCAGGGCGACTTTATACGTGTTGAACGCCCGTTCGTATCGATTTTGATCCGGGAACAGGGTGTTTATGTATTCCATCATCAGCGCGGTCGGCAGGCCCACCAGCGAGCTGACGATCGCCACCGCAGCACCAGCCTTGATGTCTCCGCCCTGGCTCAGCGCCAGGTAAAATCCGGCAAACGTACCGATGATGCCGAGCAAGATGATCATGAAGGGCGCCCGCGCCAGCACGCCGGCAATCGCCTCCGATTCGAAGAATCGGTAGGTCGTGCCAAAGTGCGGATTCCGGTCGAGCGCGATGCGGCTGATCATTTCGTAATCCGGCGCCTGACCATAGCCCTGGTCCTTCACTTCGTTGGTGGTCAGATCGATGATCGCTTCCGTTCCTTTTACCATTTCGAACCATCGGTCGAGTAACTTCGGTTGCTCACCGGTAACCAGGTTTTTTTCGACCAGGTCTTCCTGGGTTTTATCCAGCAAAATGTTCGCCTGGGTATCGAGATGGCGTGATTTGAGTTTGAGTTTTTCCGCTTCCTTGATCTTGGCCCGCAATTCTTCGAGATAGGAGTCCTGGCCCGAATACAGTGAAACGGGAATCGCCAGCTGGGAAGCCGTTAGCGTCGGGTCGAAGTTGGCGGCAAGGGCAACCTCGGACTGCTCGCGCACGCTGTCTACGAAGTCCAGATCCGAAGGCGTCGTTTGAACCTTCTTGTACTCGAAAACCGCATAATAAAACGCCGTCGCGAATCGGTTGAGCGATGCAATTTTGTAATGCAGACCGAACTTGAAAATCGAAAACACGACGAAGCAAGCCGATATGCTGCCGATAAACAGTCTTCCGATCAATTGATTGGTGAGCTGCATATCGAAAACGAAAACGAAAGACGCTACCGCCGCCAGGATGATCAAAATTGCGTACTTAAACATTGTTGCTCCCTAATCCATAGCCAGGATTAAAATTAAATTTTCTGTTCCGAATATAGTTTGAATTCCAGGATGGAGGCCTGCTCCTTCTTACAGTCGTACTCGATACAGGTTGCCTTTTGTCCCACCAGCTCGGCGGGAACCGGGGTTGCGCTCCGGTAACCCAGCGCTTCGATACCCAGGTCGGCTTTCAACTGGGCCCGATACTCGTAATCGCCCATTTCCTCGCCGTTGAAAATGAAGTTGTACATGACGAGCGCGCGATCGTTACTCAGCTTCAAGTTGTATTCGCGCGCCTCTTCCCCCTCCGGAGAGGTATCGTTGATGTCGAAATAGCGGCCGCGAAAAACGGGCGAGGTCAACCCGGAAATCCTCAGCGACTCGACCTGTTTGGCGGCACCCTCATTTTGGTAAATGCTTTTCGCATACTTGGGAATCATGACCCGGAGTAAATCCTTCATGCTATCCGAAAGCTCGGCAGACCCGCGCACGAAATAGGATTCCTGAAAGTTGATCCTGACCTTGCCGGTCTTGCCGTCTATATCCACGTCGCCTTCATCAGAGTCTTTGAAGTTCTCGAGGAGGTTGTCGACGATCTGTTCCCTGACTTTCTGCGCCTCTTTCCTTTCTTGCTCTGCCTCGAGAAACGGCTTCAGCTCCGCATCCTTCACTGCCTCGAGCTGGGCCAGCTGCTGCTGCATTTCTTGCGCGTGCTCGGCTTCGACTTCTGCCTGTGCCGTCTCCTTGGCCGTCTTTAACACTTCCTTCTCTGTTGCCTCGGAGGCTGCTTTCGCGGCTTGCTTTGCCAATTCCTGTGCCGCCGCTTCTGCCTGTGCCAGTTCCTGGTCCTTTTGTGCCTCGAGCCTGGCTTGCTGAGCCGCAAGCTCTTCCGACAGCGCATGCTGTTTGGATTCCTCGGCGGCTGCTTCTGCCGCTGCCATTTCCTGCGCCTTTTGTGCCTCGAGCCTGGCTTGCTGAGCGGCCAGCTCTTGCGCGAGTGCCTGTTCAGCTTCGGCTTCTGCCTGTTGTTTAGCTTGCTGTGCGGCTTGCTTCGACGCCGCCTGTTTCTGTGCTTCCATTTCCGCTTTTTGCTGTGCCAGCGCCTCGCTGCTTTGCTGTTGCACCATTGCTATTTCCATGCGTTTCTGTTGTACGAGTTGTGCTTGCTGTTGGGACAGGTCTTTGACGCGCTCCATCTCGGCCGCGATAATTGCCTGCGTGGTCGTCTCGAGTTGTGCCTCCTTGGCGGATACGATTTGATCGAATTCCTGTTTAGCCGACGATACTTCCGCTTCCTTTTGTTGCTCCAGCCTCGCGACCTTTAAGTCCAGTTCCTTTTGCTTTTCTACTTCGAGTTCGTTCTTTTGCCGCTCCACTTCCTGCTCGTGCTCGGATTCGAACTGGGCGACGAGAACTTCATACTCCAATGCAGCCTGGCTTTGTTGCTCGGCAAGCATTTGCGTAAATTCAGCGACCAGCTGATTCGCTTTCTGCTCTCGTTCCGCCTCGATCTCCTCTAACGACTTGACGGCATTTTCTGCCAGGATCTCGCGACGTTCCTGCCTGGCCTGTTCGGCTGCGGCAACCTCTTCCTGCAGTTTCTTGAAATCAGCAGCGATCTGCTCGATCGTCTCCTGACTCTGCTCTTGCGAGGCAATGATTTCATCACTCGAGTAAATCATGAACACGATTGCCAGCACGGCGAAGAGATCGACCATGGGAATCAGTGCTTCGATGGTTTTTGATTTGTTCGTATCGGCTTTAGTGAAGAACATGAGTTAGGCTTCGGTTGTTTACGGAATCCGTGACTGGTTTGGCATATTTCGAAATTAATCATAGGTCAGTTTTACGAAAAACCATGGCCAATTTGGTATAACCCGACAACCGGTTGTTTGAGTGCGCCCCTTCGTTCTCCTCGCTTTCGACGCTGGATTCGGAAACGAATTATAAATCAATCGCTTACCATAACTTCTTCAAATAATCTTAAGGAGATGAACGGTCGGATAAAACAGGGACAGATAAAACAGGGACAGATTTATTTAATTCGGATAGATAAAACAGGGACAGATTTATTTAATTATTGGGCCAGGCCCTGTAGTTGGTGGGTTTCCCCGGGTTACATTGCGAGTCTCAAGGTCTGTTATGAAGTTTCTCCGATGGACTTTCAAACCTCTTAAAATACGCGGTTGCACTATATTCGCCCGCTCGACGAAAACTGGCGTTTCGGCGCGTTTTACGTGTCCCCGGCCGTCGATGATGAAGACCGCACTTTTTCATTTGCGCTCGACCGCTTGATCGGAATTGGTGTCGGCATGAACACGAAACTGGCGAGTGGCAACTCTTACGACCTGAACTTCAATTTAATCGATACCGGCAAGGCGCCGATCGATACTGGCGATAATCCCGTCCGGGGACGGGTTGTTGGCGAGGGTGAAAATCACTACGCTATCGCCATCGACTTTGCCTTTCACTGGTATTGAGCTTGAATTAAGTAGACTGTCACCCTGATTCGCTCTGCAGCTTAGCCGATGTATATCGACTTACCAACCTCCCATCCATGGAAATAACGGGTTAAAGACCGAGATGTTCCAGATCATCCGCAACTGGCTTGACCGGCGCACTATCGGGCGCTCGACCATCACGCCGTCACAATGGAGTGCGGCTTTTGCTGCGTTGCCATTGCTCGACGGTTTGGTGGAAGACGAGAAGCGCCGGCTACGGGAGTTAGCCATATTGTTTTTAGACCGCAAGGCGATCGAGGGCGCCCACGAGCTCGCGGTTACGCAGTCGATGGCGCTGATCATCGCGCTGCAGGCCTGCCTGCCGATCCTGGAGCTGGGGCTCGCGTGCTACGACGGCTGGAGCACGGTGATCGTATATCCCTCCGGGTTCGCGCCCGAGCGCGTGGTGACGGATGAATACGGCGTTGAGCATCGGGTGCGCGATGAATTGGCCGGTGAGGCGTGGCAACGCGGGCCCGTGATCCTGGCCTGGGACGAAACCGAGCACGCCGGGTATGTCGATGGCTACAACCTGGTGATTCACGAATTTGCGCACAAACTCGATATGCAAAACGGGGATGCCAACGGATTCCCGCCCCTGCATCGAGAGATGAATCCTGTCGCGTGGACACATGCCTTCAGTGCCGGGTTCGAAGATTTTCAGCAACGCTGCCGCATCGGGGAGCACATCGGCATCAGTTGTTACGGAGCGAGTTCGCCCGCTGAATATTTCGCGGTGCTGAGCGAAGTTTTCTTCGAGCGGCCCGACCTGCTGCGCAAGTACTACGCTGCGGTTTATGAGCAAATGCGGCAGTTTTATCGGCAGGACCCGTGAAGGGACTAAGGCTACAGTTAAGAATGGCACTAACCTAAAGGGTCATCTCGCTAAAGGGGTCATCCCGGCCCCCGAGCCGGGATCTTGTAATGGTGGCACCATTATGAGATTTCCGCTTGCGCGAGGGTGACTTTAGCTACCAGTCTCCCGAACTAAACAAACAGGGTCAGTACTCCGGTAAAACTGTACAGCGCGCTTTTGTGAATCTCGCCGTTGGCAAAAAAGCCGACCAGCGGGAAGTCGCCCAGCAGCGCGTGGATAAAGCGGGCTTCCTCCGCATGAGCGCCGAACTGTTCCCTGCCGCGGCCGAGGCAGGAGACATAAACGCCGCCCTTGATGGGTGAGCTGCAACGCGATTTCAATTGCAGCAGCATGCGCTCCATGTCTTCCAACGCGGAGTTGCCGTCGCGCCGGCAGAAAATGATTTCGTCGTTGTGTTGCGGGTAGTCGCCGATGGCGACGAGTTTCGCGTCCGTGTCGATGCCGGCGATCTGCCGGATCGAGTAGTCGTCCAGGTCAGAGTTCTTATTTACCAGCCCGGCGAAAATATAGCCCGCGGCCTGTTGCCAGTCCTGCGCGATCACTTCACCGACGTCATCGGCCAATACGTCGAGCGCGGGTCGGTCATCGAGGCTATGCAGGATATTACGTTCGCACTGGGTGACCACATGGCGCTGGCCGATCGGCGTGCAGCCCTGGGTGAGGTTGGTCATGATCGGCACCGCCTGCGAAAACAGCGCGCCGCTGATGCCGCCCTGCAGGGCCTGCCCGGCAAACTGGACATTGCGCCTGCGCGACGAGGTGATACCTCCGACCAGGAAGGCGGTCGGTATATCGTTACCCAACCGGTCCAGCAATGCCTGCAGATTCGCTGTTTCCGGGTCGGCGTGCAGCAGGCCGACGTTGAAATCGTTACCGCCGCACCAGTCGATCAGCTCGGCCGATAGCGCCGTGTCGTCCGCGCGCAGGTTTGGCAGCAGCTGAAAATCAGCCTCGTTGAATCCGGCCAGCATGATCGCCATCGCCGGCTGATCGTAGTATTCGTTGCCGCTGGCGATAACGCCGGTGCCGACGGTGCCGATCCACGCGGTGATACCGGTCGCCTGCTTGAGCTGCTCCAGCAGCGGTTCGGCCGCATCCGCCAGGTGATCGCTTAAGTACAAAAAGCCGAAGTTGGCCTCGGGCGGAATACTGCCCAGCTGATTGAGGCAATCGTCGACGAGTCTGTCGCCCGCCTGGCCGGCGCCGTGCGCGAGTATGAAACGATTCATCATGATTGCCAGTTTAAGGGAAATTGAACCTTAATAGGTGTCAGAGAGAGCATTTATTCTCTGTCGTTTTTTGATGCTCTGGGCTTTCTGGATCCCAGCCAAGTGGGCCGCATGCGGACCGGGATGACATTGGAGACAATTGCTCTCTGGCACCTGTAGTTTTCTCTGCCCCGGGTTTCAGTTGGATGTCGATTCTGGAAAACTGGCCGCTGCCGCCAGGTAACAGGCGAGCGCCAGCAGGATCACGGCATTGAAACCGAAATGGATGGCGAGCAGGGTTGCCAGGATTGCGCCGATCACCGACGCGCAACCGTTGATGCCCCAGGCCCAGGCGGTCAGCGCTGGCGGGCCGGCGGCGAGCGCGGACAGGCCGGTCGGGAACGGCATTCCCATGCAAAAACCCAGCGGCGCGATCAACGCGATGCTAAGCGCTATCTTGACGCTCAACGGCCAGCTTGCGGCGAACTGCATCAAGGGTTCGAGCAGCGCCAGGTACGCGAGGCCGAGCGCCAGGATCGCCGCGACCGCGGCGGCAGTGACTTTTTTCGAACCTGCCTGGCCGGCAAAGCGCTGCGCGTAGGCGCTGCCGGCGCCGGCCGCCACCAGGAACGAAGCCAGTACCACCGCGGCGGCGTAAATCGGGTGGTGCAACAGCAATATGAATTTCTGCAGGAAAGCGATTTCCAGCAGCAGGAATCCCAGTCCCAGCGCGAAAAAATAGCTGAGTACCTTGAGGCTCGAGTGGCTGGCCGTTCGCGCAGTATCCCGGCGCAAAAAAGTAAGCGGCAACAGGATCAGCAGCGCACTGAACAGCAACGCCATCGCCAGCGTTATCAGCAGGGTGAGGTAACCGGTATCCAGCAATGCGCCACCACCGCGGTGCCTCAGCGCGATCAATTCCGCCAGGCTGCTCCATTTGACGAAGTGGGAATGGAACGGGCGCTCGTCGGTCGCCGGTTCGAGATCGAACTTGTAATCCCGCAGGAAGCGATCGCGCTGCTCGCCGAGCAGCGCCTGCGTACCCGCGTAGAAATACGCGGCTTCGAAGCGGTTATAGCGGTTTGCCTCGTCCACCGGCATACCCGGGTAGTAGGCCAGGTCGAACGACCGCTGCCTGCAGAACGCCTTGATCGCAGTAATGTCCGCGGCGCTAATTTCACCGTTTTTAATCAACAGCGTGCTGGTCTGCCACCCGCGGATTAACGCCAGTCTACGCGCTATATTATCCGCGCCCAACGACTCGAGCGCCGCGATCGCGCCGGCAAACAATTTCAGGCTGTCGCGCGGTGGCAACTTGATCCCGTTCGTGAGGGCGATGTATCCCTGGTCGTCGAGTCGTTCAATCGCCTGTTGCAGCGCCTCGACGGTGTACAAATAGTTTTCGTTGAGTCCATGGACCCCGCCGGCTGTTATCGCGATCGAATCGAGTACCGGAAACTGGATCAAGTCATAAAGGCTGCTTGCGCGCTGCAGGAATCCGCGCGCGTCGGCGATCCGTACATTGACCCTGGTATGATCGAGGATTCCGCCGCTGAACTCGCCGAAACGAGCGCGCACCAGTTCCACCACCTGCGGGTTGATTTCGACCGCGTCGATGCGCCCCGCATCGTGGTAGAGCGCCTGCAGGATACCGGCGCCACCCCCGGCGCCCAGTACCAGGACCTTCCCGGGAGTCTGCAGGTGGTAGGGTAGCGCCGAGGTCAGGTAGTCCAGGTAGGCAAGTTCGGCGCGATCGCTGGCATAACGCGTGATTGCGGTTAATCCGTCGCCATTGATAAACAGCCCGAGCTGTTCGGGTGGCTCGCTGGAGGCATTGAGGCTCAACCCCGGCACATGACGCAGTGGAACAGTCCTGCTTTCCACCACGCTGATCATGCCGAGCGGGCTGAAGCGCTCGGCGATCACCCGGGTGCCGGGTACGCGCAGCAACTGGCTAAGACTCTTGTAGGGAGAGATCAACGGCTCGGTCCAGGTGCCCGGTAATGCGTACAGGCATGCCGCGACAATCGGCAGGGCGATAACGATCTCGCGCAAGCGCCCGCGGCACTCGAGCCAGAGCACGGCCGCGGCAGCGAATCCCAGCAAGGATATGAAGCGCAGCGCCGTTGCCGGCGGCACCAGGAACAGTATGGCAATAATCCCGACTGCGCCAATGCCGGCGCCGATCAGGTCGGCCGCGTAAATTCGCGCTAATGAATGCCTGAAGCGCATCAACGCCAGTCCGATCAGGTTGGCCGCGAAAAAGAACGGCAGCGCCAGCAGCAGGATGACCAGCGCAAGCCGCAGCCAGTGGTTACTGTCCCAGATCAACTCCTCGGGATTGAAGGAAAGGCGCTGGGCGAGCGAATAGCACAGCAGCGAACCGAGCCCGAACAGGCAAGCCTGGACCACGCCAAAGCCGCGGAAGCGGTTTTCGAAAACGGTCCGGGTCAACACCAGGAAACTGCCGCTAGCGCCGAAACCGAGCAACGCGACGCTGACCACCAGGTAGGCGAAGTGATGCCACTGGATCAACGAAAATAACGCCATCAGCAGTATTTCGTAACCGAGCACCGCCGCCGAAATCAGGGCGATGGAGAGTCTCGGCTGCGCGTTTGAAGTCACGTTCGGGCTAATGATCCCCGGTCAGCGGCACGAACCTGACCGGCAACACCTGGCGCGTTATAAATGCATCGTTTTCGCCGCGTGTAATCAGTACCAGTTGCTGGGTTGAAAATCGGCTGCCGACCGGAATGATCATCCTTGCGCCCGGTTTGAGTTGTTGTAACAGCGGCGGGGGAACGTGGCTTGCCGCCGCGGTCACGATGATGGCATCGAAAGGCGCGTGCTCGGGCCAGCCGTAATAGCCATCGCCGAGACGGACTACGACCTTGTCGTAACCGAGGCGCGGCAGGCGGGTTTTCACCTGCTCCCCGAGCGCCTCGATGATTTCGATACTCCATACCCGGGCGCCGAACTCCGCCAGAACCGCGGCCTGGTAGCCGGAGCCGGTGCCGACCTCGAGCACCCGCTGGCCCGGCTCGATATCCAGCAAGTCTGTCATGATCGCGACGATATAGGGTTGCGAAATGGTCTGGCCGTAGCCGATCGGCAGCGGGCGATTCTGGTAGGCCTTGTCGGCTAGTTCCTGCGGTACGAACTCGTGCCGTGGCACCCTCGCCATCGCATCGAGCACACGCGTATCGAGAGACGATTGCCCGAGGTAATGGCTGGTGTCACGGACATCGGCTTCGATCAGGCGTATCATTTGTTCGCGGCTGTCGCGAAAGTGATCGTCGGCCTGCGCCGGATCGGGCAGGCAACTGCCGGCGACGAGCAACAACAAGGTTGCGAGCATTGCAGCACCGGGATGGCGATGTGAAACTGGTTCGAACATTGCTGAATAGGTGCCCTCGCTGGAGACCCGGATTATAAACTTGAAACCCTGGCTGGCCAATTTTCGATTCTACGAGGAACTCAACGACTTCCTCTCACCCGAGCATTACAAGCAGACCATTGTATACCGGTTTGGCGGTCAGCCCGCAATCAAGGACCCGATCGAAGTGCTCGGGGTGCCGCATAGCGAGGTCGACCTGATCCTGGTAAACGACGAGTCCGTGGGCTTCGACTACAAGTTGCAGGACGGCGATCGCGTGGCGGTATACCCGATGTTCGAAAGTTTCGATATTTCCCCGCTGCAGCGCCTGCGGCCGCAACCGCTGCGCAAGACCGCATTCATTGTCGACGTCAATCTCGGCAAGCTGGCGCGCGGCTTGCGAATGCTCGGATTTGACGCGTCTTACGACAATCAACTCGACGATGGTGAAATCGTCGACATCGCCGCGCGCGAGAAACGCATCGTGCTGACGCGCGACAGAAAGCTGTTGTTTCGCAAGGCGGTAACGCATGGCTTCTGGATCAGGGCGGTCGATGTCGACACCCAGATCAGGGAAGTTCTGCAGCGTCTCGACCTTTATGACCAGGTCAAGCCGTTGCATCGTTGCCTGGATTGCAACGGCAGCATAGAACCGGTTGCCAGGGAAGCGGTATGGTCTCGCCTCGAACCGTTGACGCGCCGCTACTATAGCGAGTTCTTTCGCTGTTCGCGCTGCGACAAGATTTACTGGGAAGGCTCGCACGTGGAGCACATGAGCGGCGTGATTTGCGAGTTGCTCGAAAGCTAGCTTGAGCCCTCTACTACTGTCATCCCGGCCTTGAGCCGGGATCTAGTGGAGGCTGAGAGTCGCGTGTGACTTGCTTCTTGCATACTCCTGAAATGCCATAGTCTTTGGTTTCACTGACCATTTCCGCTTAAGTAAGTGTCATTCCTCTCTGATACCTATTGTTTCTCAGGGCTTTCTGGATCCCGGCTCGGAGGCCGGGATGACAGGAACTCTAAGGCTAGTTACCGAGGAAAACCCTTTTGACATTGTCGTCGTCGACGAGGTCAGCGGAGTTGCCGGCGATGACCAGTCGACCGCTTTCCAGCACGTAGCCGCGGTCGGCCATGCTCAGCGCCAGCCTGACGTTTTGCTCGACGAACAGGATCGAGACGCCCTGGTTGACAACGCTCCTGAATATCTCGATCAGGTCCCGCACCACCATCGGCGACAGCCCGAGGAAAGGTTCGTCGACCATCAGCAAGCGCGGCAGGCCCATCAAGCCGCGTGCAATCGCGAGCATTTGCTGCTCGCCGCCGGACATGGTGTGCGCGAGTTGATCCGAGCGCGCCTTGAGGCGCGGGAAGATCTGGTAGATCTCGCGCAGCGAATCGGTTCGCGACGCCTTCGCCTTGTCGTGCCAGGCGCCGAGCAGCAGATTCTGTAACACGCTCAGGTGCGGGAACACCCGGCGCCGCTCGAGCACGTGCGAGATGCCCATGGCCGTACGCCTGTGGGTAGGCTGGTTGCCGATCGCTTCGCCGTCGAAGCGGATCTCGCCCTGGCGGTGCCTGACGAGGTTGCTCACGGTGTTGAGGATGGTGCTCTTGCCCGAGCCGTTCGGGCCGAGCAGAGCCACCATCTCGCCCTCGCCGACGTCGAGTGAAACATCCCAGATGACCTGGAAGTCGTCGTACAGAACGTCGATGTTGCGAACTTCAAGCAACATCGACCGTCCCCAGGTAGGCATCGATGACCCGCTGATCGTTTTGAATTTCCTCGGGTCTGCCGAACGCGATTTTCCGCCCCTGGTCGAGGACGAGGATGTGATCGGATATTTCCATGATGATATTGATGTTGTGTTCGATCGTCGCGATGGTGACGCCGGCAGCCTTCATTTTCCTGATCAGCGCCACCAGGCCCGGGATCGTCTTTTGATCGACACCGCCGGTGACCTCGTCCATCAACAGCAGGCGCGGTCGGATCGCCATCGCGCGCGCGAGCTCGAGCCGTTTGCGTTGCCCGGTGGAGAGTTCACGCGCAAAGTGGTGCCGCTTTTCGATGAGGCCGACGAAATCGATGATCTCGAGCGCCTTGTCGCGCGCATGGCGTATGTCGCGCTCGCGCGCGAAAGCCCCGATCATGACGTTTTCGAGCAGGGTCAGGTCCGCGAACGGCTTGAGTTTCTGGAAGGTGCGCCCGATGCCGAGGTTGCTGATCCGGTCGGGCCGCAGGCCGAATATGTTCTGCTGGTCGAACAGGACGCGGCCGCTGTCCGGGCGGGTGTAGCCGGTGATCAGGTCGAACAGTGTCGACTTGCCGGCCCCGTTGGGACCGATGATTCCGAGGATTTCGCCTTGCTCGATTTCGAAGGAAATATCCTCGTTGGCGTGGATGCCGCCGAATGCCTTGCTCAAATGCTCGACCTGGAGAATCTTCATGACTGCCGCTTGCGCTCGAGCACGTGTTTGGGGAACAGCGAAACCAGCCCGGCCGGGCGGAAGATGCAGATCAGCATCAGGATCAGGCCGTAGAAAATCTGGTCGACCGCGCCGCCGGTGCCACCGAGGTAGATGCGCGTGAACTCGGAGATCGGTATCAGGATCGCGACGCCGAGCAGCGGCCCCCAGATATTGCCGATGCCGCCGAGCACCGCCATCAACAGCACCAGGATGGAGATTTCCAGGTTGAACATGCGCTCCGGGTCGACGATCAGTATGTACTGCGCGAACAGGCTGCCCATCGGCGCCATGATCATGGCCGAGATGGCGTAGGCGATGATCTTGTAGCGTGCGACGTTGATGCCGAGGCTCTGCGCCGCCTGCGGGTCGTCGCGCACCGCGCGCAGGCGAAAGCCGATCTTGGAGCGTCCCAGGCGCCAGACGATCGCGTAGGTGACGATGAAAAAGGCGAAAAATACGTAGTAATAGGGCGCCTTGCTGTCGTGAAATTGCAGCGCCGACCACGAGCTCTCGTCGGTTAACGGGATCCACAGGCCCGAGGCCGCGCCGACATATTCCCAGCGCTGGAATATGACCTGGCAACCGATGCCGATGAGCAGCGTCGCGATCGCGAAATAGTGCCCCGACAGGCGCAGCATCGGAATGCCGATCAACACCGCGATCACGCCGCAGATTGCTATGCCGACGGCGATGCCGATCCAGGGCGTGACGCCGTACTGCACGTACAGCACCGAACTCGCGTAGGCGCCGATGCCGAAGAACATGCCATGGCCGAGGCTGATCTGGCCCGACAGGCCGGCGATCACGTTCCACGCCTGCGACATCACCGCGTACATGAACATCAGGATCATCAGGTGCAGGTAGAACGAACCCGGATCGAGCAGCGGCAAGCCGAGCAGGAACAGCGTCAGTGCCGCGAGCAGCAGCACGATTCGGTTGTTGACGTGCCAGACCGGTTCGAGCCGGGCCTGGTCGAGCGGGCTGTCCATCAATACCTCCCGAACAGGCCCTGGGGCCGGTAGCCGACGACGAGCAGGTAGATTGCGATCACGTACAGCAGCTTGAACGACGGATCGATCAACAGCCCGCCGAGCGATTCGACCAGGCCGATGATGATGCCGGCATACAGGCAACCGATGACGCTGCCGAAGCCGCCGAGCGCGACCGCGACGAAGGCGAACAACGCGAAGTTGACGCCGACGTCGGTGAAGATGAAGAAGTAGTTCGACATCAACGCGCCGGCGACGCCGACACAGCCGAGACCGATGGCCCAGCCGAGCGCGAACATGCGGTCCGACGGGATGCCGAGAATTTCGGCGGCCTCGCGGTCCTGCGCGGTGGCCTGCAACGCGAGGCCGGTCTCGGTGCGGGTGACGAACAGGTAAAGCGCGAGGAACGCGAGCAGGCAGACCCCACCCGCGAAAAACTGCGGCTGGCCGATGAAGACATTGGCAATCTCGATGCGGCCCTCGAGCAACGGCTGGTCGACGCTGCGGAAGTCCGGGGTCCAGAAAAACTGCGCCAGCGAGCGCAGGAAGATCGACAGGCCGAAGGTCGCGCAGATCTGGATCAGCATTTTGGCTTTGAGGATGAAGCGGATCAGCAGGTAATGCGTGAGCACGCCGCAGGCCGCCATCAGCAGCACGGTAAACGGCAGCGATACGATCGGATCGAGGCCGAACAGCGACCACAGCCAGAAAGAGGAAAACATGGACAGCATCAGGTGCTCGCCATGGGCGAAGTTGACGATGTTCATCAGTCCGAAAATCAGGCTCAGGCCCGCCGCGATCAGCGCGTAGATGAGACCCATCAAAAGGCCGCTGACAATCGCCTGCGCTATGATTTCAAATGTCATCTGCCCTGTTTATCGAGTGCCGCCTGTCCAGTTACCTGTTTTCCCCGAGATATAATCGCCGCCGCGAGCTGGGTCTTGGGGCGCAAACAGCTGTGCTATGATAGGCGGCGAATAACAAAGATAAACCGCAGCATAACGCAAAGGGGGCTCCAAATGAAAAAGATAATCCTTCCCATATTCCTGGTGCTGATCTACGGCGCGGCGGCGCAGGCGGCCGAGACCGTCAAGATTGGCGTCATCTACCCGTTGACCGGCCCGGTCGCCCAGGTCGGCAAGGACGCGGTCGCCGCCGTTGAGACCGCGCTCGACATCATCAACAACAGCCACGACCTCGACATGCCGCTGGCGAAAGACAAGGGCCTGGCGGGGCTTGGTGGCGCGACCATCGAGATCGTCGTCGGTGATCACGGCGGTAAGCCCGACGTCGGTGTCGGCGAGACCGAAAGGATGATCAACAGCGACAAGGTGCACGCGATGTTCGGCGCCTACTACTCGTCGGTGACCGGCGCGGCAAGCCAGGTCGCCGAGCGCGCACGCATCCCCTGGGTCAACGGCGAGTCGACCTCGCCCAAGCTGACCACGCGCGGTTTCAAGTACTTTTTCCGCGTCACGCCGCACGACGGTGAATTCACGCAGTTGATGTTCGATTTCATGGACGACTTCAACCAGAAGAACGCAGGAAAACTCAAGACTATCGGCATCATCCACGAAGATACCCTGTGGGGTTCGGACAGCGGCGGCACCCAGAACAAGATGGCCGGGGAGAAGGGCTACCAGGTAATTGAGAAAATCAGCTACAAGGCCAAGACCACGACGCTGAATTCCGAGGTGCAGCGGCTCAAGGCGAAAAACGCCGACGTGCTGATGCCATCGTCCTACACCTCCGACGCCCTGCTGTTTCTCAATACCGCCAAGGAACTCGACTACAACCCCAAACTACTGGTCGCGCAGAACGCCGGCTACACCGATCCGAAATTTCTCGAGACCATGGGTAGCAAGGCCGAGGGAATTATTACCCGGTCCCCGTTCAACACCGACCTGGCCAATACCATTCCAATGATTGGAAAGGTGAACGATTTGTTTAAAACACATTCGGGTGGGCGCGACCTGTCCGATGTTCCCGCGCGCGCGTTCACCGGATTTATGGCGCTGGCGAACGCGATCAACAATGCCGGCTCGACCGACCCCAAAGCGATCCAGAAGGCATTGCAACAGCTCGACATGGGACCGGAGTCGCTGATCGTACCGTATCGTGGCGTCAAGTTCGGCAAGGATGGGCAGAACACCAAGACCCGCGGTATCCTGATGCAGGTGCAAAACGGCAAGTACTGCACGGTGTACCCGTTCGAACTGGCGGCCTGTGAGCTCGTGTACCCGATGCCCAGCTGGGCGGAAAAACAGTAATGCTATCACCGCAACCGGTTGCTAGATAAGGGGAAGGAGGGAGTGATCCCTCTGCCCCCTTTTTTAGCTGCCAGGCGCTCCGAGCGGAACTGAACCTTAAAATGCTCTCTGACACGAATTGTTCAGCCCAATGCTAAGGACTTTTAAGGGGCAGACATTTACTCTCAATTCCTCATCGGCGTAGCAGCCAGGCGATAATAAAATGAATAGAGTGGAGTCGATGGAAGTTCATATCTCAAGCATGGTTGTGCTTGCGAGCCCTGATGGTTTGCAGTCCGTAAAAGATAATATCGATGCCCTCGAGGGTGTCGAAATTCATGGTGAGTCCGAATCCGGCAAGCTCGTCGTTGTGCTGGAGTCGGATAGCCAGACGCATATCACGGACGTCATCGAGAAAATCAACAACTTCAGGCATGTGCTCAACACCTCACTCGTTTACCACCAGATCGAGCAATTGGGTAGCCAGGGGAACAACTAAATATGAAATTGTCCAGACGCGATTTTATCAAGGCAAATGCGGCCGCCTCGGCCGCCGCTGTCGCCGGAATCAGTTTACCCGCCGTGGCGACCAACCTGATCGTCAACGAGGAAAAGACCAAAATCACCTGGGACAAGGCGCCTTGCCGATTCTGCGGCACCGGCTGTTCGGTGCTGGTCGGCACCCAGTCGGGACGCGTCGTCGCAACCCAGGGCGATCCCGAGGCGCCGGTTAATCGTGGGCTTAACTGCATCAAGGGTTATTTTCTTTCAAAGATCATGTACGGCAGGGACCGTTTGCAAACGCCGCTGTTGCGCATGAAGGACGGCAAGTATGACAAAAACGGCGATTTCGAGCCGGTCTCCTGGGATACCGCGTTCGACATCATGGCCGAAAAATGGAAGGCGGCGTTGAAAAAGCGAGGCCCCAGCAGCGTGGGCATGTTTGGTTCCGGCCAGTGGACCGTGATGGAAGGCTACGCCGCGGCGAAAATGATGAAGGCGGGATTTCGTTCCAATAATATCGATCCCAACGCGCGCCATTGCATGGCTTCCGCGGTCGGTGGTTTTATGCGCAGTTTCGGCATCGATGAACCCATGGGTTGCTACGACGACTTCGAGCATGCCGACGCTTTCGTTTTATGGGGCTCGAACATGGCCGAAATGCACCCGGTTTTATGGACCCGGCTGACCGATCGCCGCCTCAGCAACCCGCATGTCAAGGTGCATGTCATGTCGACCTATTATCACCGCTCCTTCGAGCTGGCTGATAACCGCATGATCTTCACCCCGCAAACCGACCTCATCATTGCCAATTTTATCGCCAACTACATCATCCAGAACGATGCCGTGAACTGGGATTTTGTCGACAAACACACCCATTTCAAGCGCGCCACCCCGGATATCGGTTACGGCTTGCGCGATGAGCACCCGTTGCAGCAAAAAGCCGCCAATCCTAATTCAGGCAAGATGAGCGCGATGTCGTTCGATGCATACAAGGCCGCGGTTTCTGACTACAGCCTGGAAAGGGCGGTGAGGGAGTCAGGCGTATCCGAAGCCAGCTTGCTGGCTATGGCTAAAGCCTATGCCGATCCAGATACCAAAGTGATGTCGCTGTGGACCATGGGTGTGAATCAGCACACGCGCGGCGTGTGGATGAATAGCCTGATTTATAACATTCACCTGCTGACCGGCAAAATATCGCAGCCCGGCAACAGTCCATTCTCGCTGACCGGCCAACCCTCGGCCTGTGGCACGGCGCGTGAAGTCGGAACCTTCTCGCATCGATTGCCCGCCGACATGGTCGTTGCCAAAAAGGAGCATCGGGACATCGCCGAAAAGATCTGGAAACTGCCGGAGGGCACGATTCCCCCAAAACCGGGTTTTCATGCCGTGTTACAGACTCGTAAACTGAAGGACGGCGAGCTCAACGCCTACTGGGTAATGTGCAACAACAATGTGCAGGCCGGACCCAACCTGATGGGAGAAGGCCTGGCCGGGTATCGCAATGCCGATAATTTCATCGTCACTTCCGACCCGTACCCGACGGTGACCTGCCAGGCTTCCGACCTGATCCTGCCCACGGCCATGTGGGTCGAGAAGGAAGGCGCCTACGGCAACGCGGAACGCCGCACCCAGACCTGGTATCAGCAGGTTTCGCCGCCGGGCGAGAGTAAATCGGATCTTTGGCAGATCATGGAATTTACCAAACGCTTCAAAATGGAAGAAGTGTGGCCGCAGGAATTACTGGCCAGCATGCCGGAATACGCCGGCAAGTCACTCTACGAAGTGATGTTCCGTAATGGCCAGGTCGATCGTTTTCCCGAGTCCGAAGCCCGTGAGTTGAATGACGAATCGCACGATCACGGTTTTTATGTTCAGAAAGGGCTGTTCGAAGAATACGCGATTTTCGGGCGCGAACATGGGCATGACCTGGCGCCCTACGATCGCTACCACCAGGAGCGCGGCCTGCGATGGCCGGTCGTTGACGGCAAGGAAACCCTGTGGCGCTTCAGGGAAGGTTCCGATCCCTACGTCAAGCAGGGGGCGGGCTTCGAGTTTTACGGCCACAAGGACGGTAAGGCCAATATCATATTCGCACCCTTCGAGGCAGCGCCGGAGCCGCCGGACCAGGAATATAATATGTGGCTGTGCACCGGTCGGGTGCTCGAGCACTGGCATTCCGGATCAATGACGCAGCGCGTGCCTGAGCTCTACAGGGCCGTTCCCGATGCCTTGTGTTACATCCATCCGAATGATGCAAAAGCCAGGGGTCTGCGCCGGGCCGATGAAGTCATTGTCCAATCACGGCGCGGCGAAGTACGTTGTCGGGTTGAGACCCGGGGCCGCAACAAGCCCCCCGAGGGCCTGGTATTTGTGCCGTGGTTCGATGCACGCATCCTGATTAACAAGGTAACCCTGGATGCGACCGATCCATTGTCGAAGCAAACGGATTTCAAGAAATGTGCCGTTAAACTGATAAAGGTGTGATGACGATGAAAATTATCTCGAATACCTTCAGGCAGAAATCCATCACCCGCATTTTGTTTATCACAGCCTTGTCTATCGCCGCGCTGCACTGGCAGGGAAGCGCCGCGGCCGAAATTGACAACGTCACGCACGGCGGCCAGGCGTCACTGCGCGGCCTCACCGAACTCGATACAACCCGCGAGGCCGACTTGTTCAAACCGGTGCCCAGGGATCGCAGCCCCTATGTCAGCGACTATGTTTTTCAACCGCCGCTGATCCCGCACAAAATTCGTGGTTATGAATTATCAACCAATGCCAACAAATGCCTGTCGTGTCACAGTTTCAGGAAATCTTCTGAAACCGGTGCGACCAAGATCAGTGTTACGCATTATCAAACTCGCGATGGCCAGGTGCTTTCGGACGTATCGCCGAGGCGCTACTTTTGCCTGCAATGCCATGTTGTTCAGACCGATACGCGGGAGTTGATTGAAAATACTTTTAAACGCGTGGAGTCCCTGCAATAGCGGGGACGATACACCGGGGTCTGAGAAATGAAGCAGCTGGTTAAGATTTTTTGGCGCAGGCTATCGCGGCCGAGCGGGGCAGCCGCCGGTATATTGCTGGGGTTTGGTTTTGTTGGCGGCATTCTTTTCTGGGGCGCCTTCAATACCGGCATGGAGGTTACCAATTCCGAGGCGTTTTGTTCCAGCTGTCATGCCCCGATCGTGGCCGAGATTCGTGAAACCATTCACTACTCAAATCGGTCGGGCGTGCGTGCGATTTGTTCGGATTGCCACGTCCCGCACGGCTGGTCTGACAAAATCGTGCGTAAGGTTCAGGCCAGCAAGGAGCTGCTCGCCTACGCCATCGGCACGATTAATACGCCGGAAAAGTTTCGTGCCAGGAGAGGGCACCTGGCCGATCGGGAATGGCAGCGAATGAAAAATAATGATTCGCAGGAATGCCGCAACTGTCATAACTTCGATTTCATGGATTTTTCAGAACAGGGCCGACGCAGCGTCGCACAACACTCAACGGCGTTAGCCTCCGGAGATAAAACCTGCGTTGATTGCCACAAGGGTGTCGCGCATCGGTTACCGGACATGAGCGGAGTTGAGGGTTGGCAGTGAGCGGAACAGCATAGTATGAGTACACTCGAGAGCATTTTCTGGCATGTCCTGGGCTATATGGCCATGCCATTTATATTCATTGTCGGCTTTGGCGGTGTCGCCGCCGCTGCCTTGTGGATTTTGTCCCTGAACGTGGACAAGGACACTTAACCTTAATTAAAAGGGTCAGTGTCGATTGATATAAAATACAGCCCTCAAAAGTTTTCGCTTTTCCTGCGATATTAAAGAGCCAATCAAGTCACGTTGTGGACTTTGGCGCGAGGGTCTTTTATTCTCGCTACTCATCACTGCCTATGGAGAAGATTATGTCCCGCCAAGTAGCTATTCTTCACGGATGGAGTGATAACTCGGATTCTTTTCGTCCGCTCGCCAAATTTCTGAAAAGGCAGGGTTACCAGGCTGTGCCGATCTTCCTCGGCGACTACATTTCGTTGCGAGACGATGTAAACATAGATGACGTTGCCAAGCGCATGGAAGAAGTCGTTCGAGCGAAGATGGCGCGACCGAAAACGGCGCGCGATCATCTCGCCAAAGAGTTTGACCTGGTTGTTCACAGCACCGGCGGACTCGTGGCGCGGCGCTGGATTTCAAGTAACTATGCCAACCGCTCTTGCCCGGTGAAAAACCTGCTCATGTTGGCGCCCGCCAATTTCGGTTCCAAGTTGGCCCATATCGGTCGTTCCATGCTGGGGCGTATCGCCAAGGGTTGGCGCACGGGCTTCGAGACGGGTGAGGAAATGCTCTATGCACTGGAGCTGGGATCGCGGTGTCAGAGGGAGCAGGCGGAGGCGGACCTGCTGGTCGAACCGGGATCGTCAGCCGGGGCAACTCAATTCTACGGCCCTGACCACGTGCGGCCTTTCGTTATCGTTGGCACCCATCCCTATCCCGGGCTCGCCGAGAAGCTCACCAACGAGAATGGCAGTGACGGAACGGTTCGCGTCGCCGCGGCGAATCTCAATGCGCAAGGTATTACGATCGATTTCAGTGGGGCGCCCGAGAACTTGCTTAATCCCAAATTAAGCATATGGCAGAAACGGGGCGGTGAAAGCAGCGAGTTTCCACTTGCCGTTCTTCCCGACCGTACTCACGGCAGTATTGTCAACCCGGACGAACCCGGCCTGGGTAGCAAACAGGGCACGCAGGATCGTCTGGGGCAACTCATCGTCCAGGCACTTTCAGTGAACACGGCAAA
>Ga0164320_10000057_pt1 | contig 27707 bp, 21 predicted proteins | sample GuaBasSediGuay11_FD_113736 | JGI IMG/M metagenome (GOLD analysis project Ga0164320, IMG submission 113736) | Subseafloor sediment microbial communities from Guaymas Basin, Gulf of California, Mexico - Guay11, Core 4567-28, 0-3 cm | ecosystem: Environmental > Aquatic > Marine > Hydrothermal...
CAGGCTATCAGAAACCAGACGCTCATCGGTAAAGTCAGAGTGTCTGCTTTGGAGGTGACATCTAATCCTGGGCTTCCTCACTCGACATCGCCAGTTCGAGTTCGCGGCGCTTCTGCTGGCGAAACATTATCCAGCCAGCCAGGATTACACCGGTGGCAACGACAATAATAATGATGGTCGCAAGTGCATTGATATCCGGACGTAATCCCAGTCGGACCCGCGAATAAATCAACATCGGCATCGTGGTAGCGCCGGGGCCCGAGACGAATGTGGCGATAATCAAATCGTCCAGGGATAGCGTGAAAGCCAAAAGCCAACCAGCCAGCATGCCTGGTGCGATCAACGGCATGGTGATATCAATCATCACCCGGAATGGTTTTGCGCCAAGGTCCTGCGCGGCTTCTTCGAGGTCTTGCGACATGCCCGTGAGACGTGACTGAATAATGACCGCGACGTAGGCCATCGAAAAGGTAATATGGGCGATGGTGATCGTTGTGAACCCGCGTTTATCCGGCCAGCCGATCAATTCTTTCAGGGTAATAAACAGTAATAACAGCGACAGGCCGGTAATCACCTCGGGCATTACCAGCGGTGCGGTAATCATGCCGGAAAACAGTGTGCGCCCTTTGAAACTTCCGAAGCGAACCAGTGCCAACCCGGCAAGCGTTCCGAGCAATGTCGCAAAGCAGGCATTGACCGTGGCTACTTTCAGGCTCAGTGCGACCGCTTCCCAGACGTCTTCGCTCTCGAACAGAACCTTATACCATCGGATAGACCATCCACCCCAGACGGGCACCAGCTTGGAATAGTTGAACGAATAGATGATCAGTAACACCATCGGGATATAAAGAAACGCCAGACCGAAGCAGGTGGTGGTAATTAGGAATCTTGAGCGCTGGCCGGTGTTGTGCATGTCTTAACCTTCCACCTGCTTTCCCTGGGCATGCTGGTAAAGCATCATTGGCAGAACCAGGACTATCAACAATATTATCGCCACCGCTGAAGCGATAGGCCAGTCATGGTTGGAGGTAAACTCGTTGTAGAGTAAGCGCCCGATCATCAATACATTGCCGCCACCGAGCAGATCCGGTATGACAAATTCACCGGTTGCCGGAATGAAGACCAATAACGAGCCTGCAATGATGCCCGGAATCGTCAGCGGCAGGGTCACGGTGAGAAACGTGGTGACAGGTTTTGCACCAAGATCGGCGGCTGCCTCGCGTAGAGACGCATCGAGCTTCTCCATATTGGCGTAAAGCGGTAGGATCATAAATGGTAGATAGGTATAGACGATGCCGACATAGACAGCAAAGGGCGTGTACAGGAGCCGGATTGGGTCATCAATTATGCCCAGCGAAATGAGGAGATTATTGATTGTACCCTGGTCAGCCAGCAAGCCCATCCAGGCATACACGCGTAACAGGAAAGAAGTCCAGAACGGCAGGATGATCAACATCAATAATATATGTTTGTAAGTGTGGCTGGCGCGAACGATGGCATAGGCCATCGGATATCCTATCAGCAGGCAGATCAGGGTCGATATGCTGGAGATTTTAATCGAGTTAATATAGGTCTTAAAATATAAATCGTCCTCCCATAGGTAGATGAAGTTCTCGAATACCAGCTTTATCTGGACGACGCCATCGTCGACCCACTCGGTCATCGGCTGGAATGGTGGACTCGCAATCGCAGGTTCGGCCATGCTGATTTTTAAAACGATGAAAAATGGCGCGAGGAAAAATAGCAGTAGCCAAAAATAAGGGACGAAAACAACCACAGACTTCCAGTTGTGTTGCAAAGTGTGGAACAGGCGCATTTTCAATGACGAACTAATATCGGCTTCTGGGCTACCGATTTCATCGGTATCGATCATTTAGTTAATACCACCACGCTGGAGGCATCCCAGCTTAGATAAATTTCATCTTCCCAGTCGTGCACCAGCGAACCGTCCCTGGGGCGTGACAGGTTAGGTGAGGTGATTTCAATAATAGTGTCGTCACCTACCCTGACACGATAGGTCGACAGTTTGCCGAGGTAACCGATATCGTCGATGGCCCCTTTCATTTGATTGGACTCGACTGATTCGGGAGGCGTTTTTGAAACTTTTATTTTTTCCGGGCGAATAGCAGTCCAGACCCTGGTGCCTTCCTGGATAGCAAAACCATGGTCAATATAAAATTCACACTCGGGCTCTTTGCATTGCACAATAATATGATCCGGCCCGTTCTCGGTCACCCGGCCCTCAAACATATTGGCACTACCAATGAAATTAGCGACAAGCCGGGATTCGGGAAATTCATAGATCTCGGTCGGCGTACCAATCTGCATAAAGCGACCGTTGTCCATCATCGCGATTCGTGTCGACAGGGTCATCGCCTCTTCCTGGTCGTGGGTGACGACCACGAAGGTGACACCAAGTTTTTCCTGGATATTCATCAATTCAAACTGGGTGTTTTCACGCAGGCGCTTGTCGAGTGCGCCCAGTGGCTCGTCGAGTAATAAGACCTTGGGTTGTTTCACCAGGGAGCGTGCCAATGCCACGCGCTGTTTCTGGCCACCCGATAATTGATGGGGTTTGCGTATGGCGAACTGGGTTAATTCAACCATGTTCAACATTTCGTCGACTCGCCGTTTAATTTCTCCTTTATCGATACCGTCGCGTTTCAACCCATAGGCGACGTTATTTTCGACCGTCATATGCGGGAATAATGCATAGGACTGGAACATCATGTTGACGGGCCGTTCGTAGGGCGGCACGTTGGTCATATCGACACCGTCGATATAGATAGTGCCCGAAGTGGGTGTTTCGAAACCGGCCAACATCCGCAGTAGGGTGGTTTTACCGCAACCCGATCCACCGAGTAGCGAAAATAATTCGCCCTGATATATCTCGAGGTCTACGCTATCAACCGCGGTAAAGGGGCCGAAGTTTTTGCTGAGACTTTGTACCCTGATAAAAGGTTTCGCTTCGGGATCCGTCCATGGTCGGTCAACGAAATTAGCCTGATTAGACATTCGTTTGCTCCAGGACTGTTTGCCGGGTTATTTAAAACTGGAGCGATTGCTAGCAATCGCTCCAGCTCAAGGTATCAGGTTTTTAGTTGCCCGACTTGAAGTTGGTCCAGGTCCTGGTTTGTATCCGTGCAATTTTCGGGGGTAAAACTTTCAAGGTATACATCATAGCGACCTGGTCCGGTGTTGGGAAAGCAGCCGGACTGCCGGTGACTGCCGGGTCGATTAAATCGAAAGCGTCCTTGTTGGCTGTTGCATACCAGATGAAATTGGTGTCCGCTGCGCCAACTTCTGGACGCATCATGTAGTTCAGGAACAAATAGGCATTTTCAATATTCTTAGCATCCGCTGGAATAACCCAACTGTCAATCCACAGTTGTGCCGCGCCTTGCCCGGGTGGCAGGAAGAAATCGAGTACCACGCCGGTATCGGCTTCTTCAGCACCGGACATTGCCAGCAAGCCGTCGGGTCCCCAGGTGACCGAAACACAAAATTCGCGCGTCGGCATTCTCTGGTAGGCATAGTTATCAAAGGTCTTGATGTATGGGCGAATTTTTTTCAACAAAACTTCGACTTCTTTATAGTCATTTTTATTGGTAGAGTCTGGTTCCATACCCAGGTAGGCCAGAGCCATGGGTATGACGTCGCCCGGTGAGTCGAGGAATGAGACGCCGCACTTGGCGAGCTTTTCCATGTGCTCGGGTAGAAAAATCATATCCATCGAGCCGATAGGTGCATTCGGGTAGGTTTCCTTTACCAGTACCTCATTATAGGTAACACCATGGCTTCCCCACATAAATGGGACTACGTGATTGTTACCCGGGTCCCAGTTGCTGCTCAACTTACCCATGATTTCAGGACTCATGTGTTTGAGGTTGGATAACTTGGACTTATCAAGTTTCCGTAATATCCCCGCTGGAATTATACGGCCGGCATCGGAACTGGAGTAGCTAACGACATCGTAGCCCGAGCTACCGGCCAACAATTTGGCTTCGATGGCCTCAGAAGAATCATAAACATCGTAGGTGACCTTGACGTCATACTCTTTTTCGAAATTGGAAATCGTATCTTCTCCGATGTACTCGGCCCAGTTGGTTACGTTCAATACACCAGCGGCCGTCACTGCACCCGATCCGATGATCAATGCGGTTGCGACGCTGCTGATGATTGCGTCCTTAAGGTTATATCTAAAAGCTTTCATCTTTTCCTCCATTAGGATTATTTTATTTTCTTCAACAGTAGGATGTTAATTATGATTTTAATGGTAAAAGGTTTACCGGAGCATAATCACCGATCGTGTCGTTTCTGAGTCCTCAACATTAGCATAATGGTGGGTGATTTGTCATTTTATCCATTAAGGTAAATTGTGATCACGTTAAATTGATGAATGAGTAAGTTGATGAATTTTCAGCTGTTCCTCGGGATATATGATTTCAATCAATTCAAATACTGTCGAAATTGCCTGTCGACGTTTAAAACCGGTCGCGCCTATCAAAAAATTTTGCCAAAGCCCGTCGATCATACCTTCGATACTAAGCGCCGCGGTTTGCGCGCTTAAGTTTGATTGACTTTTTGCTTCGATATCGCTGCACAATGACTTCAGTTTTCCCGAGAAGGCCTGGTCATTTGTGCCACATAGCTCCATGTACCTGGGACGCGAACGCGATTCACCCCAGAAGGCATACCACACGCTAATTTTTTTACGATTACAAATGGACGGGGTAAAGATTGCCATTATCAACGCACAGAGACGAGAAACAGGGTCCGGCCCTGCATCGTCAACGGCATTCTTCCAACACTGCATGTACTCATGGCTCAAGTGCCGAAGCGTTTGTTCAAGCAGGCCTTCTTTGGTCTGGAAATGGAATACGACGATGCCCTGTGAAACACCGGCACGTTGGGCAATGCTTGCCAGGGTAGTCTGAGAGAGACCGAGTTTATCGATACAGTCGATTGTCGCCTCGATTATCTGGTGTTTGCGGAATTCGCTTTGAACAGCGCGATTTCGGCTTTGGAGATTTTTTTCGGTTACGCTGGGTTGCCTCACGATTTGCCCGGTTCTCTAATTCGTTTACGGTTGTAATTTAAAACAAAATGAGCGTTTAGTCAACCAAAGTATATATACTATTGATATAGTTGACATTTATTATAAGATAATTATAATTTATTTCGCTATATAGTGCTCACCAGTCGAGGATGCAAGCCCATGTCAACTACAACAACAGATCTAAAGCGGATCGACAACCAGTTTATTCATCCCTGGGACGATATTGCCAAGCTGGGCCAAAACCAACGTACCGTGGTCGATAAGGGTGATGGCGTATACGTCTATGATAGTGATGGTAATCGTCTGCTCGATGGCCCCGCGGGCATGTGGTGCGTCAATATCGGGCACGGACGCGAGGAAATGGCACAGGCCATTTATGACCAGATCATGCAGTTGCCATACACCTCGCCCTGGTCGCTGACGACCGGTCCCGCTGCAAAATTTAGTCAGGCCCTGGTTATGGAGGCACCCGGCGATCTGAATCATGTATTTTTCACCACCGGTGGATCGACCGCGGTGGATTCAGCCTTACGATTTGTTCAGTTTTACAACAATGTTCGCGGTAAGCCCGGGAAAAAACATATCATCGCGCGTAAAAAGGGATATCACGGCAGTACTTATTTAGCAGCGAGTGTTTCGGGTAAGGAACGCGACAAGAATTCACTCGATTTTATCGAAGATCTGGTGCATCACATTCCGGCTCCGCACCCCTTGTGGAAAGCCGAAGGGCAGTTGGATGCAGATTTTCTCGATCAATGCGTGGCAGACCTGGAGAATTGTATTCTCGAAGTTGGCGCAGACCGCTGTGCCGTATTTGTCGCCGAACCGATTCTCGCCTCGGGTGGTGTCATCGTGCCACCCCAGGGCTATCACCAGCGTTGCCTGGAGATATGCCGGAAGTACGATATGTTGTATCTGTCTGACGAAGTAGTGACTTCGTTTGGTCGCCTCGGGCATTGTTTTGCCTCGGAGGCTGTATTTGGCATACAGCCGGATATTATTACCATCGCGAAAGGTATGACCTCGGCATACGTGCCGATGGGAGCCTTCCTGGTATCGGATCGCCTGCTCGATGAAATCAATCGTCTCGGTGGCGATAGCGCGGTATTTTCAAATGGATTCACCTACTCTGGTCACCCGGTAGCAGCAGCCGCCGGAATAAAAAATCTTGAAATTATGAAACGCGAAAAGTTGTTTGAGCATGTACGGGAAGTTGGTCCCTATATGCAGGAACAATTGCAAAGCCTGCGTGATATTCCGATTGTCAGCGATGTGCGGGGTATCGGGTTGATGGCCTGCGTTGAGTGTGAATTGAACCAGGGTGATGGAGACCTGGAGATGGATTATGAAATTGGCAATCGAATTGACGAGCACTGCCAGGCGCTTGGACTGATCGTCCGTCCGCTGGTTAATATGTGCGTCATGTCTCCGCCATTAACTATTACCCGTGATCAAATTGATGAAATGATCGGCATATTACGAAAAGGAATTGAACTGGCCATGCACGATCTCGCCGACGAGATCGGTAGTGAAAAAACTGGCGATAAACGCCAGTCCTGGGGAGGTTAGGGCCTCCCTGCCCGAGCGGGGTAACCCTGAAATCCTGATTTCCTGTTTAAATGTCGAGCAGGCGTTAAGAAGGTTAAAGACTATGAAATTTACAACAGCGGAAGCACTTTTCAATAAAGCGGGCGGGAAACACACGGGTTTGCCCGCCTGGTGTTACAACAATGCCGAGTTAACACAGCTCGAAATGGAGCAGGTATTTCTGCGAAACTGGATATGGATTGGCCACGTTTCGGACATTCCGAATGCCGGCGACTATCAATGCCTGGACATCGCCAATGAAAGAGCCGTTGTCGTTCGTGATAATAACGGTGGTGTTGGGGCTTTCCATAATATGTGCCGGCATCGCGGTTCACGCGTTGCTGTTGGTGAAAGGGGAACCTGCGGGAACGCCCTGATCTGTCCGTTCCACGGATGGTCTTATCACCTTGATGGCGGTTTAAAAAATATTCCCCGAGCGAACGCATTTCCAGAAATTGACAGGGATAAACTGGGTCTGAAGCCACTTGCCTGTGAAGTCTGGCATGGCCTGATATTTATTCGATTCGGTGGCGAAGGCAAGTCGATAGCTGAAACTTATGCGGAGGCCGAGCAAGAGGTTGGTTTGTACCGGATAGAGGATATGCAGACCTACGATGAACCCTGGCGATTTGACTTTGATCTGGACTGGAAATCGATAGTTGATATCGATAACGAGGGATACCACGTGCCTGGAGGGCATCCCGAGCTATTTGACCTTACCGGATCAACCTACAGGGATGAGGTGCTGGAAGGTGGTCTGGGCAGGTCCTATGGCAGTTTCAAAAATCGCCAGCATAAGTCGCCGCTAATCCAGAATTATGTCTCAGCCTTACCCGAATCAAGCTATCTACCCGAGTCACATCACCACCTCTGGATTTACTGGGGCATGTTCCCCGGTATCGTAATAACATTGTTCCCAGACATGGTTGAGGTTTACCAGGTTTACCCGATGGCTTATCAGAAATCAGTAATGGCCGGTGCCTGCTATGCACTACCCGATGAGCGTAAGCAAATGCAGGAAGCGAGGGCGTTCAATCGGAAAATCAACATGGCTGTAGGCGATGAAGATGTGCGACTGGTGAAATGGGCAGCCGAAGGCATGCGTTCTAGCGTGTTTGATGAAATCCTACTGTCCGATCTGGAACTTGGCATCTGCTCTTTTCAGAACCAGCTACGCGACATGGTCCCCGTGGTTAGCCTAGATCAGCCGCCAGAAAGCGGAAAGCTGAAACAGGTGAATCAACAGTTGGTCGATCAGCGTAAGCTGACAAACGTCGCCTGATAATCGACGAGACCCTGATGCGTGATCACCGCTACGATCCCCTGTTCGAACCGATAGCGATCGGACCGGTAACTGCGCCCAATCGGTTTTACCAGGTGCCGCACTGCAGTGGTATGGGATATCAGAGGCCGCAGATGATGGCTGCGATGCGCGGTATCAAGGCCGAGGGTGGCTGGGGCGTGGTGTGTACCGAATACTGCTCGATACATCCCAGCTCTGACAATACGCCTTTCCCGCATGCCAGCCTGTGGGGAGACGAGGATATTCGCAATTTGAACCTGATGACCGATGCGGTGCATGAGCATGGCGCGCTCGCCGGGGTCGAGCTCTGGTACGGTGGTCATTCCACTGCGAATATGTATAGCCGTGAGTTGCCACTAGGCGTCGACAGCCTGCCTAATGACACGCTCGTCGGTATGCCGGTTCAAACCCAGGCGATGACGCGAGCAGACCTCGATACATTTCGGGCATGGCACAGTGCAGCGGCGCGACGCGCAGTCGAAGCCGGGTTTGACATCGTCTACGTCTATGCCAATCATGGTTATTTGCTGAACAATTTTCTTTCACCACAATTCAATACCCGCTGCGATGAATACGGGGGGTCGGCGGATAATCGGGTACGACTGACCAGAGAGATCATCGAGCAGACACTGGAAACAGTCGGGCATCGATGTGCGGTGGCGGTAAGGTATTCGGTGCCGGCCGAAATCGATTCGGATCCGGACGAATTGTTCGAAATGTTTGAATCGATTGCCGAGATACCCGATTTGTGGGATATCACGGTCAACGATTACAACCTGGAAATGGGTAGCTCCCGGTTCGTCAAGGAGGCATCGAACCAGGCGGCGGTGGCTAAGATTAAATCACTGACAACAAAACCGGTTGTGAGCGTGGGTCGCTTTACCTCGCCGGATACCATGTTGAGCCAGATAAAAAATGGCGTACAGGACTTCATTGGCGCGGCGCGTCCCTCGATAGCCGACCCGTTCCTGCCGAGTAAGATCGATCAGGGCCGAATCGACGATATTAGAGAGTGTATCGGTTGTAATATCTGTTACGCGCAAGATGCGCTCGCGAATCCGATATCTTGCACGCAAAATCCGACCATGGGGGAGGAATGGCGTCGAGGCTGGCATCCTGATCGCGTTCCACCGAAACACGCCGATGAAACGGTACTGGTAATTGGTAGCGGTCCGGCGGGACTGGAAGCGGCCTGTACGCTGGGTCAACGCGGATACGAGGTAATACTGGCGGAAGCCGGTACTGAAATGGGCGGACGTATCAATAGCGAGAGTCGATTGCCCGGGCTTGCAGAATGGGCTAGGGTACGTGACTGGCGGTTGGGACAAATTGGAAAATTGTCGAATATTGAAGTCTACCCCGACAATCATCTCGATGCTCCGGCAGTGCTCGAACTCGGGATGCAGCACGTGATTATCGCCACCGGCGCCAAATGGCGCAGCGACGGGGTCGGCCGCTGGCGTTCAACTGCTTTTGAGGGCTGGGATCGGTCGAATGTGATTTCGGTTGATCAAATTTTAACTGGATTTTTGCCTGACGCTGGTGTCGTTATTTACGATGATGACCACTACTACATGGCGAGTGCAATTGCGTTAAAATTACGTGCCGAGGGCATTGCCGTAACGCTGGTAACGCCGCAGGGCAGGGCAGCCGGATGGAGTTATTATACCCAGGAACAGCATCAGACCTTGAAAGCCATGTACGATGCCGGTATCGATATTGTCACCGACCAGGGACTCAATTATTCCCGACAAAACAAGATCGGCCTGGAGTGCGTGATTAGTGGCAGGGAAAGCGAAATTGAAGCCGAATATTTGATTCCGGTAACGGCGCGTATTCCATCAGCTGAACTCTGGTTTGAGCTCGAATCCCGGGCCGAAACGTTTCATGCAAATGGTGGGCTGACTATCCAGCGTATTGGTGATTGTGCCGCCCCCGGTATAATTGCCTCTGCAGTTTACACTGGACACAAGGCAGCACGGGAACTGGGTCTGGATAATAAAGATCAATTAGAAATAAAACGAGATCGAGTGGTAGTGAATACAACATGAGTAGAGACCCTAAATACGACATATTGTTCGAGCCGGTACCGATAGGGCCGGTAACCGCCAAAAATCGTTTTTTCCAGGTGGCGCACTGTAATGCTCTGGGTCATGTGCGGCCACGCGCCGAGGCGGCAAATCGGAGGGTCAAGGCTGAAGGTGGGTGGGCCGTGGTATGTACCCAGGAAGTAGAAATACACCCCAGTGCAGAAATGACCCCTTCTGTCGAAGGTCGACTGTGGGATGATCGCGATATACCGGCGCATCGGCTAATGACCGACGCGGTGCATGAACATGGATCGCTCGCCGGTATCGAACTCGTATATAACGCCCTCCACGCGATAAATCTGTACAGCCGTATTGCGCCGCTTTCCCCAAGTGCTACCGTGGCTCACGGCAACTTTCCGGTGCAGGCGCGCGCAATGACGCATAAAGATATAGGTAATTTGCGTAGATGGCATGTCGATGCGGCCAAGCGCGCCAGGCAGGCAGGATATGACATCGTCTACGTCTATGCCGGGCACGATATGAGCGTTTTCCAGCATTTTCTCAAACCACACTATAATCGGCGATCGGATGAATACGGCGGCTCGCTGGAAAACCGCGTGCGCCTGTTGCGCGAAGTACTGATTGATACGCGAGAAGCGGTCGGTGACCAGTGCGCGGTGGCGCTGCGTTTAGCCGTGGACGAACTGCGCGGGGAAGACGGATTGCAGGCTGAATGCGAGGGCCGTGATGTGATCGGAATGCTGGCCGAGCTACCGGATCTGTGGGATGTGAATATCAGTGGTTGGGACAATGATTCGGTGACGGCGCGGTTCGAGCCGATCGAAGGGTTCCAGGAACCCTATACCGCCTTCGTCAAATCCCTGACCAGCAAACCGGTTGTCGGAGTAGGGCGTTTTACCTCGGCCGATGCCATGGTGTCGCAAATTAAACGCGGTGTACTGGACCTGATCGGCGCCGCACGACCATCGATCGCCGACCCTTTTTTGCCGCTTAAAATTGAACAGGGACGACTCGAAGATATTCGCGAATGTATCGGCTGCAATATCTGTGTTGCGCAGGACAACCTGTGCGGACCGATTCGGTGTACCCAAAATCCGACCCAGGGCGAGGAATGGAAACGTGACTGGCACCCGGAAACCATTGAACCTGCTGTCAGTAGCGATGCGATACTGGTAGTTGGCGCGGGACCCGCAGGGCTCGAATGCGCGATGCAACTTGCCAATCGGGGATACCCGGTAACGCTAGCCGAAGCCACGGAAACCCTGGGTGGGCGTGCCACACTCGAAAGTCAGCTTCCCGGGTTGGCGAGTTACGCGCGAGTGCGTGATTATCGAGAATCCCAGATAGTGCGGCAGGTTGATGTTGAGGTTTATCGTGGAAATGCCCTCTCGGCCGAAGACATTCTCGGGCTTGAAATTCCGCATGTTATCCTCGCCACCGGGTCCAAATGGCGCAGGGATGGTGTTGGCCGGGCGCATGCATTTGCTGTGGACGGTATCGAGTCTGTCGCTGTTCTCACGCCTGATGACATCCTGTCAGGAACGAAACCAAATGGACGAGTGTTAATTTATGACGATGATCACTATTACATGGGTGGTGCGCTAGCCGAACGCTGTCGACAGGACAATTTGCAAGTCTGCCTGGTTACCCCGGATTCGAAGGTATCGAGCTGGACTGAATATACGCTTGAGCAGGAGAAAATACAGGCCAGGTTATTGTCACTCGATGTCGAGTTGGTTGTCTCGCATCAGCTTTCGAAAGTTGCTGAAGGGATGGCAACATTTGCTAATGTTTTCGATAAAAACCGCCGTGTAGAAATGGTTTTTGATACTTTAATTATGGTGACTTCGCGCCTACCGAATGACGCACTCTACCAGGAATTGTCAGGGCAGTCGGATAAATTCAAGACCCTGCTTTGCATCGGTGATTGCCTGGCACCCAGTACCATAGCGGCCGCGGTCTATGATGGACATTTGGCCGCGCGAAACCTGGAGTCGGAGATTGATTTTTATGAGCCACTGTTTCGTCGGGAGATGCCGGGGCTAGATTGAGCGGGTATTAATCGTCATTCCGGCCCCCGAGCCGGAATCTTACAACGAATCACATTCAAGAGATTCCGGCTCTACGGCCGGAATGACGGCTTGTTTTTATGTTTTAATCCCCCTTTCTTTAATCAAGGGTCAAATCAAGAATCAAGGAAGAATCAAGGGGTCAGACTCCTTGATTCCCGGGTTACCGACCAGCGGCCAGCACATACAACATCTCGAGCCCAAGCGTTGCCGCCGCCAGGGAAGTGATTTCGGCGTGGTCATATGATGGCGCCACTTCGACGATATCCATGCCAATTAGATTGATGCCCTCTAACCCGCGTATAATTTTAAGCGCGCGATCGGTAGTCAGGCCGCCGATGACCGGAGTGCCGGTTCCGGGTGCATAAGCGGGGTCGAGACAGTCTATATCAAATGTCAGGTAACAGGGCGTATCACCGATTCGAGTTCGAATTTGATCGACGATTTGCTCTGCTGATAAATCATTGGCCAAGGCTGCACTAATAACCTCGAACTGGTGTTTGCTTTCGGTGTATTCGGTGCGTATGCCGACTTGTATGCTTTTATCCGGATCGATGAGTCCTTCGCGTGGCGCGTGGTAAAACATACTACCGTGGTTGTAGTTGGAGCCTTCTTCTTCATAGGTATCTGTATGCGCGTCAAAATGGATCATCGCGAGTTTACCGTGTACCTTGCTATGTGCACGTAAAAGCGGCAGTGTCACGAAGTGGTCACCGCCAAAGCTTAAGATAGTTTTTTCGGCGGCTAACAATTTTTCATAATGTTGCGCGACCTGGTCGAACAATCCCTCATGGCTTCCGGCCGGGAATTCCAGGTCACCATAGTCAGCCAGTCGAATTCGGTCAAAAACACAAAAATTCCACGGCCAGCGATTTTCTTCCCAACGCAGGTTAGCGCTGGCCTGGCGAATAGCGGCGGGCCCGCTTCGAGTGCCAGCTCGGCCGGTAGTGGCCAGGTCATAGGGCAGGCCGACAATGAACACGTCGGCATCCTCGGGATTTCTGCTCAGTGTTGCGCCCATATAACCAAATAGATTGGCGTGCATCGAATGGCTTTGTGTAAAGCTGCTGTTACTCATTTATTTTGCCTGTACTGTCAAAGTTTTAGCCGGGCGAATATATATGGCTTGTAAGTGTTAAAAAGCTACCTCGAAAAATCAGGCTTTCCGATCTGCTTTAAAGGTACCAATCGTACTCCCTTGGGCTGATAAACTGTTCGAACGCAAAAGTTTCCGATTTCCGTTGCAGGCAATAGAGTTCGATGAATTCTTTGCCTAGCGTACCGATTAAGGCTTCACTGCTATTCGTTGTATTCAATGCTGTGACCAGGTCGAGTGGCAGCCCCTCTTCTTTTTCAATGATGGTTTCGTCGATTGGCTTTCCCGGGTCTAGTTTTTGCTCCATGCCATGCCACATACCGCCCAGTGTTGCAGCCATCGCCAGGTAAGGATTCGCATCGGCGCCGGGCACTCGATTTTCTACGCGCCAGGCACCATCCTTTGCGAGCGGAATGCGAAACGCCGCGGTACGATTTTCGTTGCCCCAGGACCGGCTTACCGGGGCACAGTTGTTTCCGACAAATCGCCGGTAGGAATTGATATTTGGCGCCCAGAAGGACATGGCTGCCGGCATCGTATCGAGTAACCCACCGATGGCATGGTGTAGGCGCTGATGCGGATTGTTCCCATCGGCAAAAATATTATCGCCCTTGCTATCGACTACACTGACGTGCATGTGCAATCCATTACCGGGTTGTAGCAGCAGTGGTTTCGCCATAAAGCTGGCCATCACTCCGTGTTTCTTCGCTACCTCTACGACTATACGTTTGAATAAACAGGCTTCGTCGGCCGCCCTTAATACATCGGTATGGTGATTAAAATTAATCTCAAACTGGCCAGCGCCCATTTCGGCTGATATTGCACCGGTCTCGATTCCCTGCTGGTTGCTGAATTTGATAATGTCGTCGATTACCTGCTCAAAATCCGAAATGCGGGTGCTTGATAATACGGTAGGCGTGTCAAGACGGCCGGTTTTGGGATTCGGTACAATTTTGATTAAATCCTGATCGTCACGCTCGCGATCAAACAGGTAAAACTCGAGTTCAAACGCAACAATCGGTTGCCACTTATTGCTGGTATAAGCCTGGACGGCTCTACCAAGTACGTTTCGGGGTTCAAAATAAATTGGCTCATCATCGTTGTACGACGTTGCCATCATCTGCGCGCGGGGCTGGCTGCCCCAGTCGTTTAAGCACAAACTGCCGGGTATGAGGAAAAAGTGGGCGTCCGGGTCACCATCGTCATTACCATAGTGTATGCCTTCCAGGGATTCTCCCAGAGTACTATAGACAAACATACTACGTGGAAAGGCCAGCCCTTCCAGGGTAAAGGACTCGAGTTTTTCAACGGGGTAACGTTTACCAAAAAACTGACCACCTATATCGACCGCGATAACTTCGCACTCACGGATGTCAGGGTATTCCTGGCGAAAATTCTTAATCTCTTTTTCTAGCTGGTCGCTGGATGGTTGCTTCATGTCTGCTTACTCGTGTTCGAAAATACTAAATTAAGTGATCACAATAAATCAATCTAGCTCAAACCGGGCGAGATTTTAATTCGCCTGACAAAAACCATTGTGATCACGTTATAAGAGGATTTAGATTGTATAAACAGGCTAGGCAACCCCTTTAAAATAGGTGTGAATACCTTCGACAGTCTTAATAGACGCGATGCCATCCCGGATGTCTGCTTCAATTGCGCGCCGAAGCCCAAAGCCATTTTGCTGTTTGAGAGCCTTTATGGCTTCGACATGGCGATCGACGATATAGATTTTTTCCAGCTTGTCGATAGCAATTCGGGAAAAGGGGCCAAGTTGTAGCCATAGGCTCTCGACCAGTGGTACGACAATCTGAAACGGGTTGGCACAGTACAGGCTGCGGTGAAAATCCTGGTTAAGCAGGCTGGTGGTTTCGACGTCACCTCGTTGCACCGCCTCATTGATCAATCCATCGATTCGCTCGAGATTGGCAATATTGCTCTCTCTCATATAGGGTAGGGCGCTTTCCGCGGCATGGGTTTCGAGTAGGATTCGTAACTCACATAGTTCGTTGAACTTCTCCGCGGTCATCAGGGGTACAATCACCCGCCGGTTGGTTTTGGCCTCAACCGCGCCTTCGCAGGCCAGACGGTGCAAGGCCTCCCGCACCGGCATCGGGCTCACGTCGAGCACCTCGGCCAGGCCTCGAATGGTTAACGGAATTCCCGGGGCAATATTCCCACATAATAAATTGGTCCTTAATAACTGGTATACCCATTGATTGGTCTTCAGCCCGGCTGTTTTTTCCAGCATGAGCAGCTCAAGACCAGCCGATTTTATTTTTTTCATATCCCAGGTGTTCCAGTTATCAATATTAATATTTAATCACAAACCCAGCTAAGAAACTATATCTGGGCTCAGTATCAGCTTGACCGCAATAATATAATGTGATCACATTATATTCGATATTGTAAATCATCTCCAACTACCTGGGTGGTATTTTGTTTTCACTCCTTTTACGATTGTTGATTCGTATTGGTATACTGACCGGACAAAACCCGATCAATTGACAGGACCCCTGAATGAAAATTGGCATACTCGAAACCGGGTTAATCAATGAAAAGCTATGCGATCGTTACGATTCTTATCCGCTAATGTTTGCCAGCTTGCTTGACCGAGCGGGACCGGATTTTGAGTATCGGTCCTATAGCGTGGTTCGAAGTGAAATGCCGGGATCGATCCACGACTGTGATGGCTGGCTGATTACCGGCTCGCGCCATGGTGCCTACGAGAAACTCGACTGGATGTTGGCTTTGGAGGGCTTTATTTGCGAACTCTATCGGGCGTCTGTACCGCTGGTGGGTATCTGTTTTGGCCATCAGATTATTGCCCAGGCATTGGGTGGTGAGGTGGTTAAATCGGATAAAGGCTGGAGTATCGGGGTGCAGTCTTACGATATTGATATAGCGCAGGACTGGATGACCGTGGCACCTGGGCAGGTGCTTATCTATTCATTCTATCAGGATCAGATAACGGTACTTCCGCCGGGGGCATCTGTGTTTTCGGGCTCTGTATTTTGTCCCTATGCCGGGCTCAGCTATGGTGATTCGATTATTTCAGTACAGGCGCACCCGGAATTCGAGCTGGAATATACACTCGCGTTGATCGATATCTATGGGGGCAATAAAATACCGGAGGCTATCGCTGCAGAAGCGCTGGATAAGATTCAGAATTCCGGGTTTAGGGCCGATACGCAAATGCTCGCGGACTGGCTTGGCAGCTTTTTTGTCAAGTCGAAAAATTAACCCAGGCTAGGCTCTACCCAGACTATCAGGGCAGTAAATCCCCGTATTTCTCACAGATCGCCTTGCTTCATCGGTTTGACGTCTAAAAACATTTTTCTGGAAAACAACTATAACTGGACAGGAGAATTTCAGTTTTATATCTATATGTCTGAAGCAGAAAATAAACCGGTCATACTATTGATTACACAGTCTGGCCGTAGCGCTAAAATGATCGAGAAACTACTGCGCGGTTATTTCAGTGCCCTCAAGGCCGAAGATGCCGAATCTGGTTGGAATTTACTGATTAGTATGCCGGTTGCAATCATAGCCTGTGACCTGGCGTTAGCGATGGATAAATTTGGCCTGCTCGAGAGAATTCGCAATGCTCGAGACAGGAGCCTGGCCGTCAAGCCGGTATTGTTGCTGATTGGCGAGCAGGGCCAGGGGAGAAGAAGTGAAAATGCCCTTGGGCTGGGGGCGACAGATTTTATTAACATGCCGTTTTCGAGTGCCGAACTGATTACCCGTACACGATTTCACGCCGGACTTTTTGGTCAGCTTAGAGCGGATCCAACGATTGAATTAGAACATATCCCGTCTGTAAATGAATTGAGTCAGTTAACCGATGAAAAGTTCTTTAGATCCCGCTTACAACTCGAATTGTCATTTTCCCTCAGGCACAAGAATCTCATCAGCATCTGTAAAATACGAGTCAACGGGTTAAGCCAGATAGTCGCCGATTTTGATAAAAATGCAGCCATAGCGATGTTGCACACTGTTGCCAGGATAATTCAGGAAACCATGCGCGAGGAAGATGTCCTGTCATATTTAGGTAATGCCGATTTTTGCCTGCTCTATCCTGCAACCAATGGAATCGAGGCCTCTGCAGCCGCAAATCGAATATTAAAAAATATTGGAAAACACGATAATAAAATAGATGGAAAAACAGTTCCGATCATAATTAGTGGAGCAATAAGCAGCAGCGCCGCCAGTGAAAATACGACGGTCGAAAAACTGATGGAAATTCTCGACGAACTGACGGCGAGGGCATCAAGTGAGGGTGACAACAAGATCGTGAGTGTGCTCCCACCTAACGAAAAAATACATATGACGGTCGAGAGAGCATTAAAGTATATCAAACATGATGCGTCCGACGGAATCAGGGATCATCTCAGCGAATTATTAATCACTATCCTTCCGCTACTGGAACACGCTGATCAGACTCTCGACCTGGAGCTTGAATCAGCAATTAAATCCTTGAAAAAACACCTGGGAAAATCTAAACCAGTCTATTCAGAGCTAGACGCAGGGATTCGCGAAGTTGGAGAAAAGACAGGTTAGCTGCACATAATTAGTAAGCCTGGATATATTCGGGGTTCAATATAAATTAGTTTCAAAATGAAACTATTTTATGCTACTATAGTCAATACTATAGTCGCTATCTAGTAGTTATCTCATCGGCCTGGCAATCAGGACATAATTTTGAATATATTGGTCTTTTTATCTGGTTTATTCGCGCTTCTATTCGCGACTGCGCGGTACTCAATACGTTTTAGAACCCTGGCTATAATCACGGCAGCTTTCATGCTGGTTTTTACTCTGGCGGATGGCTTCAGCTTTGCCTGGGGAATTATTGCCTGGGTAACTTTTTTACTACCGACAGTAATTTTAGGGCTATCGGAAATACGCCAGAATTTAATTTCCTTTCCTCTGATAAAACGCATCAGGGCGGTTTTACCGCCAATGTCTGATACCGAACGCGATGCCATCGAGGCAGGAAGCGTATGGTGGGAGTCAGAACTTTTTCGAGGCGCACCCGACTGGGGAAAGTTATTGCACTACAAAACCCCGGTGTTGAGCAGCGAGGAACAGGCTTTTATCGATGGTCCGGTCGAGCAGCTTTGCGCCATGATTGACGATTGGGAAATTACCCACAGTCGCATGGATCTGCCGGAAGAGATGTGGGCGTTCCTGAAACAGCATTGTTTTTTTGGCATGATTATTCCGAAAAAATACGGCGGACTTGAATTTTCCGCCTACGCCCATTCCTGTGTAGTGATGAAAGTATCCTCTCGAAGTATCTCGGTTGGTGTAACCATTATGGTGCCTAATTCACTCGGTCCTGCCGAATTACTTCTGCACTATGGTAGCGAGGCTCAAAAAAATCATTATTTACCGCGCCTGGCCGATGGTCGTGATATCCCCTGTTTTGCGCTGACCGGTCCCGATGCCGGTTCGGATGCTGGATCAATTCCGGACACCGGGGTGGTTTGCAAGGCTAAGTTCGAGGGTAAACAGGTGCTTGGCTTGAAACTTAACTGGGAAAAACGATATATCACACTGGGTCCTATTGCTACGGTCCTGGGGCTTGCCTTCAAGGTTTATGATCCCGACGGGTTGCTCGGAGATGAAGTCGATCTCGGTATTACCTGTGCATTGATACCTGCAAATACACAGGGAGTGAAAATAGGCAATCGCCATTTTCCGATGAACGCAGCATTTCAAAATGGCCCGAATAGTGGCAAAGATGTGTTTATTCCGATGGAATATATTATTGGCGGCGAGGAAAATATTGGTAAGGGTTGGCGTATGCTGGTGGAATCGCTTGCGGCCGGTCGCGGTATATCGCTCCCTGCTATGGGAGCCGCTGCCGGCAAATCTACTGCGCGGGTAACCGGCGCTTACGCTCGAATTCGAAAGCAGTTTAAGACTTCTATCGGCAAGTTCGAGGGCGTTGAAGAATCGCTGGCGCGTATTGGCGGCCTGGCCTACCTGATGGATGCCGGGCGTCTGTTGACCGTTTCGGCGCTGGATAGCGGCGAAAAGCCGTCGGTGATTACCGCGATACTGAAATATCACAATACCGAAAAAATGCGACAGGTTATCAACGAATCGATGGATATACACGGTGGTCGCGGAATTTGTATGGGGCCGAGCAATTACATAGGCCGGGCTTATCAGGCAGTGCCGGTGGGTATTACAGTCGAGGGCGCCAATATCCTAACACGCAGTATGATAATTTTTGGACAGGGAGCGATTCGCTGCCACCCCTACCTGGTCAGGGAAATGGATGCTGCGACAATGACGGACGAAGCCACCGGTCGGCAGGAATTCGACAGCGCGCTGGTCGGTCACATCGGCTATTTCGTGAAAAATTTATGCCGAGCCTTTGTTTATGGTATCAGTGGAAGCCAACTGGCCGAATCACCGATGCCGGGGCGAATCGGAGCCTATTATAAGCGATTGGGGCAAATGAGTGCCGCATTTGCAGTAACAGCCGACCTGGTATTGATGATTTACGGTGGGACATTCAAGCGCAAGGAAAAATTGTCAGGTCGATTTGCCGATGCGCTGAGTTACATGTTCTATGCTTCCGCAGCATTGAAGAAATTTGAGGATGACGGTCGTCCCAGGTTAGATATTCCGTTAGTTGAATGGTCGGTGAAATACAGCCTGTATCAGATCCAGATAGCACTCGACGAGATATTGCGTAATTTTCCGATCAAGTGGCTCGGCTTGCTGGTAAGAGTCGTGCTATTTCCATTGGGCCTGAGCCTACGCCTGCCAAACGATTCCCTGGGTCACCGAGTGGCGGCTTTGCTGATTAAACCTGGAAAGGCAAGGGATAGATTAACACGAGGTATTTTTATCAGTGATGATGAAAACGATATCACCGGATGCCTGGAAGATGCGCTGCTGAAAGTAATTAAGGCCGAACCAATCGAACGCCGGCTACGTGCTAACCAACAGGAGAAATCTGATTTACAATCTTACCAGCAGTGGCTAGAAGAATTGTCAGGATTGGATTTACTGACTGCCAAAGAGGTGGAAATTTTGCTGCAGGCTCATGCTGCGACCAGGAAGGTAATAATGGTAGATGATTTTGAACCGCATGAAATTGCCAGGGTTAAGAAAAACAGCCGCAAGGTGGCATAAACCAGAACTAGCGGCCGTATTATCCACCGACAATAATAAATGTGTCCTGTGGCATAATTTGATTTAGCCGGGTTAGAGGTAGATAGTGTCTACAACGGTGATTACCCTAATCAGAATTTGAGGAGTACTTATGGATAAGGCATGGTTAAAAAGCTATCCCCCGGGCATGCCGACGACAATCGATGTTGATGCCTATCAGTCGATAGCCGAAGTATTTAATCATTCGGTCGTTGAATTTAGTAGTAGCCCCGCATTCACCAATCTCGGTACAACGCTTAGTTATGCCGATATGGATCGTTTGACCGGTCATTTAGCCAGCTACCTGCAACGCCTGCCCAACATGCGTAAAGGCGATCGTGTAGCGATTATGATGCCCAATGTTTTACAAAACCCTATAGCTATATTCGCAGCGCTGCGCGCTGGATTTACCGTGGTCAATACCAACCCGCTCTACACCCCGCGTGAATTGAAACATCAGCTTAGCGATTCGGGTGCGAAGGCAATCATCGTGATGGAGAATTTTTGTCATGTTTTGCAGGAAGTTATCGATAAAACGCCGATTCAGCATGTCATTACCACGCAACTGGGCGATATGCTGAAGTTTCCAAAATCATTAATTGTTAATCTGGTGGTGAAATATGTGAAAAAAATGGTGCCAGCTTTTTCCCTGGCGCGAAGTGTCAGCTTTAAAGATGCTTTGAAAACTGGCGCAGATAAACCTTATGAACCAGTATCATGTTCGCATCAGGATCTCGCATTTCTGCAATATACCGGTGGCACCACGGGATTGGCGAAAGGCGCCATGCTGACACACCGCAATATGATTGCCAATATGCAACAGGCATCGGCCTGGATTGAGGATAGGCTTGGCCTGGGAAAGGAAGTTATAATCACTGCCCTGCCGCTTTATCACATTTTTTCGCTCACGGCGAACTGCCTGACCTTTATGAAGGTGGGAGCAGAAAATTATTTAATCACCAATCCGCGGGATATGCCGAATTTCGTTAAGGAACTAAAAAACGTTTCATTCACGGCGATTACCGGCGTCAATACATTGTTTATTGGCCTGTTGAATACCCCGGGTTTCGATGAAATCGATTTTTCGAGACTAAAATTAACGCTGGGCGGCGGCATGGCCGTGCAAAGGCCAGTTGCCGAACGTTGGGAAAAGGCCACTGGTGTACCGCTGATTGAAGCCTATGGTCTCACCGAAACTTCCCCGGCTGTCTGTATTAATCCGTTGAGTCTGACCGAATACAACGGCAGCATTGGGTTGCCGATTCCATCGACCGAAGTTTCGATTCAGGATGAGCATGGAAATATGATGCCCCAGGGTGAGTCGGGCGAGCTTTGTGTTCGGGGTCCGCAGGTAATGAAAGGCTACTGGAATCAGGTGGAAGAAACCGCGAAAGTAATGACCGCTGATGGCTGGCTCAAAACCGGTGACGTGGCAAAAATGGACGCATCGGGCTACTTTCGTATCGTTGACCGTTTAAAAGATATGATTCTGGTATCGGGATTTAATGTTTACCCAAATGAAATAGAAACGGTTATTGCCGGGAATGAAGGTGTACTGGAAGTCGGTGTTATCGGTGAGCCGGACCAAAAATGTGGGGAAATTGTGAAGGCGGTAATTGTTAAGAAAGACCAGTCGCTGACAGAAGAGGACGTGATAAAACACTGCAGGGAGAGTTTGACCGGTTACAAGGTTCCCAAAATTATTGAATTTAGATCCGAGCTGCCGAAAACCAATGTAGGTAAGATTTTACGGCGAGAACTGAGGAAGAGCTGAGTGGCGATGGTGGGTTAGTGCCTGGCCACTGTGCCACGAAAGCTTAAGTTTGCAGGTAAAGGATTAGCGGTAGGCATATCCTGAATCAGACGGGTTGCCAGGTTTGACGGGACTCTAGTAACCGGTGATTTTTGCGTGTAGGTGGCTGGTTTCCTCGAAACGTTTAAATTGCTCGTCGCTGGCCATTCCCTGGAAATTTTCTTTCCATTCGCCAACTTCCATGCCGTAGATAATTTTTTGTGCGCTGGCGTAATCCATTTCGAGACCCTGATTTTTCGCCGCCGCGGAATACCATTTCGCTAAACAGTTACGGCAAAATCCGGCCAGGTTCATCAGATCGATATTCTGCACATCGGAGCGTTGTTGCAGATGCTGCATCAGCCCGCGAAATGCGGCGGCTTCAATCCGGGTTTGTTGATCATTTGTCATCGAGTTGTACTGCCCTATAATGCGGACGCAAATTTAATCAGAGATTTTCCGACCCGTCCACCCAATAATGTCGAAAACCAGCCAACCAATAAGCATTCATAATGAAGAATTTTATAAGTGGCTGGGCCTGCTATCGGACGAATTACGGGTTGCCCATCAGCGGCTGGTTTTATCGATCGAGGGAGATCAGGCCTGGTGCGGGGAACTGATGCTTACTGTGCAATCGTGGCATACGGATGCATTGGTAATTTCAGACCGTGAACTGGGCGACAGGCCAGTCACTTTCTCCAGGGTTGAAACCCTGCTGGGGAGTGAATCGCCTGTCGTTATTGTCGATTTATTCAATGGACTCAACCCCGATGTCTTGTGTATCGCGAGCGGACTAGTCAGCTGTGGCGGTGTATTGATTCTACTGTCACCGGGCCCTGATAAATGGGGAGGGGTAAAGGATCAGTTCGGGATCTGGCAGGATAACCTGGTATCCAGGCGACCGGTGTTCGCCGAAACACTGTTCAATAGTATTGGGCACCCTTCGAACGGGGGTATTACGCTAACACAGGGTAAGGATCTTCCACCCATACCGGAATTACCCAGCGCGCAGCCGACGCCTATGATCTCGGCCAGGACTGCAGAGCAATTGGCAGTCCTAACAGAAATCGACGACTGGCTGACCGATCAGAATCAATCAATCGCCTTGATTACTGCCGATCGTGGCCGCGGAAAAAGCACCTGTCTCGGAATAATTCTAAGCGACTTGATATTAAATCGCCGGTCGTCGGTATTGGTGACGGCCCCATCACGACAATCTGCCGCCATTTTATTGCTACAGGCAAGGTTGCACTCAAAAGTCGAGCCTGAAATTAACTTCATCGCGCCTGACCGATTAATTGTCGAGCAACAGGGTGCCGATATACTGATCATAGATGAAGCGGCCATGTTGCCTTATCCCTTGTTGCATCAACTGTGCAGGCAATATGGGAAAGTTATCATGGCTACCACGACCGGTGGATACGAAGGTACCGGCCAGGGATTCCTGCTGCGTTGTGTTGCGCGCCTGCCGAAAGCGCGGGTGCGACGCCTCAGTTTAACCCTGCCGGTGCGCTGGGCCTCGGGTGATTGTGTAGAAGCCTGGTTAGAGTCCACCCTGTTATTAAAACCAGTACCGGCTGTCGTGCCTATGGACGCCGGTAGCCGAAACTCATGCCGGTTTCGGGTAATTGATGCAGCGACACTGGGTGAGGATATCGCGCTGTTAGAAAAAATCTATTCACTCATGACTTCCGCACATTATCGGACCCGACCTTCGGATCTACGCATGTTGATGGAGAATCCTCATCTCGACGTCATATTGGCCGAAGCAGGGTCTGATTTGATAGGTGTTGCCCTGGTAAATCGTGAGGGAGGGTTCGATAAAGAACTATGCGAACAGGTACATCTCGGCGAGCGTCGACCGAGGGGGCATCTGCTCGCACAAATGATCACGGCCCAGGCCGGGGACCAGTATTTTGCAGCATACAGGGGTCTTAGAGTGCTGCGAATTGCGGTGCTTGAGACCTGGCGCCGAGCAGGCGTGGGGCGAGAATTGATCGAAACCGCCACACAGCATGCCGGGGATCAGGGATTTGATTATATTGGTGCGAGTTTCGCGCTTGATTCCGAATCAGCGGCATTTTGGCATAGTTGCGATTTTTCCCTGGTACATATCGGCTTCGCGCTCGGGAAATCGAGTGGTAATCATTCGGTTGCGGTGCTCAGAAGTCTAAATCAAGCGTTGGAACAGCATATTTTAAAATTGCAGGAACGGCTACACAATTACCTACCAGTCTGGCTATGCCAGTTTTTACAATCGATGGACGTTGCGAGTGTGGTGGCACTGTTAAGCTTTAGTCGCTTTTATTCGGCTATGTCGGAAATGGATTTAGACGAAGTGCATGCTTTTGCCCGTGGGCATAAAGGATTCGAGCTGTGTTTTGGCAGCTTGCAGCGCTTTACGATGCAGAAAATAGCCAGCCTGTCGCGGGACACCGAGATACATCCCTGGCTGGTTGAAAAAGCAGTACAAAACCGGGACTGGAATCGGCTAGATCAAGCGTCTGCCATCGCTGGACGGAAGCAGGCTCAACACAAACTCCGCGAACTGATAAGGTCTTTGCAATGAGGCGACCGACAAGTACCGATATGAAATACGCAGGAAATAGAGTGTGAAAGTCTTTTGCAAAGGGTTAGGATGGAGTCGCCTGTTTATGTTTGAATTAATAGTAATGTTAGTCACTACAGAGTGAAGACTATGTATCGTAGCTTGATTGATTTCTGGTTTTCTGACGAGGCAAAGCGGTACTGGTTTAAATCGACCCGCGCATTTGATAAGCGATTAACTGACTCTTTTTCTGACACCTGGGAGCAGGCGAAGAAGGGAACATTGAATGACTGGCAGCGAACAGCGGAGGGAAGCCTGGCGCTGGTCATTGTGCTCGATCAATTTCCGCTTAATATGTTTCGAGGTACTGCAAAAAGTTTTTCCACCGAGGCCCTGTCTCGCACCGCAGCACGCGGTGCAATCGAAAAGGATTTTGATAAAGAGTTGCCAGCCAATCAGAAATCATTCATGTATATGCCGTTCATGCATAGCGAGGACCTGGCCGATCAGGCTTTGGGCGTTGAATATTTTAGCCAACCAGGGCTGGAAAGTAATTTTCGCTTTGCCAAACACCATTTTGGCATCGTAGAACGCTTTGGGCGTTTTCCCCATCGAAACAAAATCCTGGGCCGCGAAAGTAGCGCAGCTGAAATTAAATATTTAAAATCGAAACAGGGTTTCAAGGGCTAGTGGACAATCCATTTCTGAAAAATTTTTATTATATTAAACGCTCGACTTATGTTATTTAACGCAGCAACAGTCTGGGCAAAGATTTCAGACTATATCTGGACTTACAACCCCTGTGAGACTGGACGGCAGCGATCCTACTGGCATCATTTTTTGCAAATTATTGCACTGGTTGGACGTGATCTGATTAGTGGCCTGCTAAATCTGCGCTCGATGGGCCTCGTTTATACGACACTGCTTGCATTTATACCCCTGCTTGCGGTCAGCATGTGGTTTTTAAAGTGGATAGGGGTACACGAACAACTGGAGCCGGGGCTGGCGAGTTTGCTGGCACCACTAGGCGAGCAAAGCGCTGAATTTAGTTCCAAAATAGTCAATTTTGTCGAAAATATGAAGATCGGCCTGCTTGGCTTACTGGGTATCAGCATGCTGGTTTACGCCGCTGTCTCGTTGATGAGAAAAATTGAGTCGGCATTTAATCAGACCTGGCGGCTTAAAAGCAGGCGTAGCTGGGTACAGCGTATCAGCATTTACCTGGTCCTGCTGGCATTCGGCCCGATGCTGTTTTTCTCTGCACTTGCTGTCACGGCATCGCTGGCTGCCCACTCAATACCTGCTGCGATAATCGATTTCCCGTTGCTCGGCGACCTGATCGATGTGTTTGGAAAATTTTTGCCATACATGTTGGTGATTAGCGCATTTACTTTAACGTACTTCACTGTGCCAGATACTACAGTCAGGTTCGGCTCGGCTTTTTATGGTGGCTTGTTAGCCGGTATTCTCTGGCAAAGTACCGGCATATTATTTGCCGTATTTATCGGTGGTTCGACCAGTTATACCGTTATCTACTCGGGATTCGCGATTGTTATGTTGTTCATTGTCTGGGTCTATCTGAGCTGGCTCATATTGCTTATAGGCGCCAGTATCGCCTATTATCACCAACATCCCGAAGTTCTGAAATGGCGCAATTTGAATGTCCACCTGACAGGCCGAATGCGCGAGCAACTGGCGCTGCAGTTGATGCTGAATATTGCTCGATCGCAACAACAGCAGTCAGATAGCCAAAGTTCGATTGAGAAGCTCGCAAGATCCCAGCAGGTACCGGTAGAAATTCTCCAACGCCTGTTGGATGCGCTCGAAGCCGGTGATCTGGTGTGCCGCGGCCGGGAAAAATCGCCGCGCTATCGGCTCGCGCGATCAATCGATTGTATACGCCTGATTGATATATTAAGGAGTTTGCGCGGCGCACAGGTTACCGGCTTCAGTACCAGTTTTTATAGCGACAGGTCGATTTTGAGTTTGCAGAGTGAGATTGAATCCAGTTATGAATCTGTTCTGGGTGAACGCACACTGGCTGATTTAGTGGCGCAAGCTACAGAGGGAAATAATGAAAATAGTCTCGTTTAATGTAAATAGCATTCGCGTGCGTCTACACCAGCTGGCCCGGGTGATCGATAAACATGCTCCGGAATTTATCGGCTTGCAGGAAACCAAGGTGCAGGATCACGAATTTCCGATTGCCGAGATTGAAGCGCTCGGATACCAGGTCATTTACATGGGTCAAAAAACCCATTACGGAGTAGCATTGTTATCGAAAGCGCAAAATTGTAGTGCCTGGTACGGCTTACCCAATGATAGCGATGAGACGCAAAAACGTTTTATCGGTGGTGAATTCGAAGTTGATGGTAAACCGGTGATTGTCTTTAACGGCTATTTCCCACAGGGCGAGAGTCGAGATCATCCACTAAAGTTTCCGGCTAAAACCCTGTTCTACGAAGAATTGAACGGATTTCTGAGTTCATTTGATATGAATAACACGTCGCTGATTGTGATGGGTGACTACAATATTGCGCCACAGGATATTGATATTGGAATTGGCGAGGACAACGCCAGACGGTGGCTCAAAACTGGCAAAACCAGTTTTCTACCCGAGGAAAGAGAATGGTTCGAATCACTAGTGTCACTTGGATTACACGATGGATTTCGATTGTGTCATGCGCAGGAAAACAATATGTTTAGCTGGTTTGATTATCGAAGCAAAGGTTTCGAGCGTGAACCAAAGCGGGGATTACGAATCGATCACCTGCTGGTATCGGAGAAGCTGCGACCGATGGTGATTGATGCCGGGGTAGATTATGATATTAGAGCAATGCATAAACCATCGGATCATGCGCCGACCTGGATTGAATTAAAGCCGATTCGATAATAAAGTGAATCCAGGCAATCGGAACAGGTCACACGGTACTGGTGAATAAACGAGGTTATAAATGTTTGGCAAATCTATGAAAATACCTGACCCGGCCCAGGCTTTGCCCGGTCGAGACGAGAAAATGCAGTTA
>Ga0164320_10000058_pt1 | contig 27350 bp, 26 predicted proteins | sample GuaBasSediGuay11_FD_113736 | JGI IMG/M metagenome (GOLD analysis project Ga0164320, IMG submission 113736) | Subseafloor sediment microbial communities from Guaymas Basin, Gulf of California, Mexico - Guay11, Core 4567-28, 0-3 cm | ecosystem: Environmental > Aquatic > Marine > Hydrothermal...
AAAATACTCCGAAGCTTTATCGTAATCATCGCCTTCATAAGCCATAAAACCAATATAATATTTGGCTTGTGAGCCATATTTTTCAGAATTTTCTACACGTGATAAATATTTTTTAGCACCTTGATTATTATTAGTTGCATAAAAGCTGTAACCATAATTAAAGTTGAATGTTTCGCGTTCTCTTCTTGCTAAAGCATCTTCATCTACTTTATCATACCATTTTCGTGCGTATGCAAATCTTGAATTTTCGAAATAGTAATCGGCAACATCCATAAACGCAGTATTGCGCTTCGTACTTGTTGGATAGTCGCTTACAAATTGCTCAATTAAATCATCTGCATTTTGCTGGTTTAATCGTACTGCGCAATTCGCAATATAGTAGGCACAGTCTGATTTTAAAACCTCATCTTTGGCTGTGTTTTCAACCTTATCGAATAAAGATTGAGCTGCGAGATATTGCTTACTATTATATAAAGAAAGTGCTTTTTGATATTCTACTAATTCGCTTGTATAAGCAGCAGATTGTTGTGAAAAAACATAGTAATTGCATAAAATTACTAATGCAAATACCAATCCTATTTTTTTTATCATTAAACTTCGTTTTTTGTTGATATGACTCTATAAATGTTACTTCTTTGAAATTTGTATAAAAATCATTGATTGTTGATTTTCTATATCAAAAGTATCAATATATGGTTCTTATAACGTTATAAATTTGTTATAATTATAAACGAGTTATTAAAAATTTAGTCTTCAGTTAGCAGTACACAGTTTTCAGTAGGACATTAAACTTTTTAATAATACATTTACAATTCATAAAATTTCTAAAAATATATGTCCAATACTGTTTTGCAATTAAAAAATGTTTCTATTTATCAAGGTGAAAGCTTGGTGTTGACCGATGTTAATGTAGAAATGGAAAAAGGTGATTTTGTGTATCTAATTGGCAAAACTGGAACAGGAAAAAGCAGTTTTATGAAACTTCTTTATGCTGATTTAGAACTCACAGAAGGAGAAGGTTCTATTGTTGATTTTGATTTAAAAACCCTTAAAGAAAAAGATATTCCGTTTTTAAGACGAAAATTAGGCATAGTCTTTCAGGATTTTAAACTACTGAACGATAGGACTGTAAATGGAAATTTAGAGTTTGTTTTAAAAGCAACTGGTTGGAAAGACAAACAGGAAATTAGTGATAGAATCGAGGATGTGCTTAATAAAGTAGGTATGAAAACCAAAGGCTTTAAATTTCCCTACGAACTTTCGGGAGGTGAACAACAACGTATCGCAATTGCAAGAGCACTATTAAACGACCCTGAACTTATTTTAGCTGATGAACCTACAGGAAACATTGATCCACAAACAAGTATAGAAGTTATGGAAGTATTACAAGAATTAAACAAAAAAGGACATACTATTTTAATGGCTACACACGATTATGCTTTGCTCCTAAAATATCCGAGTAAAACGCTTAAATGTGATGAAAATAAAGTTTTTGAGGTTGTGCAACGTAAGGGTTAATTATGCTTTCTATATTAATTCCTACATATAATTATAAAGTTGCATCTCTGGTAAGTAGCTTACATAAACTATTAGTTAAGGCAGATATTATCTTTGAAATTATTTGTTTGGATGATGGTTCTGATGAAAATATCAATAATGTTAACCTTGAAGTTAATAAGCTTCCATTTACTACTTATAAATTATCTTCTACAAATAATGGTATTGCTATAACACGGCAATTACTTTGTAATCTTGCAAAGTATGAATGGATTTTACTTATAGATGCGGATACCGAAATTAGAGATGATAATTTCATTACTAATTACTTAACACAAATAAATTCAGGATATGAGGTAATTTTTGGTGGAATTTCTTACCTTAACAATGCTCCAAATAATTATGGTTTACTACGTTGGAAATATGGCAAGCAATGTGAAGAATTAAAGGCAGAAAAAAGGAATAAAAACCCTTATAAAATAACTTCAGCAGCAAACTTATTCATTAAAAAAATAGTGTATAAACAATTTAGTTTAGACTCCATTGGTAACTCATATGGTATGGATATTTTTTTTGGTTCACAATTAAAACAAAACAATATTCCTATTTTGCATATCAACAACTCAGTTTATCATTTAGGACTAGAAAGTAATGTTAAGTACTTACAAAAAACTGAATTGGCAGTAAAAACGCTTTGTAATCTTAATTATGAAAAAAAAATTGAGCATCATGAGAATGATTTATTAAATACATTCATCTTATTTAAAAATTTTAAATTAAATTATGTCTTTGCTCTAGTCTATAAACTATTTAAAAATATTATAAAAAAGAACCTGTTGAGTAACTATCCTATTATAATCCTACTTCAACTTTACAAGATTTCTTATATGTGTTATTTTGATTTGTCCAATAAAAAATGATTAAATTAATTGAAATAAATCACGCCATAACGACATGATTGTATTTAATTCATAGGCTTTCATACTTTCCCTTGCGTTTTTTGAAATACTTTTCATTTTATTTTTATCTTCAATCAACATTATAATTTTATTAGCATAATCAATGAGATTATCTTTTTGAATTAGGAAACCATTTTCATCATTATTAATGTAACTTTTGGGACCCAAAGTGTTTTCAAATGCAACTACAGGTAATCCACATGCCATAGCTTCAGTTACTGCTAATCCAAAGGGTTCGTATCTGGATGTATTTAATAGCATCGATGCTGTTAAATAGACACTTTTTATGTCTATGACAGGTGTAAGAAATTGTACTTTGTTTGAAATATTTAACTTTATGGCTATTTTTTTTAATTCATCATTGTTTCCTTCTCCATAAATATTTAAGATCCAATCTGGATGTTTTTTAACAACCAAACTCCATATTTTAATCAACTTATCATAGCCTTTTTGATAAGAAAACCTTCCAATTGCGATAACAACTTTATATTCTAAAGAAGCACTTATAGCAGGCAATTTAAACCCTATTGGGTTTGGAATAATTTTAACATTATTTGCTGTCCTATTTTTTTTAGTATTATGGTAAACAATTATCCATTTATATTTACTTGCGCTTAATGAAAGAAAGAAAAAAGACAGCTTCAGTTTTATATTACCTATTAAAGTAGCTGCCTTTGCATTTTTGCTATTATGATTTTCGTAAATCAAGGGTATTTTACTCTTAAATAAAAAAGGCAATAAAGAACCTTTCAATCCATTATCACAATTAACAATAACATCTGGTTTAATATTGTTTATGGTTTTCTTAAGCCTTGACTTATAGAACAATATATTTGCTATTTTAAAACTTTCTTGAGGTAATGAATAAATTTGAATCTTTTCATCAAAATGATAAAACAAAGAACTTGTACTTCCATTAGTATTTATTATATGTATATTATAAGCAAACTCTTTAATCAAATAATTTAATTTCACTGAAAGCACTCTAGCGACACCTCCAGAACTATTTAAATTAGTTGTTATATAAAGTAGTTTTAACAAATCTTAATTAATATTCATTAATTCTAACCATTGCTGACCTATTCGTTTTACCGAAAACCTATATACACTAGATGATGCCTGATTTTTACAATGTTTATATAATTTATCATCATCTACAAATAAATTCATACAATTTATCATATCATCAAAATTTTGATTTTCAACAAGTAGTCCATTTTCTTTATCAGTGATAATTTCATTTGGTCCAGTTTTGCAATTAAAAGAAACTACTGGTGTCCCACAAGCTAAAGCTTCTAACAACACCATTGGCATTCCCTCGTGTGAACTTGACAACACAAAAAACTTAGCCCGTTTAATATATTTATAAGGATTATTTTTAAAGCCAAGTAAATAAACCAAATTTGCAACTCCATTTTGTCTGGCAATAGTAATTAATTCATCTTTTTTTTTGCCAACTCCCAAAATAACTAAAGCAATATTCTTTTTAGGTAGTATCGATTTAGAATATGCAATAATGAGTTTATCGTACTGTTTAACATTTGTGTCAAATTGTCCTGCCCCTATTATATATTGAAAATCTAATAAAATCTCCTCATTCGATTTCTCTTTTATTTGATTGATATCTATAGGATTATAAATCGTCATAACATTATTTAAACTATGTTTTACTTCTATCATTCTCTGCATTTCCTGTGTTATAGAAACAATTTTAAAACAACCACGATAAATCATTCTTGTTAAAAACACTTGATTAGGCATATAGCTGTTTAATTTCGAACTATGTACCGTAAAAATTGTTTTTGTGTTGTATACAAATTTAGCAATTAAGAATTCTTGAAAAGGTTTAATCCGAAATCGAAAATCAATAATAAAATCAAAATCATGTTTTTGCAAATATTTTTTTAAGGCAATTAAACGCTTAATTTTATTGAATATACCATTTGTTTTGTTTTTTAATTTTCCTAAATTGACAACTGTTCCAGAATATGGATAAGCAATATCATCTATTACTATAATATTATGAACATCTATATTATTATCATGGAAAAAGTTAGACAAAATAGCCGCTACACGTTCTGCACCTCCTCTATTTAATCTATAACCGACTAAAGCTATTTTTTTTTTATTCAAAGTGAATTCATATAAGAATTATCAAAAATAAGTGTTTATTTTTATTAAGTTAAGCATTGTTTGTTAAATATAAAAAATTACATTTATTGTTGTGTAATATAATCAACCTATGGTAACTTTATCAATACATCTTATCACATATAATAACGAAAAGCATATTGAAGAAACTCTTCAATCTATTCTAAAACAAAAAGTGGATTTTAAATATGAAATTGTTGTTGGCGATGACTGCTCAACCGACAACACTTTTAACATTTTAAGCACATATGTATTGAAACGTCCCGATGTTTTTAAAGTGCAAAAAAATAAAAAACAATTAGGTATTTTAAGAAATTTCAAAGTTACACTAGATAGGTGTAGTGGTATTTATATTTTTGATATTGCTGGTGATGATTTACTTAAACATGACAATGCACTTCAAAAAATGGTTGATGTATTAAAAAATGATTCTAGTTTGGGGTTTGTAGATAGTGGATATGACAGATTTAATGACAAGATCAATTCAGTAACAGTTTTTAAAAACAATAATCAAATAACCTCCTCAAAAAAAACATATAAAGAAGAAATATTATTAGGAAAGGTTGTTCCTATTGGTCATTGTTTTAATAGAGAATATTTATATAAATATGTCGATTTTGACACGTATTTAAAAATGAAAATATCTGTTGACGATTACCCTATTCTAGTAGATTTAATTATGAATTCTAATTTTTCTAGAATTAATGAGTCCTTACATACCTATAGAGTGCATGACAATTCGCATTCTCATAAAAAAGAGCTGGATCATCTTTTATTTCAAAAAAATGAAATGAAACATCTATTTGATTATTTTTCAAATAAATACAAATTTTCAGAAAAGCTAAAAAGTAAATACCAGATTGATTACAATAAAGACGTTCTTTTTCTTACTGGATATTTTGAAAATAAAACTTTGGGGAAAGAAATTTTCTTAAAAACTAAATCAAAAGGTATAAAAGATTGGATTCATTTTTGGGCAAGTCAAAGTAAACGATTTAGAAAATTAATATCACTCAAAAAAAAATTATTAAAATAAATATTCGTCAAAATTATAAATATAATCGTCTTTATCGTAAGTCTGAGAAGCAATTACCAAGCATATAGCACCCGAAGAAAAATCTTCTAACTCACGCCAAGTCATATTAGGAATTAACAACCCTTTATTCGGTTTATTTAACGTTATTTTTTTTTGCAGACCATTTCTATCCTTTAAAACCACATCAAAACTCCCGCTTATCGCAATTAACATTTGTTGTAATTTCTTATGAGCATGTCCTCCTCTGTGAGTCCCACTAGGAACATCATATAAATAATATACACGCAAAATTTCAAAAGGCACAACATCATGTTCAATTACTGAAAGGTTTCCTCTAACATCAGTAATTTTTGGTATATCAATAACTTTAATTCTGTCTAAACTCAAACTCTATATTTTATCATTATTCTTGTTTAACCTCTTTTTTAAAACGCTGATTAAATCCGTTTTTTCATTTAATTTAACAATTGTAAAAGTACAAGAAGAAACAATCATTATAATCATCAATCCGTATTTTATATAATTATTTTCAACAAATGTTAATAAAAATGTGCTTAAACAAAATACAATACAAGCTATAAATATTTTATAAAACTCTAGACTAAACTGAAAATTATAGTTGCGTTTTGTAATTGTTTTTATCCCTAATAAATATATAATATAATACAATAAATAACTTATTCCAACTCCCGTTAAGCCTCCATAAATATATCCTAAAATACTCATTGAGAGTAATAGCATATTAAATCCTATTTCTGTTTGAATAAATAATTTTGAATCCCCCTTAGCAACAAGAATATATCCCAATGACCATGACACAGCTTTAAACAAAGTTGCTAAAATTCCAAATGTTAACATGCCAATAATAGGAGAAAAGGCTTTAGTAAATAACAAATTAACTAATAATGGTGCAAATGCTAAAAACACTATAATAATTGGTGTTAAAAGTAATATAGCTACAAAAGCTTGTTGATTTACAACACTTTTTAATTTATTACTTTGATTAGCTATAGATGCCAATCTGGGAAAGTAATCTTTGCTCATTGCGTTAAAAATAACACCAACATAAGCATTAATAATAATAAATGCTGCATTATAAAAACCAACCTCATTAATACCTCCACGATTAGTAATAAACACTTGTACTATATATGCTGTAACTAAAGTTGCTAAACTTCCAAGACTCAACACAAACCCTAATTTCATCATTTGCTTTCCCTCTCCAAACAGCTTAAGGATGATTATCTTTTTAGATTTTGTTTTATATTTTTTTGTAAAATACCAAGAAAAAATAAATGTAAATATTGATGTCAAAATAATTACTGGTACAATGCCTTTAACACCATAATAGTAATAAATAGGAATGATTACCAATAAACTACAAAAACTTGCCCATAATGTTGCTTTTGCTAAATCATTTAATTTTCTAAGACCTTGTAAAACAGCAAGATTCCCAACTGTTAATTGATTAAAAAAAACTGCAATTGATATAAAAATAAATGAGAACGTATAAGCTGTATTGCCAAAAGCAACTTTACTTAACCATGAAGATAATATTATTGTAATAACAGCACCAAATATTCCTGTTATCCAAGTTAAACGACTTAAAACATTAATTACTCTTACAACTTTATCAGGTTGTGTTTCTTCGTTAGCTACAGATATTTCTTTTACTGCACTAACATCTAAACCCAGTTTTGTAAAACCAATAATTAAATTTAACGTAGAATTCAATAAGCCAATAATTCCAATACCTGCTGGACCAATAAATATCGCTGCAAATTTAGATTTTGCTATAGAAATTAATATACTAAAAACCTGAACTCCACTTAACAGAGATGTTGCCTTTAAAATTTGACGATATGAACTTTGATTTTTAATCATTACTAAATGATAGAGATAGAATTATTAAACCATACTTGTTTATTCATGATCTTCTGATAATATTCCAAAAAGGGAGTTTCCAAAAATCAATAAAATTATTATATAGTACATTAAATAACTTACAAAATGAGCTATATTGGCACCTTTAACTCCATAAATATCAATAAAATAAATACTTGTTAAATATAATATTCCTATCAAAAATATTTCTGTTATAATATAATGTAAAAACATTTTTTTAGCAATAAATTGATAGGCAATAACTACAGATAATACTTTAACAAAATCGCCTAGTAATTGCCACCCAAATAACTCTTGTACAGTTTCAAATTCATTAGTTAATAAAAGAGTTACTATTAATGGTTTTAGTAAATATATTGCAATAAAACCTAATGCTACTATTGGCATTATGGTTTTGTAAAAACTAAATATCTCTCTTCTAAATTCTTTCTTGTTATCAATTTCGGCAAATCGTGGTAAAAAATATAATACCATTAATGAATTTAAAAACATTAAATAGTACGATGAAATTCTATTCATTGCTTCCCAAAAACCTGCATCTTTCATTCCTTCAGAAGTAATAATATAATTTCTTATTGCAATAATTACTAGAGGTAACGCTACAACAGAAACTAATGCCATTAAAGCAAATGGGCTAAATTTTTTAATCCATGCTAAATTTATATTACCTGCTTTAATAGAAGATGATAAACTCCTTCTATTTAATATCCCAACCAATGTAATTAAGAAAATTAAAGAAGGTGCAATCACAACAGAAATTAGTGCCCCATCAATATTGTTTTGCCAAATTAAAAGAAGTGTTACACAAAGTCCCAATATTTGTCCGACAACATTTAAAATTAGTAAAAACTTATATTTAGTAAATCCATTCATAATAGAAAAACTAAACATGTTTAGCGAATAAAAGGGAAGAGCTAAAGCCATAATTTTAATTACATAAGCAAAATCATACTGAGTAGAAAAGATTAAATCATTAATCCATTTAGCATTATAATAAGAAAAAAAACTAGCAATAATAGTAGCTAAAAAACCTATATAATAAGATGTGGATAAGATTTCACTTAACTTTGATGCATTGTTTTTGAATTCTCCAATATACTTTACAATACCATTGTAAAGACCTAGTGTTGCAAACGATTGAATAGCGGTTAAAAAATTTCTAAGATTACCTATTAACGCTAATCCTTCTGCACCAATAAAAACTGCAATGAATTTTGTAGTTAAAAAACCTGTAGTTATTTTTGTAATTACTGTTGCAGAATTTAACCACACAACCTTTATTAAAACTTTATTATTTATGTATTCTAATAATTTCTTCAATTAGTAGGCATTTAATAGTTCAATAATTTTATCGACTTGTTGTTCTGACATTATAGGGCTTAACGGAATACTAACAACTGTGTTATGGAAGCTTTCTGTAATAGGTAATTTTAAATGATTAAATTCGGAAAATGCATTTTGTTTATGTGGTGGAATTGGGTAATGTATGAGTGTTTCTACTTGATTGTTTTTTAAAAAACCAACAAACTCTTCTCTGTTTTCTACTCTAACTACAAATTGATGAAATACGTGATCTTTTGTATTTGAAAAATAAGGCAACTTAATCTTTAAATTCTTTATGTTTGAAAGATACTTTTTTGCTAGTTTAACCCTTATAATATTATCTTCTTCTAATTGTTTAAGCTTTATAGTTAAGAACATAGCTTGAATTTCATCTAATCTGGAATTATAACCAATACAATCATTTACATACTTTGAACAAGATCCATAATTTCTTAATTTGTAAATTATTGATGCTACTTCTTCTTCATTAGTAGTCACTCCACCTCCATCACCAAGTGCTCCAAGATTTTTACTAGGGTAAAAACTAAATCCAGCAGAATCACTTAAATTCCCTGCTTTATTACCATTTTTATCTACAGCTCCATGCGCTTGAGCTGCATCCTCAATTACTAAAAGATTATTTGTTTCTGCCAAACTATTTATTTTATTCATGTTGGCTAACTGACCATATAAATGTACTGCCAAAATTGCTTTAGTTTTAGATGTTATTGCTTTTTCAATATTTAAAGGAGATATATTAAAAGTTTCTCTATCTGGCTCTACAAAAACCGGTAATAAATCTGCGTGAACAACAGCTAGAATCGATGCTATATATGTGTTAGCAGGCACTAAAACCTCATCCCCTTTTTTAAGCTTGCCCAGTTTTATATATGCTTTAAAAATCAAGGTCAAAGCATCTAATCCGTTCCCAACACCAATACAATATTTTGTACCACAATATGTTGCAAAATTCTTTTCAAAAGTTAAAACATTATTATCTAAAATGTATTTCCCAGAAGACAGGAACTTAGTAAGCTCTTCATTAAATTCAGTTTCAAAACGAGTATTTAACATTTGTAAATCAAAAAACTTAATCATAGCAAAACAGAATTAAGTTCTACATAATTTTTTGTTTTAATTCTATAAAATTCTTGTGCAATTACTCGTGCCCCAAAAGATTCTTTCCATGATAACAAGCCTTCATTTATATTTTGTCCATTATTTTCATTAGAAACTCCAAAATCAAAATATTTTTTAGTCATAAAAATGTTATTAATTAGAAAATCAAATAGTATATCAAGACTTCCTAAATGTTGTTTGTCTTTATTTGCAGATATGTATTGAACATGTGCTACATGTAAAGTTTCAAAAACTGTTGCCCCAGCAACAATCTTGTCATTATTATATACATTAAACTGTCTAATATTAATAGGAAAATTAGATTTTAAAAGAATTATTTCTTTAAGTGAATGTACAGGTTTTACACTATGAGTAACCTTCAAGTTAGGAATTAATATCTCATTCCAAAAGTTTTCAAAATTAGATGTCTCTAAAACTAGTAAGCTTTGTTTTTTTGCTCTCTTTAGTCCTCTTTTTCGATTTGAAGAATCAATTCTCAACTTATTTTTTGAATCAATAACAGATGTCACATCTGTTCTAGTTAAAACAGCTCTAGTCTTAAACAATAAATAATCAATCTCGTCACTTGGTAAAGTATGATAAATTTTAGGTAACATTTTTACTTCAAGTTCAATAATATTTTGCTTGCTCAAAAACTTTAATATGCTTTGATATGCATGTAAGACATCTTGAAACTTAACGGTTTCGCTTAACACCAATCCACCATAAGTCAAGCCTTGATGTGAAAAAACAACATCATCAATTCGATTTGCTGGAAGCACTGCAATTAACACTTTATTTTTAAAAACTAACAGTGAAAAATCATCAAATTTATCTTGATGATAATCCATAAAATCACGACGAAATAAGAACGTTGCATTTTTAGCCTTGGCAATAAATTTATTCCAAAGCAATTTATGTGAATCATTATATTTTTCTATTGAAAAAATATTTGTAAAGATTTGTTGATTTACAGCGTGAAAATACTAATTTTTCTTCACAAAGAGGTCATAGAAATTACAGATATAAACAGTTAGTTTCTTTAATAAATGCCCTTACTAAATTGTTTTTGATCTTTTACGCTCAACTTCAGTTAATAACACTTTACGTAAACGCAAGTGGTTTGGTGTAACCTCTACATATTCGTCTTTTTGTATATATTCTAAAGCTTCTTCTAAAGAAAATTTAATAGCAGGTACAATTTTGGCTTTATCATCTGCGCCTGAAGAACGTACGTTTGATAGTTTTTTAGTTTTTGTTACATTTATAACAATGTCGTCTCCTCGAGAGTTTTCTCCTATAACCTGGCCTTCATAAATATCTTCTCCTGGATCTACAAAAAACTTACCTCGATCTTGTAATTTATCAATAGAATAAGGAATCGCTTGTCCTTTTTCCATAGATACCAAAGATCCATTTTGACGTTCAGGTATTCCACCTTTAATAGGTTGATATTCTTTAAATCTATGTGCCATAATTGCTTCACCAGCAGTTGCTGTAAGTAACTGGTTACGCAAGCCTATAATTCCTCTTGAAGGTACAATAAACTCACACACCATTCGGTTGCCTTTAGCTTCCATACTTGTCATCTCTCCTTTTCGTAAACTTATCATTTCTATAGCTTTCCCAGAAACTTCTTCAGGCAAATCTATGGTCATATCTTCAAAGGGTTCACATTTTATACCGTCAATTTCCTTTATTATTACTTGTGGCTGACCAATTTGTAATTCGTATCCTTCTCGGCGCATGGTTTCTATTAACACAGATAAATGTAATACTCCTCGACCAAATACTATAAACTTATCTGCACTATTTGTTTCGTTTACACGAAGAGCTAAATTCTTTTCTAGCTCTTTGTCTAAACGCTCTTTTATATGGCGCGACGTAACATATTTTCCATCTTTACCAAAGAAAGGTGAATCGTTAATAGTAAACAACATACTCATTGTTGGCTCGTCTATTGCAATGGTTTTAAGTGCTTCAGGATTGTCTAAATCTGCAATGGTATCTCCAATTTCAAATTCTTCTAATCCAACTATTGCACAAATGTCTCCTGCTTGTATTTCTTCTACTTTTTTACGACCCAAACCTTCAAACGTATGTAATTCTTTTATTTTAGACTTCACTGTACTTCCATCTCTTTTACAAAGCGACACAAACATTCCAGCTTTTAAAACTCCTCTTTGTAATCGACCTATTGCTATTCGTCCTGTAAAAGACGAATAATCTAAAGACGTAATTAACATTTGTGTTGTACCTTCTTCGATTTTAGGTGATGGAATATGCTCAATAACCATATCTAATAAAGGTTCAATATTAGTGGTTGGATGTTGCCAATCTTCGCTCATCCAATTATGCTTTGCAGATCCATAAACTGTTGGAAAATCCAATTGCCATTCTTCTGCGCCAAGTTCGAACATCAAATCAAAAACGGCTTCGTGCACCTCTTCTGGTGTACAATTTTCTTTATCTACTTTATTAATAACCACACAAGGTTTTAAGCCAATATCCAATGCTTTCTGCAACACAAATCTGGTTTGAGGCATTGGACCTTCAAAAGCATCTACCAATAATAAAACACCATCTGCCATATTAAGCACACGCTCTACTTCTCCACCAAAATCGGCATGACCAGGAGTATCAATAATATTTATTTTTGTGTCTTTATAGACAACAGAAACATTTTTAGAAGTAATTGTTATACCTCGCTCACGCTCTAAATCGTTACTATCAAGAATTAAATCTCCAGCATTCTGATTTTCACGAAATAATTCACAATGGTACATAATTTTATCTACCAAAGTTGTTTTACCATGATCTACATGAGCAATTATTGCAATGTTTTTAATATTAGCCATAATGACGCTTTATTTTGAGCGTGCAAATGTACGTTATATTTTATGATTAATTATCTCACTTACAACTAATAAAAAAACACTTAATAATGATATACATTTGCTTAACTTTGTATTTTAAATTTCATTATATATGAACCTTCAAGATATCCTAAAGATAAAACATAGCAATTCTAATAACTTCTTTCTTTTAGCAGGTCCATGTGCTATTGAAGGAGAAGATATGGCACTTCAAATAGCCGAAAAGATTGTTGAAATAACGAACAACCTTGAAATTCCTTTCATCTTTAAAGGAAGTTTTAAAAAAGCTAATAGAAGTAAAATAGATAGCTTTACAGGTATAGGAGATGAAAAGGCATTGAAAATTCTCAAAAAAATTTCTGTTACTTTTGATGTTCCAACCGTTACAGACATACACCAAGTATCTGATGCTAATCTAGCTGCACAATATGTAGATGTGTTACAAATTCCAGCGTTTTTGGTTCGCCAAACCGATTTGGTAGTTGCTGCTGCCAAAACAGGGAAAGTTGTAAACTTAAAAAAAGGACAGTTTATGAGTCCTGAGAGTATGAAACATGCTGTGCAAAAAGTAAAAGATGTAGGAAATAAAAATGCTTGGATTACAGATAGAGGGACGATGTTTGGCTACAAAGATATGATTGTTGATTTTAGAGGTATTCCAACAATGCGCCAATATGCTCCTGTTGTGCTTGATGTAACACATTCGTTACAACAACCCAATCAAAGTAATGGTGTTACAGGTGGACGACCAGATATGATTGAAACCATTGCAAGAGCAGGAATAGTTAATAATGTTGATGGTTTGTTTATTGAAACGCATTTTGATCCAGCTAATGCTAAAAGCGATGGAGCTAATATGTTGCATTTGGATTATTTAGAGAATCTATTAAGCAATCTCGTAACTATAAGGAAAACTGTAAACCGTTTGAGTTAAATAAACCACGCTTTTTTACTGTTTTCTACTTGAACTTTAGCTTTCTTAAGTAGATTTACAAATTCTAACTCATCAAAATCCTCAAGAGATTTTACTTGTATAGAACGTACTTGCTTACGATTATTATTATTTTTAAGTATTGGAAATTCATCCTCCAGAAGCACTCCTTGCACGAAAGCCACATCAACATAGTTGGTGCCTTTTAAAATATTTAAGTATAGCATGGGCTTTTAATATTATAAAACGGAATTTTATAACTATATCGTTCTGTAACTTCTGGTAATGTTTTAAAAATCACGCTACGCACGTATAATATTATGGATTGATAAGGTTCTTGCTGATTGAGTATGTAGTTTTCTACTGGTTTCACTTAACAAATCTAAAATTTTATTTGTTCAACTAATAAATTATTCTAACTTTGTATTTCAAAGTACTTTAAACATGGAATCAAAAGACTATTTAAATGATATTAACGAGATTAAAGAATTAATGAATAAATCATCTCGTTTTATTTCGCTCAGTGGCTCATCTGGAATATTGGCAGGAATTTACGCTTTAATAGGAACCTATTTAGCTTATAATATCATTTATTTCACTCAAAGTCCATCTGACGATTATAAAACCTTGGTTTTATATGAATTGGAAATGCTTCAACTATTTGGGATTGCATTTGTAGTGTTTATACTTTCAATTGCAACCGGAATTTTCTTGAGTTGGAGAAAATCTAAAAAACACAATGAAAAGTTTTGGGATGCAACTTCAAAAAGACTAATCATTAACTTCTTAATTCCACTAGCAACTGGAGGATTTTTTATTATTTTTTTGATTGAAAAAGAAATCTACGCCTTTGTTGCTCCACTTACACTTGTATTTTATGGACTTGCTTGCGTTAATGCAAGTAAATATACTTTAGGTTACATAAGATATCTTGGCATTACAATGATAATTATTGGTTTGCTTTCGGTTAAGTTTTTAGGTTATGGATTATTCTTTTGGGCTTTAGACTTTGGTGTTTGCCATATTATTTATGGAACTTTAATGTATAATAAATACGATAGAAGTTAGAGCACAACATTCAGCATATAACAACAGAATAAACTAAAAATAAAACAAACGAAAGCATTATTATTAAAACAGAATATATGATTATGAAAAACAAAAGACTTATCGCCATAGTGCTAACAGTTGCTGTTATATTGCTCATACCATTTATAGCTATGCAGTTTACCAATGAAGTGGATTGGACACGATCTGATTTTGTCATTGCCGGAGGAATACTTTTAGGAATAGGACTCCTCATTGATCTTGTACTCAGGAAATTGAGCACATCCAAATACAAAGTGCCAATTATTATTGCAATTGTCATATTGTTTCTTTTGATTTGGGCAGAACTTGGAGTTGGAATATTTGGAACTCCTTTTGCCGGAAATTAAAGAATTAATTAATGAGCCTCTTAACAAACATAAACAAAGCGTTTGATAATCGTATCAGGCTAGGTATCATGTCTATCTTGATGGTAAACGAATATGCCGATTTTAACACCCTAAAAGAGCTACTTGACGTCACTGATGGCAATTTGGCTAGTCATTCTAAATCCTTAGAAAAAGCTGAATATATACATGTTGAAAAACAATTTATTGGCAGAAAGCCTAATACACGATACAGTACAACAAAATTGGGTAGAGCAGCTTTTAAAAAACACATTGACGCTTTAGAACAAATCATTAAGAAACAATAATATTTTTTTATCAATATGCTTTGTATTTCAAAGTACTTTAAAACTAATAATTATGGAAATAGTAGAGCCTCAAAACAAAAACAAATTCGGAAACTGGTTAAAAACATCAATAACTGCAAGAATGCTAATGGTTGGCTTTCTTACTTTAGTATTACTCATTCCATTATCATTTATAGAAGACCTAATAAAAGAACGATCTTTTAGGCAACAAGATGTTGTTAATGAAATAAACCAAAAATGGGGAAATGAAGTACTAGTATATGGTCCAATATTAAAATTGCCTTATAAAACTTATTCAGTAACCTCAAAGTATAATGAAAAAACAAAAGATTATATAAAGGAAACTAAAACACACATAAATTATGCTTATATCTTTCCAGAAAAATTAGAAAGCGATTTAGATGTAAACTCCAAAACTTTAAAGCGTGGCAATTATGAGTCTGCTGTATTTACAACAAAAATGAATTTTTCTGGAAACTATATCAAACCCAATTTAGATTCAAAAGGAATAAAAGACGAAGATATTATTTGGGACAAAGCAACAATACTCATAAAAACCTCAAACCTAAAAGGCATAAAAGATGAAGTGTTACTTAAGCTAAATAATGATTCATATATTTTCGAAACAAATTTTAACGACAATTCAAAAACCCATAGTGGTAACTTAGATGAACTTGAAACAGGTTATATTAATAAAGATGATGTGACTAAAAGTGAGTTAATCAACTTTAATTTTAGCATAACATTCAATGGAAGTAAGCTCATACAACTTATTCCTACTGGAAAAACTACAACTATGAAGATGGAATCTAACTGGGCAGATCCAAGTTTTATAGGGAACTTTTTACCAAACGATGAAACCAAGAAAATCACAGAAGATGGCTTTATTGCAGAATGGAAAATATTACATATTAACAGACCATTCTCACAGCATTACTTAAATAAAATTCCAAACTTAAATGAGTTTGCATTTGGAACGAAATTTATTGTCATGGTGGACGAATTTCAAAAGAGTGAATGTTCAGCTAAATATGCATTCTAGTAATTGGACTCACCTTTTTAATCTTTTTCCTAATACAAACATTAAGTAAAATACAAATACATCCCTTTCAATATTTAATGATAGGAATAGCTCTCACTATGTTTTACACATTGCTTGTTTCAATTTCAGAACATAGCAATTTTCTAAAAGCATATTTAATTGCTGGCATTTCAGTTATTACTCTAATAACTTTATATTCCAAATCTATATTAAAAACATATAAATTTCCTTTATTTATCTGTGTCTCACTAACTACATTATACACTTTTATTTATGTCATTATTCAACTGGAAAATTATGCGCTTCTAGTCGGAAGTATTGGTCTTTTCATCATACTAGCAAGTGTTATGTATACTTCAAGAAAAATAGACTGGAATAATGGTTAATTTTTTTCGGAATATAAGAAAAATACACAGTTCAAAATATTTCATAATAATGCTTAACTTACATGCATTCTTAAAATAAAAAAACGGATGAAAAAATTAGTCTTTACTTTCTTAATCTTATTGTTTCTTTTAAATATTTCGTGTAAATCACAAGAACCACAACCAGATCAAATAGCTTGGGATACTTGGGGTGTTCCGCATATCAGTGCTAAAAACACTGACGACCTTTTTTATGCACAAGGTTGGGCGCAAATGCATAACCATACTAATACTATTTTAGAACTCTACGGAAACTCACGTGGTAAAGCTGCAGAATATTGGGGAAAAGATAATGTGCCAAACGATATGCTTATTAATGCATTAGGTTTTGATGAATTGGCAGAAGTTTGGAGCAAAACACAAGACCAAGAACAAAAAGACATCTTTAAATCTTTTGTAGATGGATTAAACGCTTATGCTACTGCACACCCAGAAGCTATTGAGGATAAGAATAAAGTGGTGCTTCCAATTACTTCCAAAGACATGATTATGCATAGTATGTATGTTATTTTTACGCGCTTTATTGCTGGTGGTGATTTAGGTAGAGTACAACAATGGCCGGATTTAGGATCGAATGCTTATGCTATTGGACCAAAAAAATCGGCTTCAGGAAATGCCATGTTGGTTCAAAATCCGCACTTGCCTTGGTGGAAAGAATTTTTGTTCTTTGAGTCTCAGCTCAATTTAGGCGACAAACACATGTATGGTGCTACTTTAGTTGGCTTACCTGGAATTTCAATTGGATTTAACGACAATCTTGGGTGGAGTCACACAAATAATACTATAGATAATGCCGATATTTATGAGTTAGAATTAAAAGATGGAGGTTACCTTTTAGATGGTGAACGTAAAGATTTTGAAACCTCATCTAAAACAATTAAAATAAAAGTAAATGATAGTACTTGGGCTGATCAAGAGATTACACTACTAAAAACAGTTCATGGTCCTGTGGTTAAAAAAACTGAAGATAAAGTACTAGCACTTCGCATGGTTGGATTAGACAAACCTAATGTGTTTTTACAATGGTGGTACATGATACAAAGCAACAACTTTGAAGAATTTGAAGAAGCCTTAAAAATGGCTCAAATTCCATATTTTAATGTGATGTATGCCGATAAAAAAGGCAATATCTTTTATTTGTTCAATGGCTTAGTACCTAAACGAAGTTCAGGAGATTGGAACTATTGGGACAGAATTATTCCAGGAGGGAAAAGTGCTGATGTGTGGACAGACGTACATCCTTATTCCGATTTACCAAAAATTAAAAATCCTGAACTAGGTTGGTTGCAAAATGCAAACGATCCGCCTTGGACAAGTACTATTCCTATAACATTACATCCTGAAGATTATCCAGCATATATGTCACCTATTCGTATGAGTTTTCGTCCGCAACGCTCTACACGAATGTTGTTAGAAGATGACTCTATTACCTATGATGAATTAGTACAATACAAGCTTTCTACACATTTGGAATTTGCTGATCGTATTTTAGATGATTTATTTAAAGCAATTGATGCTTCTTCATCTGAAAAGGCAAAAGCAGCAAAAGTGGTTCTTGAAAATTGGGATCGCAAAGCTGATGCTGATAGTAAAGGCATGTTGTTGTTTTATAATTGGTCGAAAAAATTTAATGTGTGGGATAAAACAAACTATTCAGAGCCTTGGAGCATTGATAAACCTAACACAACACCTGATGGATTAGCAAACCCTGAAAAAGCAGTACAATTATTGGAAGCTGCTGTAACCAAATTAGAAACTAAATATGGTAAACTCGATGTGCCTTGGGGAGATTATTACAGAATAAATTATAATGGTAAAAACTTACCTGCAAATGGTATTGACGGTTCTTTAGGAATCTTTAGAGTCGCATGGGCTGGAGATGCAGACAAAGACCATATGTATGTTGGTGGAGGTGACTCTTGGGTTGGTGTTATTGAATTTGGAGATAAAGTCCATGCCAAAGTACTTTTGAGTTATGGAAATTCTACACAAAAAGATTCTCCGCATAATGGTGACCAATTGGAATTGTTCTCAAAAAAAGAATTGCGTGATGCTTGGTTTACGCAAGAAGAGATAGAAGCCAATACTGCTAAAATTGAAAAACTTTCAGATATAAAACAATAATTATTATTTAAAAGAGGTAATCTTACATAAAGGTAAGTTTTTTTTAAACTGAACTTGTTTCAGTTTCTCATGTATTTTGAGAACCTTTTTTCGAGATTCTGAAACAAGTTCAGAATGACAGTTTTTATTAATTTTAAGACCGTCTCTTTTTTATTGTCTTACTTTACCACTAAATACACTAGCATTAGAATTATAAGGATTTCCCGAAGATCGTCTAAAAGAAACGACCTGTCCACAATGCCAAATAGCATCTGCAATTGGTCCGTTTAATTGATTCCAAAAAGGATATTCGTTTGTCCCAAAAATGATTTTAAATTCTGAAATATCATTACTAGCTCTTAAAATATCTGCCGCAGTTTTAATGTTTTCTAAAGTTTTTTTACGTTTTTGAGCAAAAGTCATTTCGGGTTCTTCGGCTCTAGTGTTTGGCTTATTTAACGTTGAATTCATAATAACTTTTGTTAAACCATAAATATGGTCTATGGTTTCGGCAGTTGTGCGTCCATCTTCACTAGGCTTAAAATTTAAATCTTCTTCTCGTAAGCCTTCAGTTGCCCAATAGTATCTAAATCCTAAACCATCAACCATTCGAGCTGCAACTGTACCAGCTGTATAGGTTTCTGAATATTTAGGGATTTCATAATAAGGTAATTTTTCTTCCATCTTGTTTTGTGCTTCAATCACATTGAGCGAAAATATAATAACTATTAGAATTGATATATATGTTCTCATTAGTAAAGTGATTAGTTAATTTTATTGCTTGTTTTTGATAGGAATCACGCCATACTTATCATACAAATACACCAAAGCTGTCATTGCTGCTGCACCAAGCTCTAGTTCTCGCTTGTTTATTGCATCAAAAGTATCGGTACTTGCATGGTGATAATCGAAATAACGCTGCGAATCTGGGCGCAATCCTGCTAATACAATATTTTCATTTTTAAGTGGTCCAATATCTGCTCCACTTCCTCCTTTAACAAAATAATGAACTAAATAAGGTTCGAATAATGATTTCCAGCTTAATACCTGATTAAATTGAGAATCACTACAATCGAAAGAAAAGCCTCTTGGTGTAAATCCACCAGAATCACTCTCCAAAGCAAAAATGTGATTTTCACCTTTTCGTTTTGCTTCTTCTGCATATTTTTTTCCGCCTCTTAAACCATTTTCTTCATTCATAAACAACACAACTCTAATTGTACGTTTTGGTTTAATTCCAGTTATTTTTAGTAAACGTAATACGTCCATAGACTGCATACAGCCTGCGCCATCATCATGAGCACCATCGCCAAGATCCCAAGAATCGAGATGTCCTCCAACAACTATATATTCTTTTGGAAATTGACTTCCAGTTATTTCTCCAATAACATTATAAGACAACACATCTTTAAGCTTTTTGCAATTTTGCTTAAAATAGAATTTTATAGTTGAATCCAGTTTTAACAAACTACTTAATAATTCGGCATCATTAGTACTTATTGCTGCAGAAGGTATGCGTTGGTTAACTGGAGTGTCTCGATAAGACATTGCTCCAGTATGAGGAAAATCGTCTAATCGTAAATTCATGGAACGAACAATAGTAGCAATTGCTCCATATTTTACTGCTTCTTTTGCACCAGAACGTTGATCTACACTACCTCCATAAGATCTAAACGTATTGATAAGAGTTTCGTCCATAGGACGATTAAAGAATACTATTTTATCCTCAATTTTTTCTTTACCAAGTGTTTTTAATTCTTCAATACTTTGTACTTCTATCACGTTGGCTTTTATTCCCAATGCTGGTGTAGCAACCGATCCTCCAAGTGCACAAATATTTACATTTATTGTCTCTCCTGGAGCAGTTTCAATAAATGCAAATTCGGGAGTACCTCTAACCCATTTTGGCACCATTACAGGTTGTAGCCAAACTTTATCCAATCCTAATTTTTCGAGTTCTTCTTTAGTCCATTCTACAGCTCTTTCTGCATTTAAAGAACCTGACAATCGTCCTCCAATTTGATTTGACAAGTAATCTAACCACTCGTAACTTTTGCCATTACTTAAGGAAGTATTATAGATTTTTTTAATGACTTCTGCATCTGTTTGTGCAAAATTTGGAAATGTAAAAAACAGTACTAATAGAAAAATAATCTGTCTCATGTGTGATGGATTTAGTTCCCGCTTTCACGAGAATGACATTTTTATTGGAAACTCCAAAGAAAAGTTTTGGAGAGATTTTTTCAAGTTTTAAATATACTGTTTCAAAAATTCTTTAAACCAAAAGAAATCATAAAAAATATTAATGATTAATAACCTATTCGTTATTCAATTCTTGCTTGTATAATTCTAAATTAGCCTTAATCTTATCATCTAGTTCTGGTTCTTTAATATCAGAGTATTGCTTTAAAATATCGTACATTATTTTTGCAACAATATATCGAGCTGTTGCCTTATCATCTACAGGAATAGTAAACCAAGGTGCATGGCTTTTTGATGTTCGATTAATAGCATCTTCGTAACATTCTTGATATGTTTCCCAAAGTTTTCGCTCTTTTAAATCGCCTGGAGAGAATTTCCAGTTTTTTTCTAGTTTATCTAAACGACGAAGCAATCTGTTTCTTTGTTCTTCTTTTGAGAGGTTTAAAAAGAATTTAAAGATGATAGTTCCGTTTTCTGCTATATGTTTTTCAAAATTATTGATTTGTTCAAAACGTGCATCCCAAAACGCATCATTTACATCTTCAACAGTATTTACAGATGGAATTTTTTCTCCTAAAATATAATTAGGATGCACACGGGTTACCAATACATTCTCGTAATGTGTTCTGTTAAATACTCCAAACTTACCACGTGCTGGAAGTACAATATAATGCCTCCATAAATAATCGTGTTTTAACTCTAATTCTGTTGGCACTTTAAAACTATGCACAACGACTCCTCTTGCATTAAAATCCTTAAAAACCTCACGTATTAAACTGTCCTTTCCAGACGTATCCATACCTTGTAAACATACCAAAACTGCATATTTTCCGTGAGCATACATAGTATCTTGAAGTTTTCCTAATTTTTTACGAACACTGCGAAGTTCCTTTTTTATGGTGTCTTCTTCTGCTTCTAAATTAAAGGTTGTAGAACACTCTTTTAAAATTATTTTTGAAGTGACTTTAAAGTCGTTTATGGTTATATTCTTCATGTATATTTTAATTTTATCGAATTCCTTATAAATATACTAAAACAAAAAATACTTTAAAAAATATGTCAATTTGTTAATTTTTAGTATTTTCGATATACCTACTTAATGTTATAAACCCAAATGCCATGAAAAAAAACTACCTATTTTTCCTGTTTATCAGTATTTGTATGCAATCTTATGGACAAACTGCTTGTTCTGATGCACACTCTGATGTTAATTATGCGTATTCGCATGTAAAATCTGCTTATAATTCTAATAATATAGATCATTTAAAGTATTATTCGAAACGTTCATTTGATGCCTTTGAACGTACTAAATTGAAATTAGAGGCTTGTAAGTGCGAAGAATCTTACAATTATGCGTATGACGCTTCAAGGCTATTAAGCAATGTCGAAAATGTTAACACTTTTGAAGACGGTCGTTATTATGTAAAAAGAGCAAGAGATATTGCCAAAGACGTGATTAATGAGCTTGAATTGTGTACTGAATTAAGTATCGAAGATAATGCACTATTGGAATTGCAAAATGAGCAAATAAGATTAAAACTGCAACAAACTGAATTAAAACTTAAAGAAGCGCAAATTAAACAGAAGTTGGCAGAACGCGAAGAAAAAGAACTGTACTTAAAAAAAGAACTGTTTATTAGTAAAAATGAAATCGCTATAAACTCCAACATTAAAGCATATAACGATTTACTATTGGTTTTAGATTGTAATTCAGAAGTTATAAAAAAAGATAAAAATAACTCTGATTTAATTTCTAAAAATATGGACGAAATTAAATCACATTATATAAATGTTATAAAAGATATTACTTCAAGTTATTTAAAAAAAATAAACAAATGTAGTCTTAGATAAACCTAAATTTTTATAATAATTTTAATAAAGCCTTCATAATAGCGCATACAATTATGAAGGCTTTATGTCATTTTAAAGGAAATCTTTATCTAAACTATTACTTACTGGCAAACAACTTTACATCACTCTCGCTTACCTCTTTACCTCCGAGAATAATTAGTCGTTCTATTACATTTCGAAGTTCACGAATATTACCTGTCCAATCGTATTCTTGCAAGAGCTTTATGGCTTTATTTGAAAACGTCTTATTTGCTATACCTTGTTCTGAAGCAATTTTATTTGAAAAATAATTTATTAATACAGGAATGTCTTCTCTTCTTTTATTTAAGGCAGGAACATCTATTAATATAACAGCGAGTCTGTGGTATAAATCTTCACGAAATTTACCGTTTTCAATTTCTTTTTGAAGGTTTTTATTTGTTGCAGCAATAATACGCACATCAACTTTTATATCCTTATCACTACCAACACGTTGTATTTTATTTTCTTGTAAAGCACGAAGTACTTTTGCTTGTGCAGGAAGGCTCATATCTCCTATTTCATCGAGGAAAATAGTGCCTCCATTAGCTGCTTCAAATTTTCCTGCACGATCTTTATTAGCACCTGTAAACGCTCCTTTTAAATGACCAAATAATTCGCTTTCAATTAATTCTGAAGGGATTGCAGCACAGTTTACTTCTATCATTGGTCCATTAGCACGTTGGCTTTTTTGGTGTAGCCAGTGTGCAACCAGTTCTTTTCCTGTTCCGTTAGATCCTGTAATTAAAACCCGAGCATCAGTTTGCGCAACTTTATCAATCATCTCCTTGATTTTTAAAATGGCTTTACTCTCACCAATCATCTCGTATTTTTTGCTGACTTTCCTTTTTAGCAACTTGTTTTCTACCACAAGTTCTTTTCTATCTAAAGCATTTCGAACAGTATTTAAAAGTCGGTTTAAATCTGGTGGTTTAGAGATATAATCGAATGCTCCAAGACGCATTGTATTTACAGCAGTATCTAAATCGCCATGTCCAGAAATCATAACTATTGGAATTTCTGGTTTTATTTTTTTTATAGCCTCTAATACTTCAACACCATCCATTTTTGGCATTTTAATATCGCATAGCACTAAATCGTAGTCATCGTTTTTAATTTTTTCAATTCCTATTAATCCGTCTTCGGCTTCTTCAACTTGATATTTATCGCTTTCTTCTGAAAGTATTTTAACCAGTACTCTTCTTATTGCTGCTTCGTCTTCTATGACTAAAATTTTTGACATTTTTTATTATTTATTGAATAAATGCACATCTCTTTGCGGAAACGGAATGGTTATATTATTTTCACTAAAAAGTGAATCTATCTTAAATCTAATATCACTTTTTATCTTTGGAACTCTAAAGCTATCTTTTACAAAGAAATACACTTCGAAAATTAATGCAGAATCTCCAAAATCATTAAACATCACTGAAGGTTTTGGGGTTTTCAACACTTTTACCTGTATATCAACACTTTGAAGAAGTAATTCTTTTACTTTATTAATATCGCTACCATAAGCAACACCTACTATAACTTTTTCTCTTATTGTTTTTTTGTTTTGAGTATAGTTATAAATAGAATTTCTTATAAGTTTATGATTTGGAATTATTATTATTTTATCATCTCTTGTTACAGCACGTGTTGTGCGTAACTTAATTTCAATAATTTGTCCCACTTTACCTTCTACTTCAATAATATCGCCTACTAAAAGTGATTTATCTAAGATTATAAAAATACCTCCAATAATATCTTGAAATAAGTCTTGTAAAGCTAAACCAAATCCAACTAAAAGTGCTGCAGATGCTGCGAGAAAAGGTGTGATATTAATCCCTGTCATACTTAATATAACGAAGAATACAATGGCATAAGAAATGTATTTAATAAACTTAAAAACACTAATAAATTTAAGTTTATCTTCTTCTTCCATCTTACGTGTATAGAACTTCCTAGTTAGTTTTAATAGAAAACTTGCTGCGGCCAATGAAACAACCATTACCAAAACCAATCCTATAGATATACTTACTTTGTTTTCTCCTTCTCCAAAATGAATGCCAAGATTTAAGAAATCTAAAATTGCTCCCCAAATATCTTTGGTAACCACTTCTTTAATTTTTTGTACAACTTTTTCTTGTATCATATACTAATATTTTAACCATTTGTAAATATCCTTATAACTTGGCTTTTTACCATACATTAATATGCCGACACGATAAATTTTAGCGGCAAACCAAACTGTAAACATAAACATACCTATTAATAACCCTAAAGATATTAATTGTTGCCAAATTGGAACACCAAACGGAATTCGCATTAACATAACTACAGGAGAGGTAAAAGGAATAAACGAAAACACTGTTGATACTGTACCATGAGGATCCTCAATAACAGTAAAAATACCAACATATACTGCAAGAATTAATGGCACCAAAATTGGCATCATAAATTGTTGTGTATCTGTTTCGTTGTCAACAGCTGCACCAACAGCTGCATATAATGAGCTATAAAGTAAATAGCCTCCTATAAAGAAAAGTATGAATGCTACAGTAAGATTTATTAATGGCAAGTTATAAATTGCAGTTATTAAATCTTGTGCTTGTGTTTGCATTTCGGGAGATTCCATAGCTTGCTGCATCATGTCTTGCTGTGTCGCTTGCATTTCGGCCATATTAATCCCAAATATTGCAGAAACAGCAACCATTAATACAGATCCTAAAATTACCCAAATTACAAATTGAGTAATTCCAGCTAAAGATGTCCCAATTATTTTGCCCATCATTAACTGTATTGGCTTTACTGAAGAAATTATAATTTCGATAATTCTACTCGTTTTTTCTTCAATAACACTACGCATTATCATATTTCCATATATAATAATAAACATAAATAGTAAGTATCCTGCAATACCTCCAAAAGCCAATTTTACAATATTATCTATCTTAGACGATTTTTCTCCTTGGAAACTCTCTTGTGTAATATCTATATCTGATTTTGAAGTTTTTATTTTTTCGATATCTACACCTTCTTGTTCTAGTTTTAAATTGGTTAATTTATTCTCTAACTTCGTTTCTAAACTTGAGATTAATGTTAGTGATGGCGAATCTTCGGAATAAAATTTTATTGCTTTTGAAATTTCAACGATGTCTTTTTTGTTTTCTATATGCAATAAGCCATAGTCGCCTTTTTCTTCAACTAACTGTTTTGCTTCTTCTAAAGAAATATCGCTTAATATATTATATTTTGTGAACTCTGAATTTTCAAAAACATCACTTACTATTCCTGATTCGTCTAAAATTGAAATAATCCGTTCTCTATTATTATTTAACTGCGACAAATAAGCAACAAGTGCAAAAAGAGCAATCATTATTATTGGACTCAAAACCGTCATTATAATAAATGATTTATTTTTAACCTTCGTTAAATATTCTCTCTTTATAATTAAAGATAAATGGTTCATGCTTAATTGTTTTTTACCGTTTGAATAAAGATATCGTTTGCAGTTGGCACCAATTCGTTAAAGTGAATTACTTGCGCATTACTTGTTAAGAACGTTAGCAAATCGTTTGATGTTTCATTCTCTTTAAGTTTTATATTTAGCTTTAAATCATTATTTAAAGATTTGTAAACTGCTGGAGAAGCATCAAATTTATCCATAATAATTTGTGTTAGCTGTACTTCATCATCTGTTACTAAACCTATTTCAAAAGTATTTGTTTTATACTGTCTTTTAATGTCAACTAACTTACCTTCTAAAATTTTATTAGATTCATGAAGCAGCGCAATATCATCGCACAACTCCTCTACAGATTCCATACGATGTGTTGCAAAAATAATAGTTGCTCCTTCTTCTCTTAACTGAAGAATTTCATCTTTTATTAAATTTGCATTTATTGGATCGAAACCAGAAAAAGGCTCATCAAAAATTAAAAGTTTGGGTTGGTGCAATACCGTTACAATAAACTGAATTTTTTGCGCCATTCCTTTTGAAAGCTCTTGAATTTTTTTATTCCACCAATCTTCTATTTCAAATTTCTCGAACCAGTACTTAAGACGTTTTTTAGCTTCGGCTTTACTCAACCCTTTTAATTGTGCTAAATACAATGCTTGCTCGCCTACCTTCATTGTTTTATAAAGCCCTCTCTCTTCTGGCAAATAACCAATATCTTTAATATGA
>Ga0164320_10000059_pt1 | contig 27225 bp, 27 predicted proteins | sample GuaBasSediGuay11_FD_113736 | JGI IMG/M metagenome (GOLD analysis project Ga0164320, IMG submission 113736) | Subseafloor sediment microbial communities from Guaymas Basin, Gulf of California, Mexico - Guay11, Core 4567-28, 0-3 cm | ecosystem: Environmental > Aquatic > Marine > Hydrothermal...
CGCAACTCGCAGTCGTGCACTGCGCGCTCGGCGATTCACTTCGATCTCTTCGCTGGAAGCAACAATCACTTTGCCGACGGTTCTCATTTTCGGTTGAAACTCTTCCGGTATTGACGGCATACCCCGGTACTGCTCGGGCTCCCGTGACGCATCTCGTATGAAGCGTTTCACGATTCGATCTTCAAGAGAGTGGAAACTGATTACGCACAGTCGGCCGCCCTTCTTTAGTACATCGACCGATTGTTCAAGTACCGCTGCCAGCTGTTCGAGTTCACCGTTGATAGCAATACGAATCGCTTGAAATGTTTTCGTCGCCGGGTGTCTCTTTTGCGCGCGCGTTTTAGCTGGAACAGCCGCCTCAACAATCGTGGCAAGCTGCCCTGTTGTTTGGATCTCTGCATTCATGCGCGCATCGCAAATGGCGCGTGCAATTCGCACTGCGTGAGTTTCCTCACCAAATTGTCGCAATACTCTGATCAACTCTTTTTGTTCCACATGCTGAATGAAATTACTTGCTGACGTGCCTGAGTCCGGGTCCATGCGCATATCGAGCGGGCCGTCGCGGAGGAAACTGAAGCCGCGATGGGCTTCATCCAGCTGCGGCGAGGAGACTCCCAGGTCGAAGAGGAGTCCGTCGACTTCTCCGCAAAGGTTTCTTTCACTAATGAAGTTCTTAAGTTGCGCAAGTTCACCCCTAATTAGTTCGAAGCGCGGATCGTCAGTGAGGATTTTCGGTGCTGAAGCTATTGCGTCCGGATCTCGATCGATACCAATCAACCTTCCGTTCGAACCTAATCGCTTCAGTATTTCCCCGCTATGACCACCGCGACCGAACGTTCCGTCGACGTAACAGCCGTCTTGTTTTATTTCCAGTCCCTTAAGAACTGGCCCCAGCAGCACCGGGACATGCTCGTTGCTACTCATGCCAGGATCTGCACCCTAGAATGAAATCGATTCGAGGTCGGCAGGCATATCGCCGTCGTCCTCGTCGCTAAGCCACTCGTCGCGCTTCTCGTTCCAGGTTGCTTCATCCCACAATTCAAACTTGTTGCCCTGACCAATCAACATTCCGTGCTTTGTTAAGCTCGCGAATTCGCGCAGCTCTTTCGAAATCAGGATCCGGCCATTCGCATCCATGTCGATATCGGTCGCATAACCGACCATAATTCGTACAATTCGACGTGCGACCTTGTTCATGCTGGGCAGACGCACGAGCTTCTGCTCGAGCTCTTCCCAGTCGGGCAACGGATAAACGAGGAGGCAATGATCTTTGTCCACAGTCACAACCAGCTGGCCACCACAGCGGTCAGACAGCCGCTCCCGGTACCGGGTCGGTATTGCCATACGCCCCTTGGCGTCGAGTGATACTTTGGTTGCGCCTCTAAACACGGTGGTTCGGACTCGCCTGGAATCGCTCTTCTGGCGCGACATCCGGGCTGGCTGCCCATTTCCTCCCACTTTTTTCCACTTTTCAACACTATAGGGATGGCCCTGATGGTGGTCAACAACGCTGCTTAATTAGTTGTTGTTGTACAGGGACTTAGAGGCAATCTGGTGGCCCAAAAAGGGCGAAAAGTGGCAAGGTTCGCGCTAATAAAATCAGTAATTTACGCATACTTCCTCGACAAGGCCTTAAAGTTGGGTCTGAAAACGGCGACAGGCACTCTATTGGGTCGAATTCGGAACTGATTTGCGCAAACGCGCCGAACACAGCGGCGGCGACTGACGGTTCATTATAACTGTTTGTTTTAGAAAGAAAAACGCGGAAGGTGAGAAAGCCGGAGCCAGCAATAAGCCGGGTTCTGTCATCGACAACCATTCATCTGGGACAGCCGTCACCGACTGCCTCAAGCAACCTACCCGGGAGTCCGTTCGGAACCGACGGTACGGGCGAACCCGTGTACTCCCCTATTTGGTCTTGCTCCGGGCGGGGTTTACCGTGCCGCGAACTGTTACCAGTCGCGCGGTGCGCTCTTACCGCACCTTTTCACCCTTACCAACCGAGGCTGGCGGTATATTTTCTGTGGCACTTTCCATGGGCTCACGCCCCCCAGGCGTTACCTGGCGCCCTGTCCGAAGGAGCCCGGACTTTCCTCCATAGCGAACTACAGCGATTGTCTGGCCAACTCCGGCTTTCTCAAGCGAGATAGTAACGAGTTAAGGTGACAGTGACCATAACTCCGGAGATAAGGTCACTGTCACCTTAACTGCTGTCGCTGCTTTTTAGCTGCAAAAGGCGTTCGTACAATGCATTGCGTTTTTCACCGGTTGCCTCGGCCGCCACCCTGGCGGCATCCCTGGCGGAAAGATGGCTGGAAAGTGCCCTCAGCAAGCGGTCCACTTCCAGTGGTGAATCCTGTGGCTCGGCAGCACCTGCAACCACAATCACGAATTCACCCTTGCTAACAATCGACCCGTCGTCGATCGATCGCCGTAGTTCACCCAGGGTTTCCTGAACACATTGTTCATGCAGTTTAGTGAGCTCGCGGCCGATGAATGCCTGCCGGTCCTCGCCGAATATCGCGATCATGTCCGCGATACACTCTGCGACTCGGTGCACTGACTCGTAGAACACCAATGTTCGCTGCTCATTGGCGAGATCTTCCAACCTCGATTTCCGCGCCGCCTGCTTGGACGGCAGGAATCCTTCGAAGCAAAATCGGTCTGTTGCAATACCAGCGCAGGAAAGCGCGGCTGTTACAGCACTTGCGCCAGGTATGGGTGAAACAACGACGTTCTGGTTGTGAGCTTCTCTTACCAGTCGAAACCCGGGATCACTGACCAGCGGTGTACCAGCATCACTAACCAATGCAACGGAATCACCATCAATAAGCACCTTGATAATGCGGCCCACAACTTTTTCCTCGTTGTGATCGTGCAATGCCAAAAGTCGGGTTTTGCAGCCGATATGCATTAGCAATCGCCCGGTGTGCCGGGTATCCTCGGCTGCAATGAGACTCACCTCAGCAAGCGTCTGACGCGCTCGCGGTGTCAGATCTTCAAGATTGCCGATCGGCGTTGCAACAACATAGAGTGTGCCGCTCATCTGGCTCTGGACCCTTTAAAATGACTTTGATTCATCGACATCCTGCAGGTATATCACGTTCGCTGGCAAGCATTGTCGCGTTGTTACTCATCTCACTAATGATCGGTGCCTGCGGAACTACCGGCATCCCGGGTTTGTCGGGATCCGGGGAAGTTCGAGCTGAGCGTTTGGCACGTGACGGCCGCCACGACGACGCTGCTGGCGCTTATATAGGATTGGCCGCTAACGAGACGGGGCTGGAACGTGATCGATTGACTTTGTTGGCTGTTGAACAATGGCTGGACGCCGGCGATGTCTTGCGAGCTCGCCAAGCTCAGTCAAGCGTACAGAGACCCGGTTCCGGCTCTTTGGCGGCTATCTGGAATACCAACACAGCAGCGTTGTCTTTGTATCGAGGTGATGCCGATGAAGCGCTCCTCATACTGGAACCGCTGAGCCGACGTTCGTTGAGCTTGCGTGACCGGCTCCGAGTTGAGGCCTTGCGCGCCGACGCCTGGATTCAAAAGCAGGACCCCGCCCGCGCTGTAGAGTTAATGCGGCAACGTGAATCCTGGCTCGATGGTTCTCGCGAGATAGAACGGAACCGCAATCGACTTTGGCAGGGCTTGTTATTCAGTAATCCGCAGGTATTACGCGAAGCCGCCCAGTTGACTACTGACGAGGTCACGCATGGTTGGCTCACATTGGGATCGCTGGCAACCTCTACCGGGCAGCAGGGTGTTGGCTGGAGCAACGGAATCTTTCGCTGGCGCGAAGCAAACCCCGGGCATCCCGCTCTTGTTGTGATCGGAGATGCGGAATTATTCGATCACGAGTTGCTCGAATACCCACGACAAGTTGCTTTGCTTCTGCCACTCACAGGACGGTCTGCCGCGGCAGGCAAAGCGATCCAGAATGGTTTTCTGGGTGCTTATTTCGCCACGGCCAGCGCGCTCGACGAACAACAGTCGGTCCGTATATACGATGTCAATTCTGATGGCGGCGCAAGTGCGGCCTATCAGAATGCGGTCGCAGATGGCGCCGAATTTGTCGTTGGACCGTTACTGAAAAATAATGTAATCGAACTCGCTAATGACATTCTGGTTCCTGTCCCGGTACTAACACTCAACCATTTACCAGAAGACACACTGGCTCCTCCGGGCCTGTACCAGTTTGCACTTGCACCGGAAGATGAGGCTGCATCTGCCGCAGTTCGCGCACTCGGCGACGGTTACACGCGGGCGGTCGCACTGGTGCCTAACAATGACTGGGGTCGACGTGTATTGCGGAGTTTTGCGACAGAACTTGAGGGCCTGGGCGGCACGCTGCTTGATTACAGAAGTTACACACCGGACATGCAGGACTTCTCCAACGAAATCGAAAACCTGATGGGCCTGAGCGGAAGCGTTCAGCGTTACCATCGTATGAGAGCGAACATTGGTACCAGCCTGCAGTTTGATCCTCGCCGTCGTCAGGATGCAGAGTTCATCTTTCTGGCCGCTGCTGCAGGACCTGGGCGATTACTCAAGTCGCAGCTCAAGTTTCATTACTCAGGTGATTTGCCGGCGTATTCAACATCATCTGTGAATTCGTTGGATGGCCGCTCCAATTCAGATCTCAATGGTGTCATGTTTGCAGACACGCCGTGGTTGGTCGACCCACAACCGTGGATCCGGTACCTGCCACAAACCTATTCAGAATACTGGCCAGAAGAACGTCGTCTCGGACGCCTGCACGCGATGGGCTATGACGCCTACAATCTGATTGCCTCGCTATACGCCTACCGCGGTGGTGAAATGACTGAACTTGATGGCGCAACGGGCGAATTATCTCTTGATCAGCAAGGTCGCATTCACCGGCGCTTGGCCTGGGCACAGTTTCAACGTGGAGAGGCTGTCGCATTACCGGACCAGGAAGAAGTTGGTGGCCCGATTCAGGACATCAGCGAAGACGGTACACTGATCGTACCGGAAGCAGCTGATGATGCACCGTGGGACGCCGAACTACAGGAGCTGTAGGCCGCCAGGCAGAGCAGCTGGCATTTGAGTTCCTGCTCGGGCACAAGCTGCGGCCTGTTACCCGCAATTTCCATTGCCGCGGTGGCGAGATCGATCTCATCATGCTCGATGACGATTGCCTGACGTTTATTGAAGTCAGATACCGGGCATCGTCAACATTTGCATCAGCAAGTCAAACAGTTGATTGCCACAAGCAACGAAAAATAATTCGTGCTGCCGCAATGTTCCTTGCAAGAAACAACCGCTTCTCAAACTACATAATGCGCTTCGACGTCGTCGCCATTGAAGGCACTGATGGCGAAACAATCGAATGGATAAAGGACGCTTTTCGGCCGATTAACTCAACCCTCTAGCAATCTGCTGATAGAATCCAGCAGAGGAAACCCAGCGGAGACACAATGGATCCTGTAACCCGAGTTCGCGAACATTTTGCAGAGAGCATAGCCACCAAGGAAGCTGCAGCCGAGCAGATCGCCGAAAGTATTGCGGCTGCAGGTCGTTTATTAAGCGACGCACTCCTGGATGACGGCAAAATATTAAGCTGTGGCAACGGCGGATCAGCGGCAGATTCTCAACACTTCTCCTCCGAACTCCTGAACCGCTTTGAAATGGAACGCCCCGGCCTGCCCGCAATAGCATTGACGACAGACAGCTCAACGCTCACGTCAATATCCAACGACTATGCGTACGAAGAAATATTCTCCAAGCAAGTCCGGGCACTCGGCAAAGAACAGGACGTATTACTAGGCATCTCAACGTCCGGCAACTCCGAGAACGTGATCCGTGCGATAGCAGCAGCGCACGACCGAGGCATGAAGGTCGTCGCCCTGACAGGCCGAGATGGCGGCCGCATGGCCGACGTTTTCGAAGACGGTGATGTTGAAATCCGGGTTCCTGCTACACGCACAGCTCGTATTCAAGAAGTGCACCTGGTAATCATTCACTGCTTATGTGATCTGATCGACACAACGTTGCTCGGCGAACAGTAGGAGTGGTCCCAGACCGCGAAGTGAAACGGCAGCCTGCAAGGCTGCTGGAAGGTTCAGACTTGTACCACAGGCTGATGGTTTTGGTGGCCTGACGGCCACTGCTGCGCTTCGCGGTCTGGGACCGCTCCTACGGTGGGTTATTTGACGATCGTCAAGTGAGGGCGAGAACGAGTTTCTTCGACCTCATTGTTGAGCTCTGGCGGCTCAATCTGCTCAGTAGTTTCCGCGTCATGCGAAAAGATCATTCCCTGGCCGGTTTCACGAGCGTAGATGCCAAGCACTGACTGCATTGGTACCCATACGTCGAATGGCACTCCGCTAAAACGAGCGCGAAAGCTTACCGCATCGTTAGTCAGTTTCAGATTATGTGCAGCAGACTCGCTGATGTTGAGGATGATTTTGCCATCCTTGATGTGCTCGACTGGCACGCTTACGCCATCAACTGACGTATCAACAACAATGTGCGGCGTATGCGAATTATCCGCCATCCACTCGTGCATGGCGCGGATCAGGTAGGGACGTTTTGAGCGGCTGCTTTGTGTCACAAGTCTTGTTCTTATTCTTAGCCGGAGGGCGTTAGCTTACCACCAATTTGACCGCCCGCTTCAAACTTAACTTAACCCAAAACAATTACGCTCGGAGTCTCACGTGGTGGTCCAGATACCCGGCGACTTCGCCTGTGTCCCGTGAAGAAGTCGCCGGGTATCTGGACCACCGCGCAACCTACAAACGCATTTCCTGTTCGAGTTCAGTCAGGCTTTGCTGAAAAGACCGCCGGGCAAACACCCGATCCATATACTCCTCAATCGGCTCGGCATCCTTACCAAGATCGATTCCGTACACAGGCAAGCGCCACAGCAACGGCGCAATCGTGCAGTCCACCAGCGAGAATTCCTCACTCAGAAAATACGGACGTGCGCCGAAAAGCTCCATGCTCTGCAGAATACTTTCACGCAACATCTTACGAGCCTTTGTGCCCAGCTTGCCATCAACGCTGGATTCAGTCTCTTGAGCGATCGAATACCAGTCCATCTCAATCCGAAACAACGCCAAGCGGAATTGTGCGCGTGTAACAGGATCAACCGGCATCAGTGGCGGATGCGGAAAACGCTCGTCGAGATATTCGATGATCACGCGTGAGTCGTACAGCGTTAGATCGCGATCCACGAGAGTTGGGACTGTGTGGTAAGGATTGAGATCCATCAGGTCTTCGGGCAAATCCGGACCCAAAACACTGGTTATCTCGATATTGATGTTCTTCTCGGCCAGTACCAGCCGAGTGCGATGACTGTGAATATCAGTCGGTCGTGAGAACAGCGTCATTACTGAGCGCCGATTGGCTACTACTGCCATTATTTTACGTCCTTCCAAATTTGCTTCTTGAGCATCCGCGCGATGATCAGGAAAAAGATGAGATAAATCATTACCCATTTGCCCAGAACTACGCGGAAACTACGCACTGGTTCAGCGATATAGGCAAGGAAATTGACCGTATCACGCACGAAATCGTCGTAATCCTCAGAATCAAGCTTGCCAGGTGTGACCTGCTCAAATCCGTCAAACGTCGTCGTAACTGAGCCGTCTTCATTCTGGTGATCGGAGAAATGCGCCTCCTGATACCCCTGCAACTCCCACAATACATGCGGCATGCTGCTGCCTGGCGTCTGCAGATTGTCTACTCCGGTCGGGCTGTCTGCATCGACGTAAAACCCCTTCAGGAAGTTGTAGACATGATCAACGCCCTTGGCTCGCGCTATGAGTGACATGTCCGGTGGTGCTGTGCCATACCAGCGCGCAGCGTCGTCCGCGGCCATCGATGCCTGAATGGTGTCAAACGTTTTTTCAGCGTTGAACATCAGGTTATCGACGAGCATCTCCTCGGACAGATCGAGGTCTTTGCCGATCGTATTGTAGCGAACGTATTGCGCCGAATGACAACCGGAGCAGTAATTCATGAAGTTCGCGGCACCACGTTGCAGTGATTTGATGTTGTCCGGATCGATATCGGCCGACACCAGTTTGGCGCCACCGCCAGACGCGAGCGCCTGTGTCGTCATGAAGCATGCGCTCAGAAGTATCAGACCAGCTATTCGTTTCAAATTAGTCATGGTAGACAACCCTCTCTGGAACGGGCTTCGTCTTGTCGATAGTCGTGTAGTACGGCATCAAAATGAAGAATGCGAAATAGATGACTGAGAAGATTCGCGCCGCCAGTACGTATATCGGGTCAGCCGGCTGCGTGCCGAGCCAACCCAGCACAAAGAACGTTACGACGAAAACAGACAGCGCGGACTTGTAAATCCAGCCGCGGTAGCGAATAGACTTCACACGCGCGCGATCCAGCCAGGGCAGAAACATCGGCAACATGACCGACAGCCCGAACAGGATGAAGCCCCACAACTTGTCAGGGACTGCTCGCAAAATTGCGTAGAACGGCGTGAAGTACCATACCGGCGCGATATGCTCCGGCGTTGCCGTCATATTTGCTGGCTCGAAGTTCGCGTGTTCCAGGAAGTAACCGCCCATGTCCGGCGCAAAAAATACAACGCCGCAGAAGACCATCAGGAAAATAATGATCGCCACAAGGTCCTTACTCGTGTGGTACGGATGGAAAGCGATTCCGTCCAATGGCACACCATCGTCACCTTTCAATTTTTTGATCTCAATGCCGTCCGGGTTGTTCGATCCAACCTCGTGCAAAGCCACAATGTGGACGAAGATGAGACCGATCAGAGCCAGCGGTAATGCGATGACATGCAAGGCAAAGAAGCGATTGAGCGTAATGTCTGAAATCGAGTAATCACCGCGAATGATTTCGACAAGCGCGTCACCAACCCACGGAATCGCACCAAACAGCGAAATAATTACCTGTGCGCCCCAATAGGACATTTGGCCCCACGGCAGCAGATAGCCCGCAAATGCTTCGGCCATCAGCACCAGGAATATCAGCATGCCGATAATCCAGATGAGCTCGCGCGGCTTTTTGTATGAGCCGTACAGCATCGCGCGGAACATATGCAGGTATACGACGATGAAGAAAAATGACGCACCGGTTGAATGCATATAGCGAATTAACCAGCCCCATTCCACATCACGCATGATGTACTCAACCGACGCAAAGGCTTGTGCTGCGTCCGGTTTGTAATTCATGGTCAGGAAAATGCCAGTGAATAACTGAATAAAGAGTACGACGAATGCCAGCACACCGAATACATACCAAAAGTTGAAGTTCTTGGAGGCGTAGTACTCAGTGGCATGATATTTCATCGTCTCCGTAAACGGAAAACGATCGTCGATCCACTTCATGAACCCGCCTTGCGGCTTGCCGACTTCTGCTTCGATTCTTGCCATTACGCTGCTCCCGTATCCTGACCGATCAGGATCAGGTCATCCCTGACAAACCGGTGCGGTGGAACCCGCAAGTTAGTCGGCGCTGGTACACCCTTATAAACGCGACCCGCCAGGTCAAACTTGGATCCGTGACAAGGGCAGAAAAAGCCCCCACCCCAACCTTCGGCCGGACGGACATCAAAATCTTCGATCGGTGCGCAACCAAGGTGGGTACACGATCCTTCGACAATGAGATATTCAGGCCGCACTGAACGGGTGCCATTGGCCGCGTATTCGGGCTGCTGCTCAGTCACTTCCGAATTCGGGTCCCTGAGGTTGTCCATATTTTCGTCAAGACGTGACAGCATCTCGTCATTGCGCCGCAAGACAAACACCAGCCTGCCACGCCATAGCACACGCACCATTTCACCTGGCTCAATGGACCCAATCGCCACTTCGACTGGCGCGCCCAGTGCTTGCGCACGAGCACTCGGCTTCAGTGATGAAAGGAAAGGAACAGCAACAAAGCCCGCGCCAACGGCGCCGGTCACAGTAGTTGCTATCGCAAGAAAATGACGCCTATTGCGATCAAGGTCGTCTTCGGTCATCAGGCACTCCCATTCGCCGTTCTATAGACGGCCTCAAAATTACAGCGCTTTGTTGCTTAATATCGATACTGGTAGATTTGCAGCAGACCCGGTTTGCCGTCAGGATGACGGTTGCCCCGGGACTCGATGCGGAACCACGGCGCATTATACACGGGGCCAATCGAAATTGGCTAGCCACTATGTAAGGAAGATTACAGGAACATCGCTTGGCCGGACTAAAGTCAATAGCCGTATTCCTCTTGCAGTCGATCGTCGTTGGTCTGGCGGTCGCATTTATCGTCGTGCTCGTTCGCCCGGACCTTATGCCAGGGGTGGCCACCGATGACAGGCCAGCCAGTTTCGCCGATGCCGTCGACTTAAGTTCCGCCTCGGTTGCCAATATCTATACCAAGCGCCTCGTACAGGACGCTGGATCTGAACCGTCGCGAGCCAGATTTCGGGTCGAAACCAGCTTCGCATCGGCCGTCATCATCGACCCTGAGGGCTATCTGGTCACCAATTATCACGTTGTCATGACAGCGGCGGAGATACGCGTACAGCTGAGCGATGGGCGTATTACTGAACCCGTCACGGTCGGCGTCGACGCTGAAACCGATCTGGCGCTCTTGAAGGTTGACCTCGGGGATCTCCCGGCCATAAAAATGGGCAGATCCGACAATTTACGCATCGGTGACGTGGTACTCGCTATCGGTAACCCGTACGGTTTAACGACCTCCGTCACCCAGGGCATTGTCAGCGCCACCGGGCGCGGCCTTCTGAACCTCGTTACTTTCGAGAATTTCATCCAGACCGATGCCGCTATCAATGCAGGCAACTCCGGCGGTGCACTCATCAACAGCAAAGGCGAGCTGGTCGGCATCAATACAGCGGTGCTTGCACAAGACCCCGGAACTGAAGGCATCGGTTTCGCCATCCCGGTTGATCTCGTGCGCGGCGTTGTCGACCAAATAAAGAAAAATGGCCGTGTGGTGCGCGGCTATATGGGTCTGCTACCCGATGATCTGACCAATTCCGAGCGCCTTGCCATGGGCATAGAAAGTGGCAACGGCATCCTGCTGACGGAAGTTTATGCAAGCGGACCAGCAGCCGCAGCCGATTTGCGCGTCGGTGACGTCATCCTGGAGCTAAACGGCGAACCGGTATATTCACAACGTCAGGCCCTGCTGATCTCCGCAAGCACCAGCCCCGGCGACACTGTTGACGTGACCGGACTCCGGGACGGCGAGCGGTTCAGCACAACCGTAACGGCAGTTGAACGACCGGATGATCTCCGCTAAATCCCGCCGCCCTGCTCGCGCCACTCGTCCGGCGTTAGTGCAGTAATAGAAAGCGCGTGTATTTCGTTGCCCACGAGCGCGCCGAGGGTCTTGTAAACCAGCTGGTGGCGCGCAATCTGCCGCTTGCCTGCAAATTCGGCGGCAACGACCAGTGTCCCGAAATGGGTATTGTCGTCACTCTCGACCTTGACGATGGCGGTGTCGAATCCGGCCTCGATCAACGTCTGTATCTCTGATGTTTCCATAATGTGAAACTCGCGCATCGTCGGCGCTGCCTGATTAGAGGCGCGCAGTGTAACCGCAATACATACTGCTTCCCACTGCCTCACGATGTTTGTGTATTATAGCCGGCCCGCGATAGCTGACAGGGCGCTGAGGCCCCCGACTCATCCGTCGCATTTCGAGAAAAACGATAGCTTATGTTTGGCAGTATCGAATACACAGACGTTGGATTAATAGTTGCGGGGCTGGTGCTCCTGATCTGGGGCGCCGACCGCTTCGTCCATGGAGCCTCTGCGGCCGCACGCAACATGGGCTTTGCGCCGTTGCTGATTGGACTCACTATCGTCGCATTCGCGACTTCTGCCCCTGAAATTCTCGTTTCTGTGGTCGCTGCGACGCGCGGCGAACCCGGCCTGGCGTTCGGCAATGCCATCGGCTCCAATATCGCCAATATTGGCCTTGTCCTTGGCGTGACCGCTATACTCCGCCCCATCCCACTGGAATCGGCAACGTTGCGCCGCGAAATGCCCGCACTTCTGGCCGTTTCTCTTTTGACGGTTTCACTGTTCCTCGATACTCGCCTGAGCCGGCCCGACGGAATCGTCATGCTGACAGGTCTCGCAATCGTGATGATCTGGTTCGTGAGACTCGGTATTCGGTCAGCGGACACCGATCCGATCAAAATGGACTACGAAGCCGAAATCCCCAAAGACGTCAGCATGAAAATGGCGTTTATCTGGTTGGTCGTCGGACTGGGTGTCTTGCTGGTTGGCGCGGAATGGCTGGTTGACGGATCCATTGGCATTGCCCAGTCACTGGGTGTCAGCGAAGTCGTCATTGGCATCACCATCGTCGCGATCGGCACCAGCATACCCGAACTGGCCGTTTCGCTGGTCAGCGCGCTCAGAGGCGAGTATGGCCTCGCCATCGGTAATATTGTTGGCTCAAATATCTTCAATTTGCTGGCTGTGATTGGCATCGCCGCGACTATCCACCCGGCCACTGTTGCTCCCAGCGTCTTATCGCTGCACATTTTCGTGATGGTTGCCTTCACTCTCGTACTGTTCGCGATGACCTACGACTACGACGGCAAGGCAATGCTATCGAGAATGGAAGGTGTGGCGCTGCTGGCTGCCTACTTCGCCTACTTCGCCTACGTCGTTGCCCAAAACATATAGTCCAAAACAGTTAGAATGGAGTCTGGACTTAACGCCGAGGGCTCCCGTTGCCTGACAAGCTAACAAACGACGAATTGCTCAAACTGGCGGGCGATGTGCTCGCTATCGAGTCCCGCGCTGTTGACGCCTTGCGCGATCGCCTCAACGACGATTTCATTGCCGCCTGTGAATTGTGCTTACAGACCCCCGGCCGGATCGTCGTCAGCGGTATGGGAAAATCAGGCCATGTCAGCAACAAGATTGCAGCAACGCTGGCGTCCACCGGTACACCGGCGTTCTTCATGCACCCCGCAGAAGCAAGCCATGGCGATCTGGGAATGATCACCAGCCAGGACCTGCTGCTCGCCATTTCATACTCTGGCGAAACGGCTGAAGTGGTCACAATATTGCCACTCGTAAAACGCATGGGTGCGAATCTGCTGTCATTCACGGGCAACCCCAAATCGACGATGGCTCAAGCGGCTGATGTTCACATCGATATCAGTGTTGCGGAGGAAGCCTGCCCGCTGAATCTTGCACCGACCGCGAGTACAACAGCGACGCTTGCCATGGGCGACGCGTTGGCTGTAGCACTCCTGAAGTGTCGTGGGTTCACGGCCGAAGACTTCGCACGTTCGCACCCCAGTGGCAGTCTCGGCAAGCGCCTGTTGCTAAGAGTGTCCGATGTCATGCGCAGTGGTGATCGAGTCCCCGCCGTACAGGCTGATGTCAGCTTGCGCGATGGACTGATGGAAATGACGGACAAAGGCCTGGGTATGACCGCGATAGTCGAGAAAGACATGACGCTCGTAGGCGTCTTCACCGATGGCGACTTGCGGCGTACGCTTGATAGCGGCGCGGATATTCACAAAACGAAGATCAGTGACGTCATGCACAGCGACTGCAAAACGACGTCGGCCGATGTTCTAGCGGCAGAGGCACTACACCTTCTCGAGGAAAACAAAATCACATCACTGTTGGTCACCGATGAGAATAGCAAACTGGTCGGCGCTTTGAATATTCACGACCTGTTTCGCGAGGGCTTGATGTGAGCAGCAATAAGCTGGGTCGTATTCGACTGGTCGCGTTCGATGTTGACGGAGTTTTCACGGACGGACGCTTTTATCTCTCAGACGAAGGCATCGAGTCCAAGGCGTTTCATACTCAGGACGGTTACGGAATCAGGCGGCTACTGGATGCCGGGGTCAGCGTGGCGGTCATCAGCGGGCGCAAGTCCGGGGCCGTAGAAAAGCGCATGTCAGAGCTGGGTGTACAGCACCTGGTTCAGGGCTGCGGCGACAAGGTTGCCGCGCTCGACACCATAACTTCGGAGCTCAATATTTCCGCCGCCGAATGCGCGTACGTTGGCGACGACATACCGGATCTGCCATTGCTCAAGCATGTTGGTTTCGCGATTGCGGTCGCGAATGCAGTTCCCGCCCTGCATGAGCAGTGTGATCACTCAACATCGGCCCGTGGTGGCCAGGGTGCCGTGCGCGAAATTTGTGAACTGATATTGGGCGCACAGAGTCAATAGAGATAATGAGTCCCCGTACAATCACTTTCATCTTCCTGCTTGCAACCGGCGCGATAGGCAGCTGGTACCTGGCGCGCTCCAACGGGCCCGATATTGAGGATGCCCTCCCTCATGAGCCAGCACACCACGGATATTACCTGAAGCAGGCTCGTATTCTGGGTACCGGTGAGGATGGCAGTTCGCTTTATGAAATAGAGGCGGCGTATGCCGAGCAGCAGGAAGATGACAGCATAGAGTTTACCGAAGTGCGAATTCGCTATTCTCCGGACAGCGGTGTCCCCTGGGTAGTGAATGCCGACGAAGCCACATTGCGGGACGGGAGTCCCACCATGATACTTCGTGGACACGTGCAAATTATTAACGATGGTGGCTCGCCCAAAGACAATACTGAAATCAGAACGCAGTACCTCGAACTGGATGCCAAAGAATATATTGCGGAGACCAATGCGCGAGTCCAGATTCGCGTCGGCTCTCGCAGCGTCACCGCAACAGGCATGCTAGCATCGTTCAACGATGACAAGATCACTCTCAAGTCCAACGTTCGCGGCAAGATCGCTCCCTAGTATGAAGCGACTAATCATTGCTGCACTGCTATTGCCCTTGGTTTCAATCGCACAAAACAGTGATCTCGATCTGCGACGCTTACCTTGGGATATTTTCGCAGAGACGATGGATTTCGACGGCAAAACGTCAACCTACATCTATACAGGCGTGCAATTTTCACAAGGCGATATTTCGATACGGTCCGATGAGGGACGTGCAACCATCAGTGAGGCAGATCTTGGCTCGTGGTCTTTCGAGGGCAACGTAATTATCGAGGTTAGCGGCGGCCGTATCGAATGCCAGTCCGCAGAGCTGTTTTTTGAAGGTACCGCTTTGGCAAAAGCGGTTGTTTTGGGGTCACCGGCAACATTCTTAATGCAACGCTCCGGATCTGATGACACCACTCATGCCGAGGCTGGAAAACTCCTGTACGACGTTCAAAAGGGCGTAATCGAGTTTTCCGAGCACGCAACCATCACCGAGAACGGCAACCAGATCTCGTCCAACTATCTTGTGTACAACATTAACCAACGGCGTATTAGCGCTGACTCGTCCGGTGCAGAGGATGATCGCGTACGCCTGACTTATACGCCAGTGACTGGTGAGGACGAAAGCGATACCCCGAACGACGATGCCGAGAATCAATGAGCATTCTCAGCGTTCAGGATATTTCCAAGAGTTACAAGCTTCGTAAGGTCGTCAAAAGCCTGTCGCTCGAAATCAAGAGTGGCGAAGTTGTTGGCTTGCTGGGCCCCAACGGAGCTGGAAAAACTACCGCCTTCTATATGATCGTCGGACTGATAGCCGCAGACGACGGGAATATCCTGCTGGATGGCCAGGACCTCACGGCCAAACCCATGCACGAACGTTCCAAACTCGGTTTGGGCTACCTGCCGCAGGAAGCATCAATTTTTCGCAAGCTCACGGTTGAGCAAAACATCCTCGCCATCCTCGAGGTTCGTCAGGACCTGGATCGTGCAGGTCGTGAGCAGGAGCTCGAGAACCTCCTTGATGAGCTACATGTGGGTCATGTGCGAACCAGCCTCGGTATCAGCCTGTCCGGTGGCGAGCGCCGTCGCGTGGAAATAGCCCGCGCGCTGGCGGCGAGCCCCAAGTTCGTATTACTCGATGAACCATTCGCTGGTGTCGATCCGATTTCGGTGCTCGATATTCAGCGCATCATCCGACACCTGTGTGAACGTGACATCGGCGTCCTGATTACTGACCACAATGTGAGGGAAACACTCGGCATTTGTGGCCATGCCTATATACTGAGTGACGGCAGCCTGATTGCGGAAGGGTCGCCCGAAGACATTTTGGAGAATCAACACGTTCGAGAGGTGTATCTCGGACAGGAGTTCAAACTCTGAGGCAAACTTTGTGCTCGTGAGAGGCTTGTGCAATGAAATTCTGCCCAAAGAGTAACAGTCGTAAATGCTAAAACCTTCGCTGCAGCTAAAACTCGGTCAGTCATTAACAATGACGCCTCAGCTACAACAGGCCATTCGCCTGTTGCAGCTACCCGTTCTTGACCTGAACGCCGAAATTCAGGAAGCGCTCGAAGAAAATATCATGCTCGAGATGGAGGACCTTCCGGACGTCCCGAGCACCAACGCCGAATCTACAGCCGAAGTCGAAACCATCAAGGCCGATGAACTTTGGCAGACGCGTACCGCCGAACGAGCACAGGATGGTGGCTGGAATGGCGAAGGCCGCCCAATTACCGAGTTTGCCGATGAGTCTGGCGAGACGCTGCATGAACATCTCTACTGGCAGCTTGAGATGGAAAATTTCACGGTTCGCGAAGCACTCATCGGTGAGGCGCTGGTCGATTCTATTAACGACGACGGATATCTGCGCGCCGACATCGATGAAATCATCGAAAGTATGGACGAACATCCTGCGGTCACTCGCGAAGAGGCCGAACAAACCCTCTTAAAAATTCAGCGGCTGGATCCCGTCGGCGTGGGCGCACGATCACTATCCGAGTGCGTGATCCGCCAAATCGAACAGCTCGATGCTGAGACGCCCGGAATCAAACTTGCTCTGGACATTGCTGCCGGTCACCTGGACCTGGTCGCCAACCGTGACTACGGAGAACTGCGGCGTGGACTAAGGACCTCTGAAGAGAACCTTCATGAAGCACTGGCTCTTGTCCGTGGCTGCAATCCGAAACCCGGACTCGCGGTCAGTCCGGCTGCTCCTCAATACGTCATTCCGGATGTCTTTGTACGCAAGGTCGACAAGCGCTGGCAGGTCGAAAGCAGCCCTACCGGGATTCCCAGACTCTCGGTCAATCAGCAATACGCCAAACTGCTGCGAGGCAGCGGCGAACATGCCGTGTTGAAGACGCAATTGCAGGAGGCCCGCTGGCTTATTCGCAGCCTGGAAATTCGCAACGAAACACTATTAAAAGTCGCCACCAGTATTGTTTCGCGGCAAGTAAGCTTCCTCGAGCACGGTGATGAGGCAATGAAACCGATGGTATTGCGCGACATCGCCGAGGAGATCGGCATGCACGAATCAACGATTTCTCGTGTAACTACTAATAAGTACATGCACACGCCGCGCGGCGTCTTCGAATTCAAGTATTTTTTCTCCAGTCACCTGTCATCGGCGAGTGGGGAAGATCAGTCTTCAACATCAGTTCGCGCAAAAATTCGCAAGTTGATTGGTGCCGAGAACCCGGCCAAACCATTAAGCGACAGCAAGATCACGAACTTACTCAAGGACGAAGGTATTTCGGTTGCCAGACGAACAGTCGCGAAGTACCGTGAAGCTATGAATATCTCCTCGTCGAGCGAACGCAGGAATCGTGAGACAAGGTGAATTGTACGTAGGAAACACGATATAGGAGGACATTGAGACTGCTATCCTGATCCCACAGGGTTCATTAGATAAATCAACTGGAGACAGCTATGCAATTGAATGTTTCAGGCCATCACGTCGAAGTTACTGATTCGCTAAGAGAATATGTCGAATCCAAAGTTAATAAAATAGCCAGTCATTTTGACCTCGTGTCTGACGTCCATTGTATCCTGACCGTCGAAAAACTCCGGCACAAAGCCGAAGCAACTGTGCATGTAAATGGTGGTACGATCTACGCCGATCACACTGAAGAGGACATGTACGCCGCAATCGATGGTCTCGTGGATAAAGTAGAAAGACGAGTCAGAAAGTACAAAGAGAAGCTCGTCGATCACCACGCTAGAGATAAACAAAAGGCCAAGTACGCCTGACTCCGCACACGATCTGTGCGGTCGGATGGCCGCGCAGATCGTTGCTACCCAAACCTACTCCTAATCCTATGTTGCTCGAAGAAATCATCAAGCCCGACGGCGTACTGTGCAACGCTACAGCCCGAAGCAAGAAACACTGCCTCGAAATCCTTAGCGAATTACTCGTGCGTTCAAACCCGGAAATTGCCAGCGATACCATATTCAGATGTCTGAACGAGCGTGAGCGCCTCGGCTGTACCGGCCTCGACCGGGGTGCAGCATTTCCACACTGTCGTGTTGAAGACCTGACTGTCAGCACCGCAGCACTGATCAAGCTGTCTGAGCCAGTGGATTTCGATGCCGCCGATGGCGAACCCGTTGATCTGGTATTCGGCATGATGGTCCCGACCCTGCTTGACGATAGTCACTATGCGGATATCAAGATGATTACTCAGGTTCTCGCAGACGAGGGCCTGTGCTCCCGTTTGCGTAGCATGAACTCCAGCAGCGACTTGTACGACGCGCTTCTCAATGGCTCTGCGCTTGTGGCGCCCGAGCAGTTGAACGTAGCGCAAGGGTCCTGATCCCCGCAGTCTCGCGACTGCAGCCACCATGCCAAAAGATCTGCGACTGATTATTGTCAGCGGCCTGTCAGGGTCCGGTAAATCGGTTGCATTGCATGTACTGGAAGACCTCGGCTACTACTGCATCGATAACATTCCCGCCGCACTGCTCAAATCCGCCGTTCACGAAGTTCACTCAGGTGAAGGGTCGGCTGCAGAATTGCTGGCTGTCGGCGTCGACGCGCGCAACCGCCCTCAGGATCTCGAGGCGCTACCTGGACTAATTGACGATCTTCGTGAACAGGGAGTCCGCACTGACATTGTTTTTCTGCATGCAAGTGACGAAGTTCTGCTGCAACGTTACAGTGAATCGCGGCGCCGACATCCGCTCGCGGAGCGCGGCACAGAACTTAGAAAAGCGATAAATGCTGAGCGTGAAATTCTTACGCACATCAATAACGCAGCTGACTTGATCATCGATACATCTCGGACCAGTATTTACGAACTTGCCGAGGCAATACGCGAGCGAGTTGACCGTCGCAAGTCGGAATCGTTGTCGGTGCTGATCGAGTCATTCGGGTTCAAACACCGCATTCCGGCGGATGCCGACTTCGTTTTTGATATGCGCTGCCTGCCAAACCCATACTGGTCAGCAGACCTGCGTGGGCTTACGGGGCTTGATAAAGAGGTCATTGATTTTCTGGATGCTGAGGAGGCATTCACGGCGATGTATGAAGACATCGTTGCTTTCCTCAATCGCTGGATTCCGCGCTTTGAAGATGCGCATCGTGGTTACCTCACTATCGCGATCGGATGTACTGGCGGCCAACATCGGTCGGTTCATATGACCGAAAAACTCGCTGCTTCGCTTCGCGAACTCCACGAACCCGTCCTCATCCGTCACAACAACCTGGCACAGCAGCCTCTCAATCCGGACTAAGCTGCTAAACTCCGCCGGCATGGAAGTGCGAGATACAACAAAGGACAACCTCGAATTACTGCGGCAGCAGTTAGAAGGCGGCCGCATGCGTTCTGCCCGTGTGATGGTGAACAGCCTGCACCCGTCGGAAGTCGCGCGCCTGCTGGAGTCCCTGCCGCACAAAAAACGCACCATGCTCTGGGAGATTGTCGACTCAGAGCTTGAGGGCGACGTCCTTGTAGAAGTTTCCGACGAGGTACGAGACGGCCTGATCGAGGGCATGCAGACAGAGGATCTGATCGCTGCCACCGAAGGTATGGAGGTCGACGATCTCGCCGACTTGCTGGTCGACCTGCCTGAAGCCGTCACTCAGGAGGTTCTGCAGTCTCTCGACAAACAGGATCACGAGCGCGTCAAGCAGGTCCTCGCGTACGACGAGGAAAGTGCCGGCGGCCTGATGAACGTCGACATCGTGACTGTACGTCCCGATGTCACGCTTGAGGTCGTCGCACGCTACCTGCGTTTCGTTGGCGAAATTCCCGATGGTACCGATTCGATATTTGTCGTAAGCCGGGATAATAGCTACATCGGCTCATTGTTCCTGTCGAAGTTGCTGACCAGCGATCCCGAAGAGATGGTCGCAAAGGTCATGTCAACGGACGTAATGCCCATACGCGCAAATACAGCATCAACCCAGGTCGTGTGGGAATTCGAGAACCGCGATCTTTTATCCGCACCGGTGGTCGATGACGACTTCCACGTACTCGGCCGTATCACTGTCGATGACGTCGTCGACGTCATTCGCGATGAGGCCGAGCACGCTTTGATGGGCGCCGCGGGTCTTGACGAAGAAGACGACATGTTCGCGCCCGTGTTCAAGAGTGCGGGCCGGCGCGCTTTGTGGTTGGGTGTGAATTTATGCACGGCGTTCCTTGCTGCTGCCGTCGTTAAACAGTTTCAGACAACGTTGGACACAATTGTCCTGTTGGCCGTCCTGATGCCCGTGGTTCCCAGTATGGGCGGTGTCGCCGGTATCCAGTCACTGACCATCATCACGCGTGCCATCGCTCTCGGACAAATCAGCAAAGACAACGCGGTCGGGATCATGCGCAAAGAGCTTATGGTGGGCATCTTGAACGGCGTCGGCTGGGCGATCGTCGTTTCGCTTTTCACGTATTGGTGGTTTGAAGAATGGCGCATCGGTGGCATTATCGGCGCAGCGATGATCATCAACATGTTCGTCGCAGCACTTGCCGGCTTCAGCATCCCACTAATCCTGAAACGCTTGAACGTTGATCCAGCTCTCGCGGGTGGCGTTGTACTAACAACGGTAACCGACGTCATCGGCTATGCAGCGTTCCTGGGCCTCGGAGCCGCACTGCTCCTGTAAATAGATAAGGTCACTGTCACCTTAACTATTCTGGTAGTTAAGGTGACAGTGACCTTATCTATTCAGACGTCGTCGGTGTGGAACGAGCTGAGATCTCTCTTGATCCAGTCCGGTGCAAACAGCCTTGGTACTTCCGCGCCCGACACGAAATCGAGTAACTCATCCTTCACTTTCATCCCATCCCGATAGCCAAGCGCGATGAGTTCACGCGTATACGCTTTTTCGAACAGCAGGAAGCTCAATAATCTGCTCTCGCCGGAACCCTTGCCACCAATTCCTCGTAGCAAGGCACGAATGGCAACTGGCAGTTCTTGCCGATGCCGAACAGCAATCTCGCGCAGGTCTTCGCTAGGTACCACCAACATTGTGTCGATAGGCCGTACTTTGGCAATTGTCCCGCTTCTTTGTGACTCTGGCACCGAGTCGATGAGTTCGTTGATACGCGTGACGCGCTCCAGGTCCGAGTACAAACCATCCATGAACAACGTGTCGAGCATGTAGCCAGCTATTTGCCCAAAGCTGGGATACGGACCCAGTTTCGTCGGTTCTTTCCCACCGGTTTCATCCCGAATACCAATGACCAGAATCCGGTCAGCACCGAGATGCACGGCAGGACTTAGCGGTGTCGCCTGGCGCATCGCACCATCGCCAAAGTACTCATTGCCAATTATCTGCGGTGGGAAAATCATCGGTACTGCGATACTCGCCATTACATGATCCAGATTCAGATCATTTCGCGTCCCAAGACGTCGCGTTCGATCCCAATCGCGCAAATCGGGCGCGCCTTCGAAAAAAGATTTCGAGCGTGACGATTCGTAGCCAGCTGCCGTGACCGCGACTGCCTCAAGATAACCGCTATCTATCGCCTGCTGAATCCTCGGAAAGTGCACATTTCTACTCAATAACTCGCGCAACGGTGCGTTGTTCAGCAGCGATTTTGGTGTTCCGACGAGCCAGCCACCAAGCATGAATGAAAAAAGCCAGTGCAGGCTGCTCTTGATCATCGTCAGATGATCGGTTTTATACACCTGGTGACAGCGAAAATGCGCCCAGACCTGCTCCAGTTCAGCGATGGCGGACCGATATCGCTCGGCCTTCGCAGCCAAAACCACCGCATTCACCGCGCCAGCTGATGTGCCACTGATAATGGGGAACGGATTTGGGCTCGATTTAGGCAGAATTTCTGCCAATGCTTTGAGCACACCAACCTGGAATGCGCCACGGGCACCGCCTCCTGGGAGTACCAGGGCGGTTCGCGGTGATTCAGATTGATTGGTCATAAGGTTTGCCATAAGTGTTACAGATCGTTCTCGGTCAGCGTATTATAATGTCACTCTTACTGGTGAGACCGAATTCACAATGCCAGCCCTGATGATACGGACCCAGATCATGAAACGTTTTATTACCGTTGCCCTGTTGGCTTTTGCTGCAATTATTGCTGCATTGTCGTTTACTTCGATCGGCATCGCCGATGATCAGCCCATTGTCGGCAGCCCGGCGCCGGAATTTGAGCTTCCCGATCAGACTGGACAACTCCACTCACTTGAAGATTATCGCAATCAGTGGGTCGTCCTGTATTTCTATCCGAAAGACGAGACACCCGGTTGCACCACCGAGGCCTGCGAGTTTCGCGATAACATATTCGCGTTCCGGGATCTCAATGCACAAATACTCGGCGTGAGTCTCGACGACGTCGAATCGCATAAGGAATTTGCAGAAAATAACAGCCTGCCGTTTCCGCTACTGGCCGACACTGAAGGGACTACTTCAACGGCCTACGGTGTCAAGACACGTATGTTCGGGATGACCGTCGCGAAGAGGCAGACTTTTATTATTGGACCGGACGGTAACGTTGCAAAGCACTATCAAAAAGTAAAACCCGCTGAACATTCAACACAGGTACTCGCAGATCTCAAGGAACTGGGGGCTGCCGGCTCCTAGCGCAACGCCTTTATTCCCTCGTCGAGGCCCGCGATCGTCAGCGGGTACATGCGGTCATTCATTAGCTCCTGCACCAGCTTCACAGACGGCGTGTAATCCCAGCGCGCTTTCGGTTCAGGATTGAGCCATATCGCTTTCGGATAGGTCTGCAGCAGTCGCTTCATCCAGGCCGCACCCGGTTCTTCATTCCAGTGCTCAACACTACCGCCTGGATATACGATCTCATACGGGCTCATCGTCGCATCACCGACAAAAATCAGTTTGTAGTCCGATGGGTACTTGTGCGTAATATCGAGAGTCGGCGTTTTTTCAGCCTGCCGACGCCGGTTGTCTTTCCACATGTTTTCGTAAACAAAGTTGTGAAAATAGAAGTACTCGAGATGCTTGAATTCGCTACGCGCGGCAGAAAATGTTTCTTCGCAAATACGCACGTGGTCATCCATCGAGCCGCCAATATCGAGACACAATAAAACTTTGACCGCGTTATGCCGCTCCGGAACCATGCGAATATCCAGCATCCCACCGTTGCGTGCCGTCTTGTCGATTGTGTCGTTCAGGTCGAGCTGGTCTGCAGCGCCTTCTCGAGCAAACTTTCGCAGCCTGCGCAGTGCGACTTTGATGTTACGGGTTCCAAGCTCGACGGAATCGTCAAGATTGCGATACTCACGTTTGTCCCAAACCTTCACCGCACTGCGATTTCGCGAACCTTCCTGGCCAATACGAACACCCTCCGGATTGTAGCCATAGGCACCAAACGGCGACGTACCAGCAGTACCGATCCACTTATTGCCACCCTCGTGGCGTTCATCCTGTTCCTCAAGGCGTTCCTGCAAAGCTTTCATGAGCTCTTCAAATCCACCCATCGATTCGATTAATTGTCGCTCTTCCTCCGATAGCGATAATTCCGCCTGACGCTGCAGCCATTCTTCCGGAATTTCCTGCATCAAGTCGGACAGGGAATCATCAACCCCCTTGAAGTACGCGCCAAATATCCGATCAAAGCGATCGAGGTGCGCTTCGTCTTTGACGAGAGCGGTTCGTGCAAGAAAATAGAAGTCGTCAACGCTTTGCCCGGCGAGTCCGCTCTTCAACGCTTCGTGCAATGTCAGCAATTCGGTGATCGACGTTTTCATGCCGCCTTCGCGGAGCAAATAGAAAAACGGGATCAGCATTGCACAGACTCCGGCTATTGCGGATTGGCGCGCCGGTCGAGGAACACGAGCTGTTCGAACAAATGAACGTCCTGTTCATTCTTGAGCAAGGCACCGTACAACGGCGGGATGGCACTGCGCGAGTTTTCTGTTCGCAAAGCTTCCAACGGAATGTCCTCCGCTAACAGCAACTTGATCCAGTCGAGCAACTCAGAGGTCGACGGCTTTTTCTTCAAACCGCGCACATCACGCACTTTATAAAATGAGTTCAGCGCTTCGCTGAGCAAGTCTTTTTTTAGATTGGGAAAATGTACATCAACGATTTTTGCCATCGTTTTCTGATCAGGAAACTTGATGTAGTGAAAAAAACAGCGGCGCAAAAATGCATCCGGCAGCTCTTTCTCATTGTTGCTGGTAATGACGATGATCGGCCGCGTCCGTGCAGAAATAAGTTTCTTCGTCTCATAAACGTAGAACTCCATACGGTCGAGTTCCTGCAACAGATCGTTTGGGAATTCGATGTCCGCTTTATCGATCTCATCAATCAGCAGTACCGGCTGCTCCTCGGAATCGAACGCCTCCCAGATCTTGCCAGGCATGATGTAGTTCGAGATATCGTGAACTTTGTCATCCCCAAGCTGTGAGTCCCTGAGTCTGGCGACAGCATCGTATTCATACAGCCCCTGCTGCGCCTTGGTCGTCGATTTGATGTGCCACTCGTAAAGCGGTTTACCGAGTGCGTTAGCGACTTCGATCGCCAGCTGGGTCTTCCCTGTGCCGGGCTCTCCCTTGATGAGGATTGGGCGCTGCAGTGTTACAGCTGCGTTCACAGCCATACTCAAGTCGTCTGTGGCGATATAGGAATTGGTCCCTGTAAATCTTGAATCTGTCATTTCGCTATCTTACCGCCTGTCGGGTGTCAGCGTCAGCGTGTGCATCGCCTCACCCGGCAAGAATGGACTCGGTAAGCCATTAACCCAGTCAGAATGCCCGGCGGCGTAGTAAGGAGACAGCGGATGTCCGCTCGCACCGGTGGGCATATGAAAGACGCTGTTCGCCTCATCACCCGGCGCAACCGAAAATCGCTCCGAAGCCCCGAATGCCGGGCCTTGTGCTTTTGGCATATCGAGATCGCCGCTGAGCGCCTCTGCCGGCATGTTCAGGTAGTCACCCAGTACCGGAATGCTTCGGCTCAATGGGTGACGAATGGCGGCCGTGTTGATCTCGCCCCAGGTGCGGGACGCTAATGGCCCCTCATATTTTTCGTGGTAATACTCGATATTGCGCTTTACGGCTGCAAGCAGGAACTGGTCCCAGTCATCGTAGCCTGCCGGCAACATGTGGTTTGGGCGTTCGGTAACCAGTGACCAAAGTGGCGCTTCAAACTGATTGCTCTTGCGCAAAATAATGTCATCCCCGTATTCGGCCCTTACCGGCGCCATCAGCGCACGGAATATTCGCTGTTCAACTTCGAGCCGAAACGCTCGCACTAATCGATAACCAACTGATTCCGGAGCTGCGCGTGGAATCCAGTCTTCAGCCAGTTGCCGGTACTCGGCCAGCTCCGGATCGCCCGCCACAACTTCATCACTCAGCGTCTGCAGCAACAGTTCTCGCCAAGGCGCAAGAAATAATGCGCGGTCATCGTACTGAATAGCCAGCATGTCGGCAGGTACGAAAGTGTCCTTTGTGAACAAACCGTCCCGAATTTGCCGGGCTCTTGCCCCCAAATCGTAACCGCCATCGCCGATGATCCGCAGCGCCTCGGCATCGGTCACTCGCGCATTGGCGGTCCAGATTCGGCCGCTTTGTGGATTAACAACTCGAGGATAGTCGCTGCTGGCAATCCAGCCCTGCCAGCCGTGCTCGCCACTCCAGTCGGCGGGCAGTAAAGCGTTGAAGTCTGTTTTTTTCGGAATCCTGCCGGCAATTGTCCAGGCGATATTGCCACCTGCATCTCCGGTGACAAAATTTTGCGCGGGCACACCCAAAGTATTCGCTATATCAAGCGCTTCGGACACAGAGTTTGCTGTCTCGAGCTGCACAATATTCTGGTTTACAGCGTCGAGCTTATGGGCAGTCCAGCTAACGGCAATTTCGCCGTCCGTGAACTCAACATCATCAAGCACCGGGCCCCAAACTGTTTCACGAATTTCATAATCGACAGCATCTTCACCTTTGACGTTGATCACCTCTTTGTAGATCACAAACGGTAAATCTCCCTCCGGTGTGGCATAGGTGCCCTCAATCGCTCCAGGACGAAGCACAACTGCATCGGTGTAATCGCCGTAACTGTTAGTGAATCCCCAGGCAATGCGAGTATTACTGCCAGCAATGATGAATGGCGTACCCGGCAGCGTAGCGCCCGATATGTCCAGCGGCGCATCGCCCTCTACAGTCAGGCGTGCTCTGTAATAGATATTTGGTGCGCTCAACCCGAGGTGCATGTCGTTTGAGACGATCGCCCGACCATTTTCGGTAAGCGCACCGGACACCGCCCAGTTGTTACTGCCACGCAATGGATAGCGCCCTCGCTCCCTGGCAGGCGGGGCTGCATCTTCCACATCACGCAAGGAATAAACATCGGCCGCTGGAATGGGGGCGACGCTACGTGCCTCTCCCATCAACGGAGCATCCCAGGGCGTACCATCGGGGTACATCCAGGCATAAACCTCTTCGGGTAACACGTTGTGCGCGAAACCGCGCCGTACTTCTTTCGTGGCCCGCGTGTCATTAAGGTCCATGAACATCGCGTAGACCACAAGAATTGTGTCCTCCGGCCGCCAGGCCTTTGGTTCAACGCCGAGGACAAGGTACTCAAATGGCCGGGCGGCTAACGAATCAAGCCCCGCATTGGCACCGTCGGCATAGCGCTGCAATAATTCCCTCTCCGCATCTGAGCCAGCGGCTATTACCGCCTGAGCCCGAGTGCGAAAGCGATGAAATCGATTGCGTTTGTCGACCTTGAGCGCAACCGAACCCACTATTTCCGAGAGTTCACCAGCCGCCTGGCGGCGGATCAGGTCCATTTGGAAGTAACGGTCCTGACCGTGTGCAAAGCCTGTTGCGAATGCCAGATCAAGACGATTGGTGGCAGTAATAACCGGAATACCGGATACATCGCGCTGAATGGTCGCAACATCGGTCAGTCCTGCTGCTGCAATTTCGCCGTTCAGTTGCGGAAGGCTTGCACGTAAGCCCAGCCATGCCAGAAGAACAAACAACAGGGACAAGGCCAATACACCTCCGAACAGGCGCCCTATAATTTTCTTCATAAACTGGATCTTATTTTCATGACCGTCATGGAATTGGTACTACCGGATACGCCGTCCAGGTC
>Ga0164320_10000060_pt1 | contig 27079 bp, 23 predicted proteins | sample GuaBasSediGuay11_FD_113736 | JGI IMG/M metagenome (GOLD analysis project Ga0164320, IMG submission 113736) | Subseafloor sediment microbial communities from Guaymas Basin, Gulf of California, Mexico - Guay11, Core 4567-28, 0-3 cm | ecosystem: Environmental > Aquatic > Marine > Hydrothermal...
GTCGCGACGAAATGCGCTGAACAAATTGTCGATCCCGGGTAACCAGGCTCGGGACTGAAGCAATTGCGACCGGTAGTCGGCATCGACGGTCTCCAGTGCGTCGTCCAGTATATCTTGCCATTGATCGTGAACTGCCGAGCGGGAAACCAGCTCGTTGTTACTCATCAATCAGCGCATTCAACCGAATCATTCCAATTTTAGCGATCTCGTTGATGCTGGTATCGAATTCATCCCCGGCTGAGTTTTTCAGACGCAATTCGATGGCCGCAATTATCTGGCTCTTGTCCAATCCGGTGACCGCAATAACAAATGGGAAGTCGAACTTCTCGAGGTAGGAATTGTTAAGCGATTTGAGTTGTGTCAGTTCTGCGGCGGTACACTGGTCCAGCCCGGCCCGTGACTGTTCCTTTTGCGAATCTTCGGTCAGAGTCCCTTCATCGGCCTCTTTTCCGGCAAGCTCGGGGTGGTTACAAATCAACGCCATGCGTTGAAGTTCGGGAGACTGTTTTACGGCTTCAACCATGGTTTGATGTAACCGGACTTTGGAGTCGAATGGTCGATTTTCATAAACCAGGTCGGCTACCCAGGGCGAATGCTCGAAGATACTGCCGAGCGATTCGATAAATTGCTCGCGATTGAACTGGTTCAGGCTGGTTAGCGATATCTTGCCCGTCATCGTTGGTCCTTATGCAAGGGCTTATATTATGCGGCTTGCCAGGGGTGTCTGTCTATCCAGTGCCGGGCGATCTCGATGCGTCGGCATATCCATACCCGGTCATGGCCCTGGATGTGATCGAGGAAACGCTGTAATGCGGCAAATCGCCCGGGCCGTCCGGCCAGCCTGCAATGAAGCCCAATCGACAGCATTTTCGGAGTCGATTCACCCTCCGCGTAAAGTACGTCAAAACTGTCACGCAGATATTGGAAAAACTGTTCACCATTATTGAAACCCTGGGGTGTGGCAAAGCGCATATCGTTGGTATCCAGTGTATAGGGTACAACCAGGTGCGACCGGGTATCACCGTTACTGGTTGTTACTTCTGTCCAGAAGGGCAGATCGTCCCCGTAATAATCCGAGTCATACAGAAAGCCGCCATTCTCGACCACGAGTCGGCGGGTATTCGGACTATCGCGACCGGTATACCAACCCAGGGGCATGCTCCCGGTTAACTGCTGAATAATCTCAATTGCACTGTGCATGTGATCGCGTTCGGTTTTTTCATCGATATTCTGGTAGTGAATCCAGCGCAGCCCATGGCAGGCAATTTCGTGGCCCAGATCGACAAGTGTTTTAGTCAGTTCGGGGTGTCGTTGCAGGGCCATGGCGACGCCGAAGATTGTCAGTGGCAGTCCGCGATTTTCGAATTCGTTTAACAGGCGCCAGACACCCGCACGGGAACCGTATTCATAGATAGACTCCATACTCATATGACGCGCCTGGTAACTCGGCGCACCGATGATTTCGGATAAGAACTGCTCCGAACCGATATCGCCATGCAGGATATTGTTTTCTCCACCTTCTTCGTAATTCAACACGAATTGCACGGCAATGCGGGCCCCGCCCGGCCAGTCCGCATGCGGCGGCCATCGCCCGTATCCGATCAGGTCTCTGGGGTAATCTTTATTATCGGACACAGGCTAACCGGCGGCTTAACTGGACAGAAGAAGAGTGGCAAGATCGGGCTGCGGGTCTTCCGATTTGTGCTCAATTCGGTTCTCGATATGGAGCAGGTGCTGGTTCATTAAGTCTGCCGCTTTATTTGCATTCCCAGCTTCAATCGCATCGACGATCGCGTTGTGTTCCTGGTTGCGGCATCGATTTTGAGGATCGGTACCCAGATGTGTGAGTATCACCAGTGGTGTGCGTCGGATGATATCGTTGAGGTATTCTTCGAGTACGCTATTGCCGCACATTCTGGCTAGCTGACGGTGAAAATCAACCGATAAGGATAATGCCAGCCTGGAGTCATCGCCTTCGTAGGCATTTTGTTCCTGATCCAGCATATCGTGCAGCTGCTGGATTTGCGATTTATTAATTTTTGGCGTCAGAGACTGGATGATAGCGCCTTCGAGCACACGTCGGGTCGCGAATAAATCCCTGCCTTCTTCAACCGATGGTTTGGCGACACTGGCACCGCGATTGGGTAATTGATCAACCAGCCGGGAATATGCGAGTCGTGCGAGTACCTTGCGAATAGTGCCGCGCTTAACACCGAACACCTCGGCTAATTGTATCTCTTTCAGCTTGGTGCCGGGTGGTAGGCGATGATCGACGACGGCCTGTTCGATCTGACGCAACACATCGTCTTCGCTCATTGCTGCCTTGAATGACTGCCTGTTGTTATTCGATTCGATGACCGGGTTCCTCGTGCCATGTTCGGAAAGATAGTAACACATTTCATAGAATTGTTAACAATAATTAACAAAAATGTTGACAATTGGTAGGATTAATGCGAATTTAGCATTTCTGAACACCGAGGGGAGCGGTATGGGCAGATTGACGACACATATACTCGATACGGCGCTGGGCTGCCCGGCAGCCAATGTAAATGTCGCGCTTTATGCAGTCGATGGCGATCGCCAATTGTTAAAACGGGATACCACCAATGCGGATGGTCGACTCGATACACCGATCCTCGATAACGACGATTTTAAACCCGGGGTTTACGAGCTGGTGTTCCACGCCGGTGCCTATTTTCGATCCATCAATCTTGATCTACCCGATCCCCCATTTGTCGATGAAGTCGTGATTCGGTTCGGCATAGCCGATGCCGATTCGCATTATCACGTACCCCTGCTGGTTTCTCCCTGGGCCTACTCGACCTATCGAGGTAGTTAATATGGGCACCTTTAAAAATGCGCTTTTCCCGCGATGGCAGCGTCAGCTTCGTACTCGAATCCTCATGTATTATTCATACACTGCGGTTCTGCGTGCGATGCTTCCTTACCCTCACGAGAAAATCACATTTTTAAAGGAACCCGAATATTGGGTGGCCTGAAGTGGTGAATACTATTCGATTCATACTGGATGGAGAGCTGATCGAGATCGAACATATCGATCCGACTCGAACTGTGTTGCAGTACCTGCGGGAGGATCTGGGTCGAGTCGGTAGTAAGGAAGGCTGTGCCGAAGGTGACTGTGGTGCCTGTACCGTCGTAATCGGTGAGGCAGTCGACCAGCGCATCCGCTTTCGAGCGGTGAATGCCTGTATTCAGTTCCTGCCAACGCTGGATGGCAAAATGCTGTTTACTGTCGAATCATTAAGATCCGCAGATGGACAACTGCATCCGGTACAGCAGAGCATGGTGGATTACCATGGATCGCAGTGCGGTTTTTGCACACCGGGGTTCATCATGTCGATGTTTGCCCTGTATAAAAACGATTCCGATCCGAGCCGTGAAACGATTGACGATGCGCTCTCGGGGAATCTCTGCCGATGCACCGGATATCGCCCGATTGTCGAGGCAACCCGGCATATGCGTGATTACCCGGTCAACCCTGAAGCAGATCCGATCATCTATGCTGCGGCCGGTAAAACAGCTGGCAAGACATCCGCCGAAGAACAGAAAATGTTGGAACGGCTGGCTCATCTGCGCAGAAAACAGGGATTGCAACTGAACCAGGGTGACGCCAGCTATTTTGCACCGGACAGCATCTCTGAACTTGCCAATTATTACCTGCAAAATCCCGAGGCCTGCATTCTCGCCGGTGGTACCGATGTCGGCCTTTGGGTGACCAAGCAATTACGTGAGTTGCCCGCAGTTATCTACCTCGGTAATGTTGTGGAACTCAACCACATTAGTGAAACTGATGAGAATATCGAAATTGGCGCGGCGGTTTCTCTCACCGATGCCTTCGATAACCTGTCATCGGGGTACCCGGAATTTGCTGAAATGTTCCGGCGTTTTTCCTCGGTTCCGGTGCGTAATGCCGGAACCCTGGTGGGTAACATCGCGAATGGATCGCCGATCGGCGATTCAATGCCAGCATTAATTTCCATCGGCGCGCGCATCAAGCTTCGTCAGGGTAGTGAAAGCCGCGAAATGGTTCTCGAAGATCTATACATCGACTATCAGAAAAATGCGATGCAAAGCGGTGAATTTGTTGAATCGGTCATTATCCCAAAACGAGACGATTCGATGCAGGTCCGTTGCTACAAGCTGTGTAAACGTTTTGACCAGGACATTTCTGCCGTGTGTGCGGCATTTGCCCTGCGCCTCGATGGTGATACGGTTGCCTCTATCGATATTGTACTAGGCGGCATGGCCGCGATTCCAAAACGGGCAGCGCAGGCAGAGGCCGTGCTAAACGACAACACCTGGGACGAGGCCAGTGTCCAAAAAGCAATGAAAGCCCTGGCGCAGGACTTTTCACCGCTCACCGACATGCGTGCCAGTGCAGCCTACCGCCAGCAGGGCGCAGCTAACCTGTTGTACCGATTCTACCTCGAGACCAGATCACAGGATGCGTTGCCATCCGAGGCGGTCAATGTATTCGCGGTGCAGGGCTGATGGAAAATCCGCAAGCTATCCAGGCGCGTGAAATGGCTCCCGGAAAATCTGATCCGCACGAATCGGCCGCGTTGCATGTCAGCGGAGAAGCCACCTATGTAGACGATATCCCGGAACTTGCGGGAACCAGGTTCGTAGCGCTTGGCCTGAGTCAGCGGGCCCATGCGCGAATTACCAGGGTTAACTACGAGGCAGTGAAATCTTCGGCCGGGGTTGTGGCGGTACTGACTGCCGAAGATATTCCCGGTGTTAACGACTGTGGACCCATTATAAACGACGATCCGATTCTTGCTGATGGCCTGGTGCAGTTTATCGGGCAGCCTGTTTTCGCCGTGGTCGCGACTTCGGTAATAGAGGCACGCAAGGCCGTCAGCAAGGCGGATATCGAATACGAGAACTTGCCAGCTGTCATCGATGTACGCGAGGCGAAACACCAGGAATCGTGGGTATTGCCCCCCGCCCGTCTGCGGCGCGGCGATGCGCAGGCTGCCCTGAAAAAATCGCCCCAGCGGCTACAGGGCGAAATATCGGTTGGGGGTCAGGAACAGTTTTATCTTGAAGGACAGATTTCCTACGCGGCCCCGAGGGAAGACGGTTGTATTCACCTGTGGTGTTCAACCCAGCATCCTACCGAAATGCAGCACGTGGTAGCGCATGCTCTGGGACTGGACTTAAACCAGGTCGTTGTCGAGATGCGTCGCATGGGCGGTGGATTTGGCGGAAAGGAATCACAGTCCGCGATCTTTGCCTGTATTGCGTCGGTAGCGGCTTACCGCCTGAAATGCCCGGTCAAGCTACGAGTCGATCGTGATGACGATATGATGACTACCGGTAAACGCCATGGATTCCATTACGAATACGATGTGGGCTACGACGACGATGGACTGATACAGGCGGTCAGTATAGAAATGGCCGCACAGTCAGGTTTTTCTGCCGACCTCACCGGCCCGGTGGTAACCCGCGCGGTATGTCACCTCGACAATGCCTATTATATCAACGATGTTGCGATCGACGCGTTTAGCGCAAAAACCAATACCCAGTCGAACACCGCGTTTCGTGGTTTCGGTGGGCCACAGGGTGCGATCGCGATCGAATACATCATCGACAACATTGCCCGTAAGCTGGGCAAGGACTCGCTGGAAGTACGCAAGCTCAATTTTTATGGAAAGGAAGACCGCAATATCACACCATACGGCCAGCTCATCGAGGACAATGTTATTCACGAGCTGGTTGCCCAGCTCGAATCCAGTAGTGATTACTGGACTCGCAGAGAAGCTGTAGAAAAATTTAATGCTGAAAATATCATACTGCGCAAGGGCCTTGCGCTAACGCCGGTCAAGTTTGGAATCTCGTTTAACGTGGTCCATTTTAACCAGGCTGGTGCGTTGGTTCACATCTATACCGATGGCACAGCGCTGGTCAATCACGGTGGCACCGAAATGGGACAGGGTCTGCACACTAAGGTGGCGCAGGTAGTCGCACTCGAACTCGGTATCGACGTGAAGAGTGTACGGGCGACTGCAACCGACACCAGCAAGATTCCCAATACCTCGGCCACGGCGGCCTCTACCGGTGCCGATCTGAATGCCAAGGCTGCGCAGGACGCGGCGCGACAGATCCGTAACAGGCTTGCGATATTTGCTGCCGACCATCTTGGCGGGGATGCAAGTGAAGTCCTGTTCCGAGATGGCCAGGTGTCCAGTAATGGTAAATCCCTGCCCTTTCCCGAACTGGTCAATCTGGCCTACCAGTCGCGTGTGCAACTCTGGTCGGATGGGTTCTATAAAACTCCGGGTCTGCACTGGGATGCCAAGACTTTGCAGGGAAGGCCATTTTATTATTTCGCCTATGGTGCTGCAGTGTCAGAAGTCGTGGTCGATACGCTAAGCGGTGAATGGAAACTGTTGCGCGCTGATTTGTTACACGACGCGGGAAATTCGATCAACCCGGCAATCGACCTCGGGCAGGTCGAGGGCGGTTATATTCAGGGCATGGGCTGGCTTACCAGTGAAGAACTGGTATGGGATGCGAATGGCCGATTGACGACTCATGCGCCGTCTACCTACAAAATTCCGACGATTACCGATTGCCCCGACCAGTTTTACACCGAGTTGTACCAGAACCATAATGTGGAGGATACGATCCTGCGCTCCAAGGCCGCGGGAGAACCACCCTTGCTGCTACCTTTCTCGGTATTTTTTGCCATTCGTGACGCGATTGCGAGCGTTGGTCAAAATAAGCTTAATCCGCCACTACGAGCGCCGGCAACGCCCGAGGCAATTCTGGACGCGGTTAGCTCAGTACGCGAGGGCAGGGAAACGCCATGATGAACTGGGTGCAGATATTACAGCGCTTGCAGTTGGAAAATATTCCGGCAGTAATGGTAACCGTAGCCTCGACTATCGGCTCGACACCCCGCGAGCCCGGTGCGAAAATGATCGTTAGCCCGAAGCAGATTTTTGGCACTATCGGCGGTGGCAACCTCGAACATCAGGCCTGTGCGATCGCCCGTTCACAGCTTGAATCGGACGAGGCCAGTTGTTTAAAAAGATTTCCGCTCGGAGCCGGCCTTGGCCAGTGCTGCGGGGGACTGGTGAACCTGATGTTTGAGCCGGTTTTTGAATCCAGCGACTGGATTGACTCGGCAGCACGCCTACAGGCGAGTGGACAGGACTGGGTACGTGTGGTTGCGACCCGTGTTGATGAGACCGACGAGGGTTCGGCTCTACTGATGTTTGCAGCGGATATGGCCGACTCCGAATTTCAGGATTCGGTCGAAAACAGTGAATTGCTCGAGGCGGCAAAATCGATACTGCTGAGTTCGCAGAAAAGTGCCTTACACCTGGTTGGTGGGTCGCCACATTCCTATTTTTTTGATGTCAGCAGAAAACCCGATTTTCATTTGTACCTGTTTGGTGCCGGGCACGTCGGTCGCGCACTGGTCAATACCCTGCGCGATCTGCCAATTCGGATAAGCTGGGTTGACAGTCGAGACAATCAGTTTCCGACCGAGATTTCCGACAACGTCGACTGCGTGTGTAGCGATATTCCACTGGCCGAAGTCGATGTCGCACCTGCTGGCGCCTATTTCCTGGTGATGACCCACGATCACACACTCGACCAGAGTCTTGCCGAGCAAATTCTTAAACGCGATGATTTCACCTATTTCGGCTTGATCGGATCAGTCTCGAAACGGCGTATGTTTGAAACCCGTATGCATCGACGTGGCATAGCAAGACATCTATTTGAGCGAATGAAATGCCCGATCGGTGTCGGTGGAATCGAAAGCAAACAACCATCGGCAATTGCCATTTCGGTTGCCGCGGAATTGATGCAGGTATACGATCGGAACCTGGCACATTTAAAACTGGCAATCCCATATTCTCGGTAGATGGGCCTGGCATTGGAAATTTTAGTTTATTTAATTTTATTGGGGCGCAGATTTGTTTTCTAAAGTAAGTATTTTTGTCGAAATACCGCGCTCGGATAGCGTGGACGATCCTACAGAAGTTAAGGTAGGCATACCCTCAGATTTTATTAAATTTGCTGATAACCAGTTAAAGTTAAATGGTCAATTGATTTCGTATCTGGAATCAGAGTCCGGCGGATATAGTGTTGAAAATATAGGCAAGCTGGGTGACAGGGAAAGAAATATTCTTTTTAAAAACAAGGCGATATCTACAAGGTGGGATTCCTGTTCTCATAAAACAAAGGAAGGGTATTTGATATCCATACTCGTTGAACTCTCTGCGGGTGTTAGCAGCAGTGAAGCCGATCGCGACGATTCAGTAGAACAAAAGCCGGATGAACCTGATTCGTCTGCGCCAATTAAAAAACCAGGTGGTGTCGCATCTGGTGCCGGTAGCGAGAATGAAATCAGACTTGAGCTAACCGGCATTACCAAGATTTATCCGGCGGTCATTGCTAACGAAGACGTAAGCCTGAAAGTGCGCCGCGGCGAAATTCATGCGGTGCTCGGTGAAAATGGTGCGGGCAAGAGTACGCTGATGAAAATGATTTACGGCGTGACGAAACCTGACGCCGGTGAAATGAAGTGGCAGGGTGAAACGATCCGGGTTGAAAACCCGGCGCATGCACGAAGCCTCGGTATTGGCATGGTGTTCCAGCATTTTTCATTGTTTGAAACCCTGACAGTGGCGGAAAATGTTGCATTGGCACTACCCGGAAACCCTGATTTAAAACAACTCGCCGATCAAATTACCGAGGTATCGAATAAATACGGACTGCCGGTAGATCCCCAACGCCTGGTGCACGCATTGTCGGTTGGCGAGCGCCAGCGCGTTGAGATTATCCGCTGTCTGCTACAGAGCCCAAAATTACTGATCATGGATGAACCCACCTCGGTGCTTACCCCGCAGGCGGTACGCAAACTATTCGATACGCTGCGTCAACTCGCCGACGAGGGTTGCAGCATTCTCTATATCAGCCACAAGCTGGATGAGATACAGGAACTGTGTCACGTCGCGACCGTGCTACGAAACGGCAGGGTTACCGGTGATTGTATCCCTTCGCAAGAGACTCCCCATTCGATGGCCAGCCTGATGATCGGCAAGGATTTACCGGTATGTCAGCACGAGGCACCTGCCGAACTAGGCGACGTACGCTTGCGCCTGAATGGATTGACCGTTGAGTCGGACGATCCATTTGGCACCAGCTTGCAAAATATCGATCTGGAAATTAATTCGGGGGAAATTTTCGGCATTGCGGGAGTGTCCGGCAATGGTCAACAGGAATTACTGTATGCCCTGTCCGGCGAAGAACCGTTAAAGGAAAATGAAGCAATCGTGATTTGCGGTAAAGCAGCCGGGAAAAAAATGCCCGATGCTCGGCGTGTTCTGGGCATGGGCTTTGTTCCCGAAGAACGACTCGGGCGAGGCGCGGTGCCGCAAATGTCACTCGCCGAAAACGCTTTACTCACTGCACACGCCGGAGGAATGCTGAACAAGGGTATGATTCAGGTCAAGGTGATGAATCAATTTGCAAAGCGCTGCATCGATAAATTCAACGTCAAATGTGGGGGAGAGAATTCCGCGGCGAACTCCCTGTCCGGTGGTAATTTACAGAAATTCATCATGGGTCGGGAGATATTGCAGACCCCGAAATTACTCGTCGCAGCCCAGCCGACCTGGGGGGTAGACGTGGGTGCCGCCGCCTTTATTCGACAGGAGTTGATCGACCTGCGTAACGAGGGCACTGCGATCCTGGTCATATCAGAGGAACTCGAAGAATTATTCGAAATTTCGGATCGAATTGCGGTTATCGCGAATGGCAAACTGTCGCCATCTAAAAAACTTGCTGATACCAATATCGACGAGATCGGTGTCTGGATGAGCGGTATGTGGCCCGGGGCCGAAAATTCCGAGGGGCAGGCCAATGCTTAGGCTCGAAGCACGCGCCGAACCCTCGCAGCTGATGTCGTACGCGTCGCCATTGCTGGCGATCGTGTTGATGCTGATCGGGGGCCTGATTCTGTTCTATGCACTGGGTAAGGATCCAGTCGAAGGCTTCCGTATTTTCTTTATCAGCCCCCTGAGTGATATATACGGGGTGTCGGAATTGTTTTTGAAAGCCACCCCGCTGATGCTGGTGGCAATCGGTCTGGCGGTTGGCTTTCGAGCCAACGTCTGGAATATTGGCGCCGAAGGTCAGTATATTATGGGCGGTGTGGCTGCCAGTGCGGTGGCCTTGTATTTCTATGAGGCTGAAGGCCCGCATATACTGTTCCTGATGGTTCTCGCTGGTAGTGTCGGTGGCATGTTGTGGGCGTCGGTTCCTGCTTTTTTAAAGACACGTTTCAATACCAACGAAATCCTGGTTTCACTGATGCTGGTCTACGTCGCGCAATTGGCGGTTTCCTGGTTGGTGCACGGTCCGATGATGGATCCGGATGGTTTTAATTTCCCGCAGTCACGTATGTTTGAAGAGTCGGCGCTGTTACCAATGCTGGTCGAGGGTACGCGGCTCAACGCGGCCTTCCTGTTCGCCTTGTCTGCCCTGGTGGTTGGTTATGTTTTTATGTACCGCAGCTTCTTCGGCTTTCAAATGCAGGTGGCTGGAAACGCCAGGGATGCAGCGCGCTATGCTGGGTTCTCGGCCAAACGCATGGTCTGGATCGGTCTATTGAGCGGCGGTGGTATGGCAGGAATAGCCGGGATGTCTGAGGTAGCAGGGCCGATGGGTCAGATTACCGAGCATGTTTCCAATAATTATGGTTTTGCCGGGATCATCGTCGCATTTGTCGCTCGTTTGAATCCAGTCGGCATATTCTTCGCCAGTCTGCTGATGGCACTGCTTTATCTTGGTGGTGAACAGGCACAACAATACATGAATTTGCCATCGTCGATATCGAACGTATTCCAGGGCATGCTGTTATTGTTCCTGCTCGGTTCAGATGTTTTTATTAATTATCGATTAGCATGGAAAAGGGGTTGAGCCATGAGTATAGACTTAATTGAATCGATACTGTTTGCGACCATCATCGCCGGCACTCCGTTGATTATTGTTGCACTTGGCCAGCTCATCGCGGAAAAATCCGGGGTACTGAATCTGGGTGCCGAGGGCATGATGGCGATGGGGGCTATCGCCGGATTTGCAGTCACCTTCCATACTGGCAACCCCTGGCTAGGAGTTCTGGCCGGCATGGTGGCGGGTGCACTAATGTCCCTGCTGTTTGCAATCGTGGTACTGACACTGATGGGTAATCAGGTCGCTAGCGGCCTGGCACTGTCAATATTTGGCGTGGGTTTATCGGCATTTGTCGGCAAGCCCTATGAATCTGAGATCCTTGAAACGGTGGGCACCTTACCAATACCGTTGCTCGCCGACCTGCCAATCATTGGCGGGCCAATATTTAACCAGCAACCGCTGGTTTATTTGTCCTGGGCGATACTCGCCGGGGTCGCCTGGTTTCTATATAAAAGCCGACCTGGCTTACTACTTCGCGCGGTGGGTGAATCGCCATCCTCGGCGCATTCGATTGGATACCCGGTGATTAGAATTCGCTATATGGCGACGCTGTTCGGTGGCGCTATGGCGGGTATCGGTGGATCTTTCCTGTCGGTATTTTATACCCCATTGTGGGTCGAGGGTATGGTCGCAGGTCGCGGCTGGATCGCGATCGCGCTGGTGGTATTCGCAACCTGGCGCCCGTTTCGTGTGATGGTAGGCGCCTACCTGTTTGGCGGTGTAATGGTTGCGCAGTTATTCGTGCAAGGCTCTGGATTGGAAATTAACATTCCCTCGCAATTTTTGTCGTCGCTGCCTTACCTGGCAACGATTATCGTATTGGTGATCATTTCTCGTGATCAAAATACCGTACGCCTGAATGCGCCGGTTTCGTTGGGACAGCCGTATCGTCCGGACGCATAGAAGGATCTGCAGAATTATTCGTCGTTCCGGCCCACGAGCCGGAATCTACGGTAAGTTGGCGATAAAAATAGATTCCGGCTCGGAGGCCGGAATGACGTGGTAGTTTTTAATGACGTAGTAATTTTTATACAGCAGTTGAGTTAAATCTAAAAATCCCTGGAGGATAAAAAAATGGTAATTGCAAACAAACTCGTTAAAAAACTGGCAACAACAACCCTGGTGGTTGTGGCAAGTTTATTTAGCGCTACATCGATGGCCGCTGATACCGTCGGATTCGTTTATGTAAGCCCAATCGGCGACGCCGGATGGACCTATCAGCACGATCTGGGTCGGCTGCAGTTGGAAAAGGAAACCGGTGTAACAACCAAGTATGTCGAAAATGTGCCCGAGGGCCCGGACGCCGAGCGTGTCATACGAGAGATGGCCAAGCGCGGTGACAAGGTAATTTTTGCTACCAGTTTTGGTTATATGAATCCGATGTTAAAGGTATCGAAACAGTTTCCTAAAACCGCGTTCGTCCATGCCACTGGTTATAAGATGGGCAAAAATATGGGGCTTTACAATGCGCGTTTTTACGAGGGGCGTTACCTGACCGGCGTCATCGCGGGTGAAGTGACCAAATCCAATATCCTTGGATACGTAGCAGCATTTCCGATTCCCGAGGTACTTCAGGGAATCAATGCCTTCATCCAGGGTGCTCGCAGTGTCAATCCGAAGGCGGAATTGCGCGTGATCTGGGTGAATTCCTGGTTCGACCCGGGTAAAGAACGTCAGGCCTCGATGACACTGATGTCGCAAAGTGCGGACGTGATCACTCACCATACAGATTCTACAGCCGTGGTACAGGCCGCCGAGGAAAAGGGCAAGTATGCGTTTGGCTACCATTCCGACATGTCAAAATATGGCTCCACAGCGCACCTCACCGCGACCACACATCACTGGGGGAACTACTACACCCAGGTAGTCAAGGCGGCACAGTCAGGAAGCTGGAAACCGGAAAGTATCTGGGGTGGCTATAAGGAGGGCATGATAAGGCTCGCGCCTTTGAACCCCTCGCTTCCGGCAGAGCTGCGTGGCCGTATCGCCGATATGGAAAAACAAATGGCTGATGGTAGCCTGCATCCATTCACTGGTCCGGTGGTCGATCAGGATGGTAAAACCCGTGTAGCTGCTGGTGAAACCATGAGTGACGGCGACCTGAGCGGCATGGATTATTACGTGCAGGGTGTAGTGAGTAAGCTGTAGAAGTAAAAATGCGCATTGGAAAGCCCAGTATTCGTCATTCCGGCCCCCGAGCCGGAATCCATAGAACATAGCCTGGTAACCTGTTTTAAGTGTCCAGGTTGCAGCTATAGCCGGAATGACGGATCTAATGGGGATTATGGTTGTGTGTGTGTCATTCAATTGATTACTTCGAAATATGAAATAATGTGATGGAAGCTTATCTCCTCGATTGGGCGAACTTGCTGATCCGATGGTTACACCTGATTACCGGTGTAGCCTGGATCGGCGCCTCTTTTTATTTCGTCATGCTGGACAGTTCACTATCGAAACCAGCTAAGCAAGGCGATGCCGCGCGCGGTGTAACCGGTGAGTTGTGGGCAGTGCACGGCGGTGGCGTATACCAGAGCCAGAAGTTTCTTGCCGGGCCGCTGGGCGAATCGCTTTCCGAGCATTTGCACTGGTCGAAATGGGAAGCCTATACCACCTGGCTTTCAGGCATGGGCCTGCTTGCTATTATCTACTGGTTTGGCGCAAATACCTACCTGATAGACCAGCAGGTAATGCCGTTAACACCATTGCTCGCTATAACCATCAGTGTCGGATTTATCGTCGGCGGATGGTTAATCTACGACACGCTTTGCAAGCTACTGAAGGGCAGGGATACCCTGCTTGCTGCGATCGTATTTGTTTTTGTCATATTCGCTGACTGGTTACTGTTTCAGCTATTCAGCGCGCGTGCAGCCTATCTACACGTCGGCGCAATGATGGGTTCTATCATGGTCGCCAACGTATTTTTCCATATTATTCCGGGGCAAAAAAGCATGGTCGCCGAGATCAGGGCTGGTCAGACCCCCGACCCTAAATACGGTGTCATAGGCAAGCAGCGCTCGGTACACAATACCTATTTTACGCTGCCGGTTTTATTCATCATGATCAGCAATCATTACCCGATGACCTACGGTCATCAACAGGGCTGGTTGGTGCTCGGATTTATCATGATGGCCGGTGTCCTGATTCGACAATACTTCGTGATGCGTCATGGGAATAATGCCAACAAAGCCTTACCAGTTATTGGCGTCGTTCTGTTACTGGCGATGGTAGCCTATTTAATGCCAACCTTGCCCGAAAGTGGCGGTTCTAGCGCTATCAGTGATGTGGAGATTCAACAGGTGATAAACGATCGTTGTATCTCCTGTCATGCTACTAAACCAACCCAGGCCGGATTTGTAAGCCCGCCGCTCGGATTAGTGCTCGAGACCAACGCACAAATAAACCAGAATGCGGTAATAATTGCGACATCGGTACAGACGCGTTATATGCCACTCGGTAATCTGACGCAAATGTCTGATCAGGAGCGAGCACTGATAGCTAGCTGGTACGCCCAAACCTTAGCCATTCAGTAACCAGGTAACGATGAACAGCCAAGCCAAAGCGCTGGACAATGACAGCTGCGACAGGGCCATACGTGGCAGTTTCCTCCATTTTCTAGATGACCCTGACGAGCGGGACGAAGCCTGCGAATATATCGAGGACGGACTGTTAATTCTGAAACAGGGAAGGGTGACCGCGTTGGGAGAGGCCCACGTCTGGCTCGATCGATTACCCGACGGTGCCGAACTGGATGATTACACCGGCAAATTAATCATGCCCGGTTTTTTTGATACTCATACCCACTACCCGCAAACCGATATAATTGCCAGCTACGGCTCGCAACTGCTCGAGTGGCTGGAAAAGTACACCTTCCCGACCGAGCGTCAGTTTAACGATCGAGGCTTCGCCGATGGCGTCGCTGAATTTTTTTGCGAAGAGCTATTGCGTAACGGAACCACCACCAGCGCTGTTTTCGCCACCATACACCCTGAATCGGTCGACGCCATTTTTAGTGCTGCGCAAAAACGCAATATGTGCCTGGTCGCCGGCAAGGTGATGATGGATCGTAATGCACCCGACTATCTTTGCGACACAGCCGAGTCGAGCTATGCGCAAAGTGCCGAATTGATTGGGCGCTGGCACCAGAATGGCCGCGCGCTATACGCGGTAACGCCAAGGTTTGCACCGACTTCAAGCGAGCAACAGCTCGAAGCGGCTGGAAGCTTGTTGAATGAATATCCAGGATTATACCTGCAATCGCACGTGGCCGAAAACCACGCCGAGGTAGCCTGGGTAGCGAAATTATTTCCGCACCGGCGCAGCTATCTCGATGTCTACGATCACTATGGTTTATTGGCTGAACGCTCGATCTTCGGGCATTGTATTCACCTCGATGAAATTGACCACCAACGCATGGCGGAGACCGGTGCAGCAATGGCCTTTTGTCCGACTTCTAACCTGTTTCTGGGTAGTGGATTGTTTAGTATCGACGAGGCCCGGAAGCATGCAATCCGGGTTGGCGTGGCGACCGACGTCGGCGGTGGCACCAGTTTTAGTATGCTGCAAACCCTCAACGAGGCTTACAAGGTTAGCCAGATGGCCGGGCAGACAATGACTTCGATGCAGGCGTTTTATCTGGCCACGCTGGGCGGCGCAAAATCGCTTTACCTGGATCAGCGATTGGGCAATTTCGCGGTCGGCAAGGAAGCGGATTTCGTTGTTCTGGATATGGAAGCGACACCGATTATGAAACGGCGCATGGCACAGGCTGACTCGATTTCGGATCGTTTATTTGCGCTGATGATGCTGGGCGACGATCGAGCGGTTCATTCGACTCATATTATGGGTCAATGTCAGTACCTTCGATGACCAGCCTGCTTATCGAACATGCGGAGGTTCTGGTGACTATGGATAGTGATCGGCGGGAAATAGTTGACGGCGCTATATTTACCGACGATCGTCAAATTCTATGTGTCGGTACCAGCAGCGAGGTAGGCAAGTGGATGCTGGATAAAGGCAGGAAAGCCGACCGGGTTATCGATGCAAGCGGTACGGTAATAATCCCCGGACTGGTGAACTGTCATCATCACCTGTATCAAACCCTGACCCGCAGTGTCGGTACTGCGCAGGGATTGTCACTATTTGACTGGCTAAAAACGCTTTACCCGATCTGGGGGGAGATGGACGCTGAAGCGGTTTATGTCAGCGCTAAACTTGGACTGGTGGAATTGATACTGTCGGGAGCAACTACGGTTGCCGATCACCTGTACCTGTTCCCGAAAGATTCGACCCTGGACGATACAATACGCGCCGCGCAGGAACTGGGAGTTCGATTTCATCCGACGCGTGGCAGCATGAGCCTGGGACAAAGCCAGGGGGGGTTACCCCCGGACGAGGTTTGCGAAGACGAGGACGATATCCTGGCCGACTGTAAACGTGTCATCGAATCCTTTCATGATCCGGCGCCATTTTCGATGTTGCGTATTGGTCTCGCACCCTGCTCACCCTTTAGCGTCACCGCAGATCTGATGAAAAAAACCGCCGAACTGGCGCGTCGATACCCGGCCGTCAATCTGCACACACACTTGGCCGAGACCATCGATGAAATTCAATTTTGTCATCAAAAGTTTGGTATGCAGCCGCTGGAGTATATGCAAAGCCTGGGATGGACCGGAGACGATGTCTGGTTCGCACACATGGTGCATCAGGATCAGGATGAAATTACAATACTGGAGCAAACTGGAACCGGAGTCTGCCATTGTCCAAGCAGCAACATGATTCTCGCGTCGGGCATTGCGCCGATCCGTGAAATGCGCGACGCTGGAGTTCGAGTCGGGCTGGGTGTCGATGGCTCGGCAAGCAACGATGGTAATCATTTACTTGGTGAAGCGCGGCAGGCAATGTTATTACAACGTGTCGGCTGGCCGGGATTTGAATCGAAGGCCGATCGATTTTCAGCTCGCGAAGCGCTCGAGATCGCCACCCTCGGTGGTGCGGCGGTGCTCGGACGTGACGACATCGGTAGCCTGGAGAGTGGCAAGGCGGCGGATCTCGTTGCCTTTCGGGTTGATGATTTGAACCATGCCGGTGGTTTGAGTGATCCGGTTGCTTCGCTGTTGACCTGCACGCCAGGCAAAGCCTGGTTATCGGTCATCGATGCCAGGATCATAGTCGAGGATGGCGAGATTCCGGATTTGGACCTTAATTCTTTAGTGGCAAGACACAATCAATTGTCACGGCAGCTAGTCGAAAAAGCGGCTGCTCTATAAAACACAGTACTGAGGCATTAGAAATAATATGAACGACAATATTCCCGATTTTGTAAATGACTGGATCAATCTGGCAAACCCTCGCCTGGGGGCCAGCCCCATTTATTGTACCGACGATTTTTTTGCCGAGTGCAGCCGCATGCTGGAGCCGCAGGCACCGGTTTTTATTGACGGTAAGTTTGACGACAATGGTAAATGGATGGACGGCTGGGAAACGCGTCGACGGCGCGATGGCGGTTACGATCACGCTATCGTGCAATTAGGGCTTGCCGGTGTTATCAAAGGTGTCGATATCGATACTACCCATTTTACCGGAAACTACCCCCCGGCCGCATCGCTCGATGCCTGCAATAGTACAGGCGATCCCAATGACGCTAGCAACTGGGTAAACCTGATCCCGTCGGTCAGCCTGAGCGGAGACAGCCACCATTATTTCGAAATCGACCAAACCGAAAGCTTCACCCATGTACGCTTGAATATTTATCCGGATGGTGGTGTGGCACGGCTCAGGATTTATGGGCAGGTGCAATGTGACTGGAGCGAAAAAGACCCGAAGGCAGAGCATGACCTGGCCGCAACTGAAAATGGTGGCCGTGCTATCGCCTGGAACGATGCCCATTTTGGTTCGGCCGCGAACCTGCTGGCACCGGGTCGAGGCGTCAATATGGGTGACGGCTGGGAGACACGCCGACGCCGGGAGCCGGGTAATGACTGGTGCATTATCGAACTCGGTCACATTGGCGTGATCGAGCAGGCAATCGTTGATACCGCACATTTCAAGGGCAATTATCCGGATCGCTGTTCTTTGCAGGCCGCGCTGGTTGAAGGTGGGACCAGGGATTCTATAATTACACAAAGCATGTTCTGGCCCGAACTACTAGCACCGAGCAAGCTCGAAATGGACGATGTACAGGAGTTTAGCGATGCGATCCAGACGATCGGATCGGTAAGCCATGTACGTTTAAATTTATTCCCGGATGGCGGAGTGAGTCGACTAAGGTTATTAGGCAGGATCACAAATGACTGATAAGGCCATAACAATCGAACCCCTGACCGGGACCGGATTTGCCCCATATGGCGACGTGATCGAGAGTGGCGACCAGAATTCGTTTTTTATCAACAATGGTATGGCGGAGCGCTTTCACGCGCTTGCACGCGTCGAAGCGTCAGGCGAAAATGCGGGCGCAATTATCAGCCTGGTTAAAAGCCGAAAGTACGAAATGCCGCGCAAGCTCGACCATGCGGAACACCATCCGCTGGGCAGTCAGGCGTTCGTACCTCTCGACGATGCCCGGTTCATTGTTGTTGTTGCCAGCGCTTGTGAATCGCCGCGACCTGAAGATTTCCACGCCTTTGTCACCAATGGTAAACAGGGTATCAATTATCATCCGGGGACCTGGCATCATGTATTGTTAACGCCGTATGCCGCGATGACATTTTTATGTGTAGACCGGATTGGAGACGGTAATAACTGTATCGATCACTTCTTTGATGAGGATCAGCAATTGATACTGGAATTGCCGCCGAGGTAGGCATTGTGTGAAAATAGCATTCTAACCCTGGGACCTGGTAGCAATGAAGAAAACATTTATTACAGCCCAGCAATTGCTGGAAGATTCATTTCGGCTGGCGAGCCTGGTTTACAAGGACGATTTTCGACCGCATTTTATCGTCGGTATCTGGCGTGGTGGCGCTCCGGTGGGAATCGCGGTACAGGAGTATTTTGAATACAGGGGCATAAAAACCGACCATATCTCGGTGCGTACTTCGTCCTATTTCGGCATAAACAAGCAATCGAAAAAAATTCGCGTCCACGGCCTGCACTACCTGATCGAAAACGCGAATGCGAATAATCGGTTGCTGATCGTCGACGATGTATTTGATTCGGGTCGCAGTGTCGCTGCATTGATCAAGGCGATTCGTAAGCAATCGAGGCTCAACACGCCCAACGATATCAGGGTCGCCTGTCCCTGGTATAAGCCGAGTAAAAATGTGGTCGATTTTGAACCCGAATATTATCTGCACGAAACTAATGAGTGGCTCGTGTTTCCACACGAACTGGAGGGTCTGAAAGCATCTGAGCTGGCTGCCGGTAAAAGTGACCTGGCGAAAATTCTTGAGTTGTTCAAATAGCCTGGCTGTAAAAACCCTCTCCTTGTGGAAGTCAATCAATACCCGCTTATAAGCAGCCTCGCGATCGCAGTAATAATTTTTCCGCTTAGCGCAGTTTCTGTAACAGGCAATACGTTTCGGGATTGCAGCGAGTGCCCGGTGATGGTTGAAATAGAGAAGGGTTCATTTTTGATGGGCTCGGATATTGGCAGGGATGATGAAACGCCCAGGCATCGGGTGACTATCAATTACCATTTTGCAGTGAGTAAATTCGAAATAACACGAGCACAATACGCGGCATTCATTACAGATACCAACACCTCTCCCGACCCGGGTTCTTCGCGGCGGTACCTGGGATAACGAGCCCCAGTATTTACGTTCGGCATTCCGCCACGGCTATTTTGCAGAATTCAGGCTCAGCGGGATTGGCTTTCGAATTGCCAGATCACATTAAATACCCGCTCTTCAGGACAAGACCAGCCGAAATAGCCGTTAAACCGGCGTATTCTCCGGGCAGTGCAATAACGCCATCATGTCGGTAACCGGGGTATTCTCAAATAACGCCTGATCCGCGCACAGAGCCAGAATTCGGTCCGAATTATCAGCACTGATTTGTGCGCGCAGGTAACGCTCGAATTTCGCTTTCAGGAGTGGGATACCCTCGTTTCGGCGACGCTTGTGCCCGACCGGATAATCGACTACTACTTCTTCGGTGGACGATTTATCGTTGAAGAATATCTGCAAAGAATTGCCGATCGCGCGTTTATCAGGTTGCAGGTACTCACGCGTAAAACGCGCCTCCTCAGAGACTTCCATCCGCTCACGCAAGGCATCGACACGGGGGTCGGACGCGACATTGTCTTCGTAATGCTCGGCCTGCAAATCACCCATCAATAAGCCGATTGCGACCATGTACTGGATACAGTGATCGCGATCCGCCGGGTTATCGAGTGGCCCGGTTTTATTGATGATACGGTCACCGGATTCCTGGGTTTTAATCACGATACGGTCGATGTCATTGAGTCTATCGATGATCTGTGGGTGCAGCGTTATGGCGGCTTCGATTGCTGTCTGGGCGTGGAATTCAGCCGGAAAGGAAATTTTGAACAGAATATTTTCCATCGTGTAGGTGCCATAGCCCTGGGTGAACTCGAGCGCTTTTTTGCCAAACGCAACATCCTGGAAACCCCAGGTTGGTGCGGTGATCGCCGAGGGATAGCCCATCTCACCTCGTAATGCGGTAAACGCCAGGAATAGCCCGCGCGAAGATGCGTCTCCGGCCGCCCAGGATTTTCTCGACCCGGTGTTCGGTGCATGCCGATAAGTGCGTAGCGATGAACCATCGAGCCAGGCATGCGAGACCGCGTTCAGGCATTGCTCGCGCGTACAGCCAAGCATCTGCGCCGCGACTGCGGTCGAGGCAATACGCACCAGCATGACATGGCACAATCCGACGCGGTTGAAAGAGTTTTCGAGAGCGATCACACCCTGTATTTCGTGCGCCTTGATCATCGCGACTAATACATCACGCATCGTCAGCGATGCCTGACCCTCGCGCACAGAATTGCGCGAAAGATAGTCGGCGAGTGCCAGGATGGCACCGAGATTGTCCGATGGGTGACCCCATTCGGCTGCCAGCCAGGTATCGTTGTAATCTAGCCAGCGCACCATCGCGCCTATATTCCAGGCTGCACGTACCGGATCGAGCTGATACGAGGTTCCCGGTACGCGGGCACCGTCGCCGGGCAAGTCTGCGCCGGGCACTATCGGACCCAGTAACCGGGTACAGGCCGGGTAGCTCAACGCCAACAGGCCACAGCCGATGGTATCCATCCAGTCGTAACGAGCGGTTTGCATCGCGTCGACTGACCGGCCCACATCATAGTCGAGCACATAATCGACAATATTTTGAATTACGAGATCGAAGTCGGGACGACTGGCGTCCAGTACAGCGGCTTTACTCATGTTTTTATATTCCTGTTATCTATCTTGAATGGGGACGAAAGCAAGGCTTTCGGGTCCGGTATAGTTGGCCGAAGGGCGGATAATCTTGCCGTCCTGGCGCTGTTCGACGATATGTGCGCCCCAACCCGATGTTCGTGCGATGACGAACAGCGGCGTAAACATATCGGTGGGAATTCCCATCTGGTTGTAGGATACGGCCGAGAACCAGTCCAGGTTCGGGAACATATTCTTAAGCGCATGCATCACGGTTTCCAGACGCTCGGCGACCTCGTACATAAGCGTATCGTGGTTCTCGTCGGAAAGTCGTTTGGCCAGACGTTTGATTACTTCATTGCGTGGATCACTGACGGTATAAACCGGGTGACCAAAACCGATCACGATCTCCTTTTTTGCAACCCGCCTCCGAATGTCGGCTTCGGCTTCATCGACCGAGCCATAACGTGATTGAATCTCGAATGCGGCCTCGTTCGCACCCCCGTGTTTGGGACCGCGTAATGCGCCGATCGCGCCGGTCATTGCTGAATAGATGTCCGAGCCGGTTCCGGCGATGACACGCCCGGTAAAGGTCGACGCGTTAAATTCGTGCTCGGCGTAGAGAATCAGCGAGATGTGCATCGCCCTGACCCAAGATTCGGGTGCCGGTTTGCCATGCAGCAAATGCAGGAAATGTCCACCGATCGAATCATCGTCAGTAACCAGTTCGATACGCTTGTTGCTATGGCTGAAGTGATACCAGTAGACCAGCATCGAGCCGAAGCTGGCCATCAGCCGATCGATAATACGACCTGCGTCGTCGCTGTTGTGGTCGGCTGCTTCGGGAGACTGGCACCCAAGTGCGGAGCAGCCGGTACGCATGACATCCATTGGATGTGCGCTCGCTGGCAATTGCTCGAGCACTGTTTTGACTGCGCCGGGCAGATCGCGCATTGATTTGAGATGTGCCTTGTAGGCGTCGAGTTCGTCCTGGTTTGGCAGTTTTTCATGGACGATCAGGTGCGCGACTTCCTCGAATTCACAGGTCTCGGCGATATCGAGAATATCGTAACCACGATAGTGCAGATCGTTGCCAGTGCGTCCAACCGTACAAATCGCGGTATTACCCGCGACGGTGCCCGACAGGGCAACCGATTTTTTGGGTTTAAAAGCGGGTGCTTCGATCATGACGTTTCCTCACTGAATAATTTATCTAAATTTTCCTCGTATTGGTGATAATCGAGAAAGTCGTAGAGTTCCATGCGTGTCTGCATGGTCTCAACGACGTTTTGTTGGCTGCCATCTGCCAGAATATGCCGGTAAACATTGAGAGCGGCAAGGCTCATGGCGCGAAATGCACTTAACGGGTAAAGGGACATCTTCACGCCTACCGAAGCTAGCTGCTCGCTGGTGTATAAAGGAGTGGCTCCGAATTCGGTGATATTCGCCAGCACCGGCACGCCGACTGCATCGACAAACTGCTGGTATTGTTTAAGTTCGGTCATCGCTTCAGGAAAAATCATGTCGGCGCCTGCTTCCACACAGGCGACCGCGCGGTCGATGGCTGCATCCAGACCCTCTATTGCGAGGGCATCGGTACGAGCCATAATGACAAATTCGTTGTCAATCTTTGCATCGACTGCGGCTTTAATTCGGTCAACCATTTCTGCCTGTGAAACGATCGCCTTATTAGGCCTGTGTCCACAACGTTTTTGCATGACCTGATCTTCAATGTGAATGGCGGCAACGTCGGCACGAATCATTTCCCGAACGCAGCGCGCAATATTAAACGCGCCACCCCAGCCGGTATCGATGTCAACCAGAATGGGTAGTGAACTGGCATCGGTGATTCGACGGGCATCCTCAAGCACATCTTTCAATGTAGTAATACCCAGGTCGGGTGTGCCCAGGGATGCTGCGGCGACTCCGCCCCCGGAAAGATAAATGGCCTTGTGGCCACATTTTTGCGCCATGATTGCGCTATAGGCGTTTACCGTGCCAACTATCTGAAGCGGATTATTCTGCTCGACCGCCTGGCGAAATTTACCTCCCGGTGTGATTTTTTTAGACATAATTTTTCTCTAATATTCGATTGACAATTTTCCATGCACTGCTGATATGGCGGCGCATTAATAACTCGGCTAATTCCTCGTCGCGTTGCTCGATCGCCGTGACGATAAGACGGTGCTGTGAAAGCGCCCTGGCGGGTCGCTCGGGTGTCTGGCCTGACTGATGGCGACCCATACGGATCAATTGATATATCTCACCATGCAGATTTTCCAGGATCCACTGATTTTGACTCGCGAGTGCAATGCGGTAGTGAAAGTCAATGTCACCCTCGCGCTGAAAATAAGCCTTGCCCTCGGTTTTGCCAATGGCTTCTTCGTGGCTATCGAGCAATTCATGCAATAAGCGAATATCCGTTTCAGGCATAAGCCGGGCTGCAAGCCTTGCGGACATACCCTCAAGAGATTCTCGTGCGGTATAAATATCTTCCATCAGTTTCCGGTCTAGCCGAATCACGCGTGAGCCGGCATTTCGAACTCGAACTACCAGCTTGATACTTTCGAGCCGATGAATTGCCTCACGTAACGGACCACGGCTTATGCCGTACTTTAGTGCCAGATCGGATTCGACGATCTTGCTTCCCTGCGCTAGCCTGCCAATGATGATATCGGCCTTAATGCTTTCGTAAACCTGTTCGGCCAGAGTGCGGGGCTCAGATAGCTTTTCAGATTGTGTTAAAATCGCAGTATTCATCGGTTATTGTCGACAATAATAAGAAAATTACCTAAATATTAGCCAAAATATGCATAAAATCGTAACTATTGTCAACAAAGTTTCTACTGGATTGGTATTGCTGCTGGTCGATTTCGAACCAGATGCCCTATCTGATGCGGGCTTCGATTATTAATCCTGACGATTGTATTATTTAATAATCACAGCCAGGTTGAATACCACACTCAATAATGAGTTATATTAGGGAAAAGATTGTTGATCAGGGATTACCCCGTCCCCGAATCCGGCTACATTTAATTTGCTAGCAAGAGAACACACATCACAGGGGAATCGAGGAGCCAGGAGATGAGCACCGAAACCGTAACAATAATAGACGACACGACCGGTAAAAAAGTGCAATTACCACTGTTATCACCAACCAGTGGACCAAAAACGATTGATATCGGTACGCTATACAAAGAACTGGGATATTTCACTTACGATCCAGGGTTCATGTCAACCGCCAGTTGTTCGAGCGCAATAACCTTTCTTGATGGTAATAAGGGCGTGTTGCAGTATCGTGGATATGCGATCGACCAGCTGGCCGAACACAGTTCTTACCTGGAAGTTTGCTATCTGCTGATCAAGGGCGACTTACCTAATCGTCAGGAACTTGAAGAATTCGTTTATCACATAACCCACCACACGATGTTGCATGAGGCACTAAAGCGATTTTTCAGCGGTTTCCGGCGCGACGCACATCCGATGGCTATTATGGTTGGTGTCGTCGGTGCTTTGGCCGCGTTTTATCATGAACACATGGACATCCATAATCCCGAGCATCGCGAAATTTCCGCGCTTCGATTAATCGCCAAGATGCCGACCATTGCTGCCTGGAGTTATCGATATGCGATGGGTAAGCCGTTTATTTATCCGGTAAACAATTTGAGCTACACCGAAAACTTTCTGCATATGATGTTTTCGATGCCAACTGAACCATTTACACCCGATCCGTTGTTGGCCAAGGCACTGGATTTGATTTTAATATTGCACGCCGATCACGAGCAAAATGCATCGACTTCGACTGTGCGTCTGGCCGGCAGTTCGGATGCGAATCCATTTGCCGCGGTAGCCGCCGGAATTGCGGCACTCTGGGGACCGGCGCATGGCGGTGCTAACGAAGCGGTGATTCGCATGCTGATGGATATCAACGAGTCGGGTAAGCCCTTGCAGGCATTTGTCGATCGCGCCAAGGACAAGAAAGACAGTTTCCGTTTGATGGGATTTGGTCATCGTGTCTATAAGAATTATGACCCGCGCGCGACGTTGATTCGTGACATCTGTCATCAATTGCTCAGCGATATGGAATCTAGCGGGGAACATCAGAAACTGCTTGAAACGGCAATGGCCCTGGAAAAGGTAGCGCTCGAAGATGACTATTTTGTGAAGAGAAATCTATACCCTAATGTCGACTTCTATTCCGGCATTATTTTCCTGGCAATGGGAATACCGATGAACATGTTCACGGTAATCTTTGCGATGGCGCGGACAGTCGGCTGGATAACCCAGTGGAACGAAATGATGTCGGATTCGACGTCGAAGATCGGTCGACCGCGTCAGCTTTACACCGGCCTCATCGATCTAGAATATATACCATTGGAAAAACGCAAATAAATCCATATATTGATAGTATCCCCGAAGAGTAAATTGTGAGTCAGGCCAATGTTACAGGAATACCGAGACCATACCGCTGAGCGTGCACAGGAAGGCATTCCACCCAAACCACTGGATGCGCAGCAGGTAGCAGATTTAGTCGAACTAATCAAAGACCCGCCCACTGGTGAAGAAGCGTACCTGCTCGAAATATTGACTCAGAACGTACCTGCGGGTGTCGATGAGGCTGCTTATGTAAAAGCAGGATTTCTCGCTGCAATAGTCCGGGGTGAAACCAAATCGCCGCTGATCGATGCGGTGAAGGCAGTAGATATCCTCGGTACCATGCTCGGTGGATATAATATCGAAGCCCTGATCGCAGCCCTCGATAGGGACGATGTTGCCCCGGCCGCGGTAAAAGCGTTATCACACACTTTACTGGTATTTGATGCCTTCCATGATATTTGCGATAAATCCGAGGCGGGCAATATTCATGCCCGGCAGGTACTCGAATCCTGGGCTAAAGCCGAATGGTTTACGGTTAAACCGGCACTGGAAGATAAAATTACTGTGACCGTATTCAAGGTACCTGGTGAAACTAATACAGACGATTTGTCACCAGCGTTAGAAGCCTGGTCGCGACCCGATATTCCGTTGCACGCCAATTCGATGTTGATAAATCCGCGCGAAGGCGTAGCCGACAAGCCTTTAGAAAAAATACAGGAACTTAAGGCCTTAGGTCACCCGGTTGCTTATGTCGGCGATGTTGTGGGTACCGGATCATCACGTAAATCTGCGACTAATTCGGTATTGTGGCACATGGGCAATGATATTCCCTATATTCCGAACAAGCGTAATGGCGGGTATTGTTTTGGCGGCAAGATAGCGCCAATATTTTTCAATACCATGGAGGATGCCGGTGCATTGCCAATCGAAATGGATGTTTCAAAGATGGAGACAGGTGATGTCATCGATGTTTATCCCCACCAGGGCAAGGTTACCCGTCACGATAGTGACGAGGTACTTGCATCCTTTGAGCTCAGTACCAATGTATTAAAAGACGAGGTGCGGGCTGATGGTCGAATTCCGTTGATCATCGGCCGGGGACTGACCGAACGGGCGCGCAAGGCACTCGACCTCGGCGACTCTGATATTTTTGAAAAACCCCGGGCCTCCGAAGAAAGCAGCAAGGGATATACGCTGGCGCAAAAAATGGTTGGCAAGGCCTGTGGCGTGGATGGTGTTCGCCCCGGCATGTATTGCGAACCGAAAATGACTACGGTCGGGTCGCAGGATACCACCGGCCCGATGACTCGCGATGAGCTAAAAGATCTCGCCTGCCTCGGATTTTCAGCCGACCTGGTGATGCAGTCATTTTGTCATACCGCGCCCTA
>Ga0164320_10000061_pt1 | contig 27070 bp, 23 predicted proteins | sample GuaBasSediGuay11_FD_113736 | JGI IMG/M metagenome (GOLD analysis project Ga0164320, IMG submission 113736) | Subseafloor sediment microbial communities from Guaymas Basin, Gulf of California, Mexico - Guay11, Core 4567-28, 0-3 cm | ecosystem: Environmental > Aquatic > Marine > Hydrothermal...
GCGATGTCCAGCATTGATTCGATGGCCCCTTGCAATTCAACTGTAGGTTCAGGCTATGCATTCTACACCCTTGTAATCAGGGCTTTTGGGTTTTTTACTCTGTCCGAGCAGGGCGTTTAACACCTCGAGTGTCTGATCGATCTCGGTTTCGGTATTGTACTGGGCAATTCCGAGTCTGAGTACGCCCTGTACTTCATCCAGTCCCAGTTGCTTCACCACCTCGTAGGCATAGTTATGACCGGACCAGGCACAGATTCCGGACTGCGCCAGTGCTCTTGCAATCTCGGTTGGTGAAACCGTGGCATGGGTAAAGGAAATTGTCGGTACCCGATCATCTATGCGACTGGTATCGGCTATTCCGTGGATTTTCAGTCCCTTGATCTCTTTTAACGCGTCGATCAGTTTAATTGTCAGACGGTTTTCGTAATCCGTTGCTGCAGTAAAGGCGCCCGCGATCTGTTCACGCCGGGAACCCGAATAACCGCAAATCTCTCCCAGCCAGCGGAAATATTCAACCGTGGCCTCGAGGCCGGCCAGCAGTTCAGTTTGCGGTGTGCCGGTTTCAAATCTTACCGATAGTTCATCGGATGCACATCGACAACGATAGGCGTCCAGTTCAGCCAGCACCGACTCTCTGCCCCACAGTATGCCCAGGTGGGGTCCGTAAAACTTGTAGGACGAGCAAACCAGGAAATCGCAGTTTAGTTCATTCACGGCCAGAAAACGGTGTGGCGCCAGCTGTACCGCATCGACGTAAACCAGGGCACCAGCGGAGCGAGCGACACCGGCCAGTTCGGATATTTTGTTTATACTACCGGTCAGGTTGCTGGCATAATTCAATGCCAACAAGCGGGTCTTGTCAGTCAGTAATGCCTTCAGATCATCGACTTCAATCTGCCAGGTTTCCTGATTAAACGCTAACCATTTAATCACCAGTCCCAGGTCTTCGGCGAGTAACAGCCAGGGCGATATATCGCCTTCATGGTCCATGCGGGTGACAATAATTTCATCCCCACGATTGAATGTTCGACCCAGGCTTCGGGATATATGCAAGGTCAGGGCAGTCATACTGGGGCCGACTACTATTTCCCGCATCGAGGTGGCACCCATCATCTCGGCGATCGCCTCGTGACTGCTTTGCCAGATTTCATCTGCGCGAATAGAGCTTGGAAATACGCCGCCCAAATTACTGCTGGCGTAGGTCATTGCCTGGCTAACAGCCTCGATCACCGAACCAGGGAGCTGTGTTCCGGCCGGGTTATCGAGAAAAATCGGGGGTTGTTTCCCGTCTTTAGAGACCAGTGCCGGGAACATTTCCCTCACCTGATCAACCTTAAATTCAGACATAATCGCCTCCACAATAGGGATATTCACACATTTGATCTGGGCATCTGCCAGAGCTCGCGTTGACCATTAACTATAACAGTAAGAGATTCGCCGCTCCTATCCTCCTGAGGTAGGATCGATTTGCCCTCGTGCAATATCCGGGATAGTGGTGCTCACAGTATTAGTTGTGTAATGAGGCAATGGAACAGCGAAGCGTTTCGCGGTTCCACCAGGATGTGATTGTTTCAGCTTGCGGTGGGTGAGCTGTTGGGGTCGGGTTGTTGCTACCAGCCTGTTGCCTGTTGAACTCCCTTGCCCAGTTCGGCTGGCGATCTTACGGTGTGAACGCCTGCTTTTTCGAGGGCGGCAAATTTATCTGCAGCGGTACCCTTGCCACCGGCAATGATAGCCCCCGCGTGACCCATACGCTTACCTTTGGGTGCGGTTACCCCGGCTATATAAGAAACCACTGGTTTGCTGACATTGCTTTGAATGAACTCTGCCGCCTCTTCTTCTGCGCTTCCACCGATTTCACCGACCATCAAAATAGCCTCTGTCGCGGGATCTACCTCGAACAGGGCCAGCGCATCTATGAAGTTGGTACCTGGAATGGGGTCGCCACCAATCCCGATGCAGGTGCTCTGGCCAAAGTTGAGATCCGAGGTCTGCTTGACACATTCGTAGGTGAGCGTACCGGAACGTGAAATAACGCCAACCTTACCGGCCATATGTATCGAGCCTGGCATAATGCCTATTTTGCATTCATCGGGGGTGATGATGCCCGGGCAGTTAGGTCCTATTAATCGAACGCCACTTTGCTCAACGGCAATTTTTGCTTCCAGCATGTCGAGGGTAGGAATACCTTCAGTGATACAGACGATTAAACCGATACCGGACTCGGCGGCCTCGAAAATCGAATCTTTACAGAATGCAGCGGGGACATAGATGACGGTGGCATCGGCGCCGGTTTCACTGACCGCGTTGCGAACCGTATCAAATACGGGCAGATCGAGATGAGTCTGTCCACCTTTGCCGGGGGTTACCCCACCGACCATTTTGGTACCGTAAGCAATCGCCTGTTCGCAATGAAAGGTGCCCTGTTTACCGGTAAAACCCTGGCACAGAACCTTAGTGTTTTTATCGACTAGTACGCTCATTTCGCTGCTCCGACTGCCGCGACGATCTTCACGGCAGCTTCGCCAAGATCCTGGGCCGCTATCAGGTTCAGGTCGCTGTTATTTAACATTTCCGTTCCCTCGGCGGCCTTTGTGCCTTCGAGTCTTACCACGATCGGAACTGAAATTTTCACTTCTGCGACCGCGGCTATAATCCCCTCGGCGATTAAATCACAACGGACGATACCACCAAAAATATTGACCAGAATACCCTTAACCTTGTCATCCGAGAGGATTATTTTGAGCGCCTCCGCGACCCGTTCTTTGGTAGCACCGCCGCCAACGTCGAGAAAGTTAGCCGGATCGCCACCACTGAGCTTGATGATGTCCATGGTTGCCATCGCCAATCCAGCACCGTTGACCATGCAACCTATTTCCCCGTCGAGCGCAACATAACTCAGGTCCCATTCTGCGGCCCGATTTTCACGCTCGTCTTCCTGGGTCTTATCACGCAATTCGACCAGATCAGGGTGACGGAATAACGCGTTACTATCGATATTAATTTTGCCATCCAGACACAGCAGATCACCACTGCCGGTAACGACCAGCGGGTTGACTTCAACCAGCGACAGGTCTTTTTCCTGGATCAGTTTTCCCAGGTTAGTCAGCAGCCTGGAAAATTGCTTGATTTGATCGCCGCTTAATCCCAGACCAAAAGCGAGTTCTCGACATTGGTAGGGCATCACTCCGACCAATGGATTGATGGTGGCCTTAAGAATTTTCTCGGGTGTTTCGTTGGCTACCTTTTCGATTTCGACACCGCCTTCGGTGGAAGCCATTATGACGACGCGGCATTTGGAGCGATCGAGTACAGCGCCGAGATAAAGCTCGTTAGCAATATCACAGATTTCCTCGACCAGGATGCGGTTAATCGGTTGACCGTTAGCATCGGTCTGGATAGTTACCAGGTTAGTACCGAGCATGGATGCTGCCACTTCGCCGGCCTGTTCTACGCTGTCGACAATTTTTACACCGCCGGCCTTTCCTCGACCACCTGCATGGACCTGGGCTTTGACAATGTATTTGTCACCGTGGAGCGACTTAGCTGCTTCGACCGCCTCGCTTGCAGAGAAGGCTGCCTTGCCATTGGGTACTGGAATGCCGTAGGAGCGGAAAAGCTCTTTTGACTGATATTCGTGTAAATTCATTAGCAGTCTCTATTATTCAAAATTTATATTAGGCGATCTGGTCAGACCATGGCTAGGCACTCGGGAGCCGAATACCTCGAATCGGTGCAATGATATCTGGCGATGACCTGCAGTTACCGTCGGCCCTATTTTGATAACGATTCTAAAGTATTCGTAACTTTTAGCTACTCGCAATTTGAACGGCGCAAACTCTTAATCCTGCCGGATAATCCAGACGAATAATTCTTATCGGGTTATTGATCAAGTTTACCGATGGATAAAACTTTACTTTTAGGGTGTGTCGGCGTAAATTTGAATCTGGCATATTGTATACCAAATTTAAATTAAGGCTGGATTTATAACACTTGGTGTGTGACATTGATAATGCCCCTTCTTTTTCAAGGTTATCTTGCCTGAAACTAAATATGAGTTTTACAGGTTACGAAGAATGATTTAGAGGGAGCAGTAAGGGCTTATGGAGGCCAAAGTCGGCAGGATTCGCCGACTGTAATAAAGGAGTTAAAGTTATACCGTTTGTCTCGACTCGAGTACCTGAATAAAAAGCAAGGGCACCCACCAGGGCGACCTGATCGATAATATTTCTGGTAATTTGCTAGGGGCATCTATTTTGTGGGTCAATAACGACCTGTCACAATTGGAGGAATATGTAATGTTTAAATCACAACGCTCGTTGACTAAACTTGTTTGTGCTATCGGCGCAAGCGCAATACTGGCAGGCCTGCCAGCTATTGTGCAAGCCGCCTGGGAACCGCAAAAGCCAGTTGAATTTGTTGTTATGGCTGGTAAAGGTGGTGGTGCCGACAAGGCCGTTAGATTGATACAAAGTATTATTGCGTCTGAAAATATGGCACCGGTTCCCTTTACGCCGGTTAATAAGCCAGGTGGTTCGGGTGCCGAAGCGCTGGTTCACGTTAATGGCAAAAAGGGTGATAACCATACCATCATGTTTACCCTGAACAGCTTTTATACCACACCGCTGCGTCAACCCGGATTGGGTGTCGATATCGCTACCTTTACACCGGTTGCCCGCATGGCTGAAGATACCTTTCTGCTCTGGGTAAATTCCGATCGTAAAGATATCAACAATATAGCCGACTTCGTTAAGGCGGCTAAAGCCAAGGGCAGTAACTGGATCATGGCTGGAACCGGGAAGAACTCGGAAGATAATCTATTAACCGATTTCCTTAACAAGGCTTATGGTCTGAACATGAAATACGTACCCTACAAAGGTGGTGGCAAGGTAGCCAAGGAACTGGCAGGCAATAATGCCGACTCAACGGTGAACAATCCTTCGGAGCAACTGGGATTTTACGAAGCCGGTACAACCAAGGCTCTGGCGGCATTTACCGATAAGCGTTTACCGTTGTTTGCAGATGCTCCAACATTTAAGGAACTCGGTAAGGATTATGTCTATTACATGCAGCGTACCGTTGTTGGCGCACCTGGTATGAGCAAGGAAGCAGCAGCCTATTACACCGATCTTTTCACCCGCGTATTCAATTCTGACAAGTGGCAGGGATATCGCACCAAGAAGAGCTTGCAGGGTGATTTGTTAACCGGTAATGCACTGATGAGCTACTGGAAAAAGGAACGCGATATACACGAGGTAATGTTGAGGAATATGGGCGCTATTAAGTAGGTCCTGTTAGCCAGGCCCTGTCAGGTAGACATTATCTAAAGCGTACATTCAGTGTAGATAGGAGGATTCATTCATGTCAGTGCGAACCGCTGAATTGCTAATGGCAATCATGATGGGGGTATTCTCTATCTACCTGATGGTTAAAAGTGCTGAACTTACAATCGGCTGGATTGACGGCGAAGGGCCGGGCGGAGGTGCCTGGCCTTTCTGGCTGTCATCCATCATGTTGATCTCCTGTCTGGGGATCCTGTTTAACTGGTTTCGAAAACACGGCCCGATAGCCACATCGGACAAGGTTTACATCGAGCCACATGTGCTGGTCGATGTAGCGGCTGTAGCCATATCCTTGATCATTACCGTTGGATTGTTTTCATTTGTCGGTATTTATGGCGCATTACCGCTATTCCTGGTGTTTTACCTGCGATTTTTGGGCAAGCACTCGTGGAGGCTTACCTCTGCTTTAACAGTTGCTATACCGGTCGTCATATTTTATTTTTTCGAAATAACGCTCAAAATAATCCTTCCCAAAGGAATTACCGAACCCCTGTTTTTACCGCTTTACAAGATGTTTTTTTAGGTGCCTATGATTACCCCGGCACTGAAAAAGAGAAAAGCAGATGTTTGAAATTCTCGGACTCCTGGCTGATGGTTTTACGGTAGTATTCGAACCGCAAAACCTGATGTTAATCATCGGCGGTTGTGCACTCGGATTATTTATCGGCGCAATGCCGGGCCTGGGTTCGGTGAATGGCGTAGCGATACTATTACCCCTGACTTTTCTGGTTCCACCAACCGGGGCCATTATTTTTCTTGCCGCGATCTATTATGGCGCCATGTATGGCGGGGCTATCTCGTCGATAATGCTTGGTATACCCGGTGCCTCGACTGCGGTTGCCACGACTTTTGATGGCCGGCCACTGGCAAAAAAGGGGTTGGCCGACAAGGCCCTGACCGCCGCTGCGGTAGCCTCGTTCGTCGGGGGCTCAATTTCAGTTGTCCTGTTTACTTTTTTTGCACCACCGCTTGCCCATGTCGCGTTGGTATTTGGTGCACCGGAAGAATTTGCCTTGATGCTGCTGGCCTTTGCTACATTTATTGGCCTGGGCGGCGATGATATTTTTAAAACCATATTCTCTATTTGCATCGGACTGGTATTGAGTGCTATAGGCTTCGATATTATCTCCGGTGAACCTCGCCTGGTGCTGTGGGACATTACCGGCTTCTTGCACGGTATTAACTTTTTAGTGTTGGCGATTGGAATTTATGGTATTGGCGAGATGATCTGGACGGTTGAAGAACACCATCTCGGCGGGGGCAAAAGTATGCTTTCCGAGGCCACTGTCAGTGTGAAACGTACCCTGACCAATTTACGCGAGCTGGTATCAACCTGGAAAGCGATCGTGATGGGCTCGTTCCTGGGCTATTTTGTCGGCATACTGCCGGCCGCCGGTGCGACGCCAGGCTCACTGATGGCTTACGGTATCGCCAAGCAAATATCGAAGCAACCGGAAGAATTTGGTGAGGGCTCGGTAGAAGGTGTTTGCGCTCCTGAGGCGGCAAATAATGCTGCGAGTACCGGTTCGATGTTGCCGATGCTAACCCTGGGAATTCCCGGCTCACCGACGACAGCGATATTACTTGGTGGAATGGTTATCTGGGGACTGGAACCGGGTCCTAGATTGTTTGTCGACCATAGCGATTTTGTATGGGGTTTAATCGCTTCGCTGTACGCGGCCAATTTGTTTGCGCTGTTGATAAACATCGCTTTTATTCCTGTATTTATAAAAATACTGAAAACGCCATTTACCATTTTGGCACCGATCATTTTCATATTGTGTTTGATTGGTGGTTATGCGCCAACCCAGTCCATGCATGATGTCTGGCTGATGCTCATTTTCGGAATTGTCGGGTACCTGATGCGCAAGCTGGATTACCCACTCGCACCCGCGGTACTGGCTATCGTGCTGGGTCCACTGGCCGAGCCAGCCCTGCGGCAGTCGTTGATCATTAGTGATGGTTCTTTCTCGATATTCTTTACTCGCACCTATGCCGGGCCGATTATGATCGCCGCGCTGATATTTTTATTCCTGCCGTTGTTGAAGATGGGATACCAAAAACTGGTTGTTCGACATGGATAGTATTAGCTATAGAGGTTACGGGAATTCTTTATGATGGAGGCCAAAGTAAAGACACTCAATATTGTACCGTTGGCGCCTGCAAAAGCCTTAAAAATACGGGTTTACGAGGCGCTTAAGGAAATCATAGGTCAAATGAGTATTTATTCGAGCCCGGAAGCGCTACGTCTCGATGAGCGCGCGCTGGGCGAACAGCTCGGTGTAAGCCGCACACCGGTGCGTGAGGCAATTTCTCGCCTCGAGCAAGAGGGGCTAGTGTGGACCATAGCACGCAGGGGTGCCTTCGTAGTGCGTAAAACCAAGGAAGAAATTATCGACATGATCGACGCCTGGGCTGCTTTGGAGAGCATGGCCGCGAGACTTGCAACGAGTCGTGCGAGCGATGAAGAAATAGCCAGCTTACGCAAAAATTTTACCAACTTTGATGATAGTGAAGAAGCCAAGGCCCATATCGATGAATATTCAGCAACCAATATAGAATTTCATCAAACCATCATTAGCCTGGGAAAGTCACCTCTGATTACGGAAATGTCGAATCAACTGTTTTTCCATATGCGCGCGATTCGTGCCAGTACCATAAATCAACGAGATCGGATTTCTCGGTCGGTGATTGACCATATCCGAATTATCGAAGCGATAGAAGATCGAGACCCTTATCACGCCGAACAACTGGTGCGAGATCATGCGCTCGAACTGGCCAGGCATGTCGATAAATATGTCGACTACCTGGATTGATATACCAGAACTACGGCAGCCAGCCACCGTAGGACGATTGACGATGATAACCAGGCTGAATAATTGTAGAGGTGTGTGATGACAACAGCGACAGAAACCAGGCTAAAGTCGGATACAGCAAGCGATACGCTGCAGCAAAAGAATAAGGATGGATCGGTAATATCTGGTGGCCATCTCGTCGCAAAGGCGCTAAAGGCCGAGGGTGTAGATACCATTTTCACGTTATGCGGTGGTCATATTATCGATATTTATGATGGCTGCCTGGACGAAGGTATTCGCATAGTCGATGTGCGCCACGAGCAGACCGCAGCGCACGCGGCTGATGGCTATGCGCGCCAGACCGGCAAGCTGGGTTGCGTGGTTACCACCGCGGGTCCAGGCTGTACCAATGCGGTGACAGGCGTGGCGACCGCATTTCGATCTGAAAGCCCGATTCTACACATCGGCGGGCAGAGCTCATTGGGCCAACATAAAATGGGTTCCTTACAGGATCTTCCACATGTCAATATGATGACGCCGATCACCAAGTTCGCGTCAGGTGTATTCTCGACCGAGCGCATTGCCGATATGGTGTCGATGGCTGCTCGGGAATGCTTTAACGGTGCCTATGGTCCTTCTTATCTCGAGATCCCGCGAGATATCCTGGATCGTGAAATTCCGATCGAAACTGCAGTAATTCCTGAACCGGGTTCGTATCGAGCTTCGGTTAAATCAATCGGCGATCCCGCGGATATAGAAAAACTGGCCGATATACTGGCTGGTGCAAAACGGCCTGCGGTATTACTTGGCCAGCAGGTATGGGCCTCGCGAGGACACGAGGCCGCTATCAATTTTGTGCGAGCGCTGGATATACCGGCCTATATGAATGGCGCGAGCAGGGGTATGTTACCGCAGGGCGATCCGCATCATTTCGATCGGACTCGCAGCGATGCTTTTAAAAATGCAGATGTTATCCTGATTGTCGGTACACCTTTCGATTTCAGGATGGGGTATGGCAAGCGCATCTCTAAAGAAGCCACTTTGGTGCAGATTGACCAGAGCTACGCCACCGTTGGTAAGAACCGGAGTATCAGCCTTGGCCTTGTGGGCGATCCCGGCGCAATCCTGGCCGCGGTGGAGCAGGCAGCATCGGGCCGTCTCGATGGGGGTGCGCAACAACAGCGCCAGAAATGGATGGCAGAATTACGTGCAATCGAGGCCAGTAAGCTTGAAAAACTGATGCCGATGTTTAGTACCGATCAAAATCCTATTCATCCTTATCGACTGGCCTATGAAATCAACGAATTTCTCGGTGAAGATACCATTTATATTGGTGATGGCGGCGATATAGTAACCATTTCTGCGCAGGCAGTTCGTCCGCGAAATCCCGGTCAGTGGATGGACCCGGGCGCACTCGGATCGCTAGGCGTGGGAACCGGTTTCTCCATGGCAGCCAAACTTGCCCATCCGAATAAGGAAGTCATCTGTCTCTATGGCGATGGCGCCTTTGGAATGACATCGTTCGATATGGAAACTGCGCAACGTTTTGGTGCACCCTACCTGGCGGTTATTGGCAACAACTCGGCCATGAACCAGATACGCTATGGGCAACTTGCCAAGTATGGTCAGGAGCGTGGTGATGTTGGCAACAAGCTCGGCGACGTACCCTTCTCCAAATTTGGTGAAATGATCGGTGGTTATGGCGAAGAGGTACACGAGGCTAAAGAGATTCAACCAGCCTTGCAAAGGGCGCGCGAGGCTATTGCGAAAACCGGTAAGTGCGCGGTGGTGAACGTATGGGTAGACCCAAATGAATATGCGCCGGGTACCAAAGCACAGACCATGTATAAATAGGAATTTAACTAATGTTGGAACACCTGCGTGAGGGCACAACAGGAGTTTTTAACACCACGCAAAATCTTTATATTTAGAGGTAAACAATGTCCAAAGCACTCGACGGTGTCAGAATCCTGGATTTCACGCATGTTCAGTCTGGACCCACCTGCACACAATTATTAGGCTGGATGGGAGCAGATGTCATTAAGGTTGAGCGTCCGGGTGTGGGCGATGCTACCCGTAATCAACTGGTAGATGTGGAGGGCGCTGACAGCCTGTATTTCACCATGCTGAATCATAACAAACGTTCGCTGACACTTAATTCAAAGAATGAAACCGGCAAGCTGGTGCTAGAGCGCCTGGTAAAAAAATGTGATGTGCTGGTAGAAAATTTTGCACCGGGCGCACTCGACCGTATGGGTTTTGGCTGGGAGCGCATACAGGAGTTAAATCCGAGGATGATTATGGCTTCGGTAAAAGGATTCGGACCAGGCCCATACGAAGCCTGCAAGGTGTACGAAAATGTTGCACAGTGCGCGGGAGGGGCGGCATCAACGACCGGTTTTCGCGATGGGGTGCCGATGGTGACCGGGGCTCAGATTGGTGATTCTGGAACCGGATTGAACCTGGCATTGGGCATCACGGCTGCCTTGTTGCAACGCGAAAAAACAGGACGCGGACAACGCGTGCTCGCGTCGATGCAGGATGGGGTAATTAATTTATGTCGGGTTAAGCTACGTGATCAGCAACGGCTTCAACACGGCCCACTCAAGGAATATTCGCAATACGGCGAAGGCATCGAGTTTGGCGATGCAACGCCTCGGGCTGCCAATGACTCCGGTGGGGGGCAACCCGGTCGAATTCTCAAGTGCAAGGGCTGGGAGAACGATCCCGATGCCTATACCTATTTTGTTAACCAGGCCGCAGTCTGGCAAAATACCTGTGATGTCATCGGAAAACCGGAATGGAAGGAGGACCCGGATTATGCAACACCTCCTGCCCGTTTGACCCGGCTCAACGAGGTATTTGGCGCAATCGAAGCCTGGACCATGACAAAAACCAAGTTCGAAGTGATGGATATATGTAACCCGTTTGATATTCCGGTTGGACCGATTCTTTCGATGAAAGAGATTGCCGAGGAACCCTCGTTGCGCGAAACCGGAACTATTGTCGAGGTTGACCACCCGCAGCGCGGTAAATATTTGACCGTTGGCTGTCCAATCAAATTTTCGGATAGTGAAGTCGAAGTCACGCGTGCACCATTGCTGGGCGAGCATACCGATGAGATCCTGGCTGACGTGCTTGAATATAGCGCAGATGAAATTGCCGAGATCAGGGAATCAGGCGCGGTATAAACCAGGATATTGATATGCGAATCGTAGTTCATGGGCAGCAGGCATTTGGCAAAGCGGTATTAGAGCGACTGCTGGAACGTAAGGAAAATATTGTTGCTGTTTGCACGGCACCGGATAAGGAAGGCAGGCCGTTAGACCCGGTGAAGGAACTAGCGCTGGAAAATAGTCTCGCGGTACATCAACCCGCGTCATGGAAAACGCCTGAGGCACTCGAGTTGATGCAATCTTTCGAAGCCGATGTTTGCATCATGGCCTACGTCTTATTGTTTATACCGCAGCCGGTGCTGGAGGCTCCCAGGCTGGGTTCGTTTCAGTATCATCCCTCGTTATTACCCATGCATCGGGGTCCATCGTCAATTAACTGGCCGATCGCGATGGGTTCGACGCGTACCGGGTTAAGTATATTCTGGCCCAATGAAGGGCTGGATGAAGGTCAGATTTTAATGCAGAAAGAATGTGATATCGGCCCCGATGAAACACTGGGTGATATCTACTTTAACAAGTTATTCCCGATGGGTGTCGATGCGATGATTGAGTCGCTCGATCTGGTCAAGGCGGATACTGCACCCAAACAGGATCAAAACCTGGATGAGGGTAGTTACGAATCCTGGTTTGGGAAGGTGCAGGCCGAGATTGACTGGAAAAAAACTGCTGCCGAGGTTTACAATATAATTCGAGCCGCTAACCCACAACCTGGTGCATGGACTACCGTGAACGGTGATACGCTACAGATTTTTGACAGTCGACTAGTCGATAATGTTGTTGGCGAGGCAGGGTCCGTCGCGGAGTCGAATGATAACGGAATTCTGGTGTCGGCAGGTGACAATGCCGGTGTATTGATTTCGCGCGTACGCCCCGCTGGAGAAGCAAAAATCAGCGCTGCGCAATACGCGGCCGCGAATGAAATCAAAGTGGGTGATCGTTTAGGTAACTAACCCGCATGTAATCTCGGCTCTGACAGGGTCATTATTTTATCTGGGGTTAATTAGCATGAAAGTCTGTGTAGTTGGCGCCGGGGCAATCGGTGGTTGCCTGGGGGTTCGAATCGCTGAAAAGGGACATGAAGTTTCCTTGATAGCGCGTGGGCCACACCTCGCCGCGATCAGGAAAAATGGTTTAAGCCTGCGTCAAAATGGCGAGGAAAGCTGTGTTCGTGACGTTTTTGCGAGCAGTGACATGACCGAGTGCGGCGCACAGGATGTTGTTCTGCTGGCCCTGAAATCCCATCAGATCGCGCCGGTGATCGACGATTTAAAAACGCTATTTGGCCCTGATACCGTGATGGTTGCTTTACAAAATGGAATTCCATGGTGGTATTTCCAGGGTAATGGCGGTGAGTACCAGAATCGCATTGTAGAAACGGTCGACCCGGGTGGTGTACTGGCGAACAGTATCGATCCGAAGCGAATCATCGGTTGTATTGCTTATCCAGCCGCAACCATTACACAGCCCGGCGTGATTCAACATGTCGAGGGTGACCGCTTCCCAGTGGGTGAACTCGATAACAGCGAATCCGAGCGGCTCAATATGGTGTCCGGGCTATTTACCGAAGCTGGCTTTAAGTCTCGCGTTCTCACCGATATTCGGTCCGAGATCTGGTTGAAACTCTGGGGTAATCTAACCTTTAATCCAATCAGCGCACTGAGTCATTCAACCCTGGTCGATATCTGCCAATACCCGTTGACCCGGGAACTAGCAAGGACAATGATGGCCGAGGCGCAAGCGATTGCGGAAAGTTTGGGCGCATCGTTTCGGGTGACAATTGAAAGGCGCATAGAAGGCGCCGAAGGCGTCGGTAAGCACAAGACTTCGATGTTGCAGGATGTCGAAGCCGGAAAACCACTTGAGATCGACGGCATGCTTGGTGTGGTTATTGAACTGGGTGAAATGACCGGTGTTGATACGCCTGCGCTAAAGGCTCTATACGCTTGTGCGAGCCTGCTCAACAGGAAAATTCAGCAAGAGTCAGTGTTCATCAAGGAACGGCCACTCGAGCAATAGCTGACGCTAAACCCGGCAGGCCAGGGGGTTGATTATTAAGACTGCAAAAGGGTTAAACAATAGCGAAACTGGTCCCTGGAATCCGGGAATAAAATCCACGCTACCGGTAGAATATCTACCCCTGTCGACCCTGTTTCGACCGGATAACGTGGTCACCAGCATCGAGACTGCTACGGAATTAAGTGGATTTACCGGGCTCACGATTCAGCAGCTTATTTGTTTCCGCCCCGAGAGACTGGTAGTCCATGAGTTGCTGATCCGTGTTTCCGCCGATATTTTTGTTTCCGATGGGTCAAAATATGAAGACCTGGGTGTCAACTATCGAAATATTATCGACTCGATATTGCGGAATTACGTCGAACCGCATATGGTGCAAATTGTCGAACGTTTTAACCAATTGAGTGCGCGGGTTGAGGTTATGGTTGAAAGCGAATTGGCTGCCAGCCTGTTCCCGGAATCATCTGCGGTAGAAAAAAGTCAAAATCCGTTTAGCCTCGCAAAACTGTTCAAGACCAGGGTAAAAAAGGCGGGTGCTGGCGAAGTCGAATCCAACGAACAGCGCCACCGGCGCTTTCTTTCCGGCTGGGAGCAAAAGGTGGACTCCAGTGACGACCCATTGGCTCGTTCCATGTATCTCGCGCTTGCAAAAGTGGCCAACGCGATAATCATCAAGCATGGCCGCCTGGCCGGCGACAAGACGCTGCTGACTTCACTGGTTTGCGGATTGGTAGGCAATGATCATGGTAGTGAAGTTATCGGTGAAATGATTTCACCCTATATTCAGCAGGCTGTCGCCGCGGAAGCCTACCGGTTACTACCGCCGCAAGAGCAGCCCGTTGTGATAAATGTTAAAGGTGCGTCAGCGGCGGGCAAAAGTACCATGCGGCCTCTACAACACCGGCAAACCGATAAACTGGGGCTTGACTGGCAAGATTTCGCGCTTATCAGCCCGGATATCTGGCGTAAGTACCTGCTCGATTATGATTCGTTAGGCGAGGCATACCAATATGCCGGAACACTTGCGGGTGACGAAATTCCCATCATTGACCAGAAGCTCGATCGCTATATCAGCAATAAGGCCAGGCAGGGCCGGGTTTCTCACCTGTTGATCGATCGTTTCCGATTCGATAGTTTTGCACCCGGTAAAGATAGTGAGGAGGGCAGTAACCTGCTCACCCGTTTTGGCCATACTATTTACCTGACATTTATGGTGACACCGCCTGAAGCCACGGTTGAACGAGCATGGATTCGTGGGCTACAGGTCGGACGTTATAAGGCTGTGGACGACCTACTGGCCCACAATATCGAAGCCTTTAAGGGCATTCCGATTTTATTTTTCACCTGGGCCCTGCGCAAGGATAAAACGGTGTATTTTGAATTTCTCGATAACAGCGTGGCCAAAGGGGAGAAACCCAGAACCATTGCATTTGGGTTAAACGGGGAAATGTATATTCAGGATTTCAAGGGTATGCTCGATATCGTGCGATACGCCAGGATTAACATTAATGCCAGGAATGCGGCAGATGTTTATCCGCAGGAAGAAGATGGAGATTCGACAGCAAATACGGATTTTTTGCAAAAATGCGCCCTGCAAATTCCAGAAATAAACTTCCTGGACCGAGAATCCGGATTAATCTATGCTCGGATGGAAGCGGCTACAATGCGCTGGATCGATTCTGAAATAATGAATCGAAAACTCGATGAGGAAGAGGCGAGGGCAGGCTTTCTCGCAATTGCTCCCAAATTACTTGAGGATATTCGGGAGATATCAAATCAACAGGCCAGGCCTGTTTCAGCAGCAGCGCTTAGACACACCATGGGAGATTTCGGTTAATGTATCCAGGTTTTACCTACATCAACTACCTCACTCCTCGATATTGGCCTACATGGCTTGGCTTAGCCGTGCTACGCATCAGCGTATTCCTGCCCTATGCGGCAATGAAATTTCTTAGTCATAGTCTGGCTAACCTGATTATTATCGTCGTACCAGGTAGAAAACGAATAGCGGAAATTAATATACGCCTATGCTTCCCTGAACTGGCAGAATCTGAAGTTCAGGCCATGGTCAGAGCAACATTAAAATCTGCTGCCATGAGCTTTTTCGAAACTTCACTCGCCTGGTGGGCCAGCGACAAGCGAATGAAACAAATGGTTTCTTTCGAGGGAGTGGAAAATATTGAGGTGGAACGGAAAAATAACCACGGGATTATACTGTTGGGGGGACACTACACGACATTGGAAATAAGTGGACGACTATTAACCTACTATATGCGTGAATTTCGTCCCGTTTACAAAGCCGCCCGAAACAAGCTCTTTAATAAATTCATGATAAGTTGCCGAGAAAAGGCGATTAACCCCTTACTCGAAAATAGAGATATGAAAAAAATTATTCTCGCCTTAAAAAAAGGCAGTTGTGTCTGGTATGCGCCAGATCAAGACTTTGGCCCGGAAAATTCTGTATTCGCACCATTTATGGGTGTGAAAACAGCCACTTTGACTGCCACATCTCGACTCGCGAGGCTTTCTGGGGCAGCGGTGATCCCATTCTATTCAGCCAGATGTGATGACGGCAAATATATAATCCGATTCGGCAAATCATTTGAGGATTTTCCGTCGGGTGACGATATTAAGGATGCGAGTAAGATAAATTCAGCCATAGAAGAACATGTCATACAGTATCCGGAGCAATACCTATGGCTACATCGACGATTAAAAACCAGGCCTCAGGGTGAGCCAAAGATTTATTGAAAATTTAAATACGGGAAGAAAGAACGCATAGTTTAATAGGCGCGCACCCGAAAGCAGGTTTTCTTGCAATTGCTCCCAAGATACCTGAGGATATTCGGGAGATCTCAAATCAACCGGCAAGGCCTGTTTCGGCAGATATGCTTCGACATACTATGGGGAGATCAGGCTAATAGATCGAATCTTAACCGGGATGATTAGTGTACGAATATCACAGGCAATTTGGCGTGTTCGAGTAGATGGCCCGTGACGCCACCAAGGACTATGTCACGAATTCGTGGTCGGCTGTAGCCGCCTACGATCAGGCGATCACAATTGAGGTCAGCTGACTTGGCGAGTAGAGCTTCACCTGGTGATTGCCCTTCAGTATCAAAAACCGATGTCTCTGCTGTTATTCCCTGGCAACGCAGGTAGACACAGACCTCGTCGGCATTGATCGGGTCTTTCATGCGTTTTTCCGAACTCAATACATAAACCTTATCGGCTCTTTTCAGGTTATTTAGCATTGCAGAGATAGCTTGCGCCGCTTCTTTGCTACTGTTCCAGCCGACTGCCAGGCGTTTGCCGGGTACTTCCAGAACCTTATCGCGTTGCACCATTAGTACCGGCCGACCACTCTCCCGCAGGGCAGCCTCAAATGAATTCGGGGGAGGCTTCGTCCTGGTGGGCTGCGGTACGATGATTAGATCGGCGAGTCGACCATATTTGCCTATCAGGTCGCCCCGGCGTCCACTACGCGTGAGGAAATCTGCACTGGGTTTACCGATTCCACTACCACGGGGTTGAACACTTATCTTGTAGCGCTCACACAATTCCAGAAATTTTTGCTTGAGCGCTTTGCCCTGCTTCGCGGCAGTGGCGGTGGCAGACTCGATAATAGTTTGACGCATGTTCGCCGATAGTCCGAGCGTGCTAAAAGGGAGCATCTTCTCGGGGTCGTTTGGCACATAGAGCAGATCAAGATGGCCTTCGTTACGAATCGCCATACTAATCGATGTTTCCATTAATGAAGCGGCAGTACTGCTTTCACGAATGGGCAATAAAATTGTCTTAAATGCCACGACTAAGGTCCGTCAACATGTATCAGAGAAAACCAGGATCTGGATACCTATAATACATTAATCCAGGTGCCTGGCATACAGTATACCAGCCTAAATTAATCTGTTGATATGGCGCCAGGATTTAAGGTAACAGTACAATTTTGCCAAAATGCCCACCCTGCTCCATCAGGTCATGGGCTTGTGCGGCTTCGCTTAACGGAAATGTGGCGTGTATCAGCGGTGCTATTTTTGCGGAGGCGAATAACGGCATAACACCTTGTTCAAATTGTTTGATGATCGAGGCTTTTTCCTCAATCGCTCGTGAACGAAGTACGGAGCCGATAATACGCTGGCGTTTAACCATCATTTTCGCCAAATTGATTTCTGCTTTAATACCACCCATGACGCCAATTTGCATAATACAACCACCGATCGCCAGCGAATTGAAATTGGATTCCAGATAACTGGCGCCGATATGATCGAGAATCACATCGACACCACGCTTTTCGCTAATTCGGTTTATCTCGGCGGCAAAATCCTGGCTCCGATAATCGATCACATGGTCGGCGCCCTGTTGTCGGACACGCTCGATTTTGGCAGTCGAGGCGGTTACAAATATTTCAGTATCTGCACTGAGCGCCTTACAAAGTTGAATCGCAGCAGTGGCAATCCCACCGCCGCCGCCATGAATCAAAACCGACTGCTTACCCTGTAGATCCGCGATCAAAAAAAGGTTCAGGTAGGCTGTTATATAAGTTTCGCAGATACAGGCAGCTTGCTCAAAGTCTATAGATTCAGGGATTGGCATGGTATGCGATTCAAGCGCAAGGGCGTACTCGGCATAACCACCACCGCCAATCAGCGCGAATACTCGATCACCCGGCGCATAGCGGCTTACGTTTTTACCGATAGTTTCAACAATACCAGCGACTTCGAGTCCCAGTATTTCCGAATCTCCGGGTGGTGCCGGATAGTTACCTTGTCTTTGAATGACGTCTGGTCGATTGACTGAGGTTGCCCTGACCCGAATCAGCACCTGGTTGTCATCGGCAGCGGGTGTCTCTACCTCGCTGAAGCGCATCATATCGGACCCGCCGAAATCACTTAATGTTATCGCCTTCATCTCGTTTTACCTGTTCGTTATTGATTAAGGAAATTTGGACCTGTTAGGCCCTCGCTGGCTACTTACGTGTAATGGTATACGACTCGTTTTGAAACCACAGGCCGCCTCGCTTTTTCAATACACTTCGAGTTGCAGAAATATAATGGTCTTCGCGCATTGCTGCTTCCAGCCTGTCATCGTCGACCTGCGCAACGTAGGTTGCTGCGTTCCAGGCGGCTAGTAATGTCGAAGTACCGATTGAGCTGCCAATCTCATTCGGCAGTGTGTGCATCTCGTAATTAAATATCGAATCGATATTTTTGCCGGCCGAAAAAAGATAATCGCCGGCTTCGTCGCCTAGCTGTAATTTAACGGCTTCCAGAATTTCGTGGCGGCTGACCGTAAATGGATCTTCCCCGGGCCAGATAGCTTCGATGATTTCCATTCCCGGGTCCTTACCCATCGAGTGGATACCAATTAATCGACCGCCTGGCGCCAGTGCGCGGGTCAGGGGTGTCACTACGTTTTGCGCCTTGGATTCGGCCGATGCGATTGCACGGTAGGGTTGTGAGGCGATGATCAAATCAAAATCCGCTTTCGGTGATTCTTGTTTCGGGATTGCCGAATCAAGCAAAAAACGATGGTCGTCACGGTATAAAATAAGGGCCACAGGTCGTTCATAGACTGGATTGCCATGCTTGCCGGCACTGGCCTGCCAATTTTCAGACAGAAAATCCTGCAGGCCGACAATCTGTTGTTCGAATTCATGCGAGCTGTTGCCCTTCAGCGCGACCTCTTCCCATAGTATGTTTTTCGCTGCCAGCGATGAACGGGGCGTTAACCAGGGCGCCTCACCGTAGTAGAGATTAGTGAGTACAACGACACTGGCGGGATGTTCGTAGAGGCGATCGGGTAGTTTATCGAGAGTCAGTCGCACGTCTTCGAGACTCACTTCCTTACCGTGAATTGAAAATGGCATGGTCGGAAATCGATGGTGCATGGCACGCCATACGCGTGATAAAACCGTTCCATCACCTATGCCCGCATCGAAAATGCGAATCGACGGCGGGGTCGGGGTCACGTTTTTAAGCTCCTGCGAAACACGTTCCCCGATCACCCATTTTTCTGAACAGGTGTTGACAAAAAGCAGGTATTTTTGGCGATTGTCGAAAAAACGAAACTCAGTCGGGTCACCATTGGTCTCGGAGTTGGGTATATTCGACATCAATTTTCACTCGGTTTATGTTGGTTTCGCTGATCCTGGCAGAAATTTGTATTGACCAATCCGGCAAATATTAATGGCCAGCTCCATCGATTGGAACTCGGCTTAATACTAGCAGCCACCATACAATTAGAGAACAACATTATATTTGGCACTAGGTTGATTGGCGGCAGGATTAATTGATACTATTGAACCGGGTCAGGTGACATCCAGGGCCTGGTCGGAAAGAGATCAGGCTAAGGGCTTAACGTTTATTTTTTAATTTCAGGCAGGCATTAATTCTGAATGATCAATAAAATTCTAGTGGCAACCGATGCATCTCCTGCATCGAATCGGGCGGTATCTATGGCGGCCCACATGGCAGCATGCCACGAAGCTGATTTGCTAATCCTGCATGTAATCAGGGATATGCAATTACCCGCCTTAATAAAGAAGGCGCCGGAACTGGAGGAATTCGCCAATACGCGCGAGAATATTCTGCGCCAGGTGGCCGAAACCATATTGCAGGAGGCCGAAGCCCGGGCCAAAAAAGATGGTGCAAAAAAAATACAGACGGCGATTGGCAGTGGCGACCCGGCATCCAGCGTCATCGGTTTCGCTAAACGCAGAAATATCGATACCATTGTCGTCGGAACGCGTGGCCTGGGTAAATTTAAGGAAGTACTGATGGGCAGCGTGTCACGCAAGATTGCGAACAATGCCGAGGCTAACTGTTTTATAATTCGCTAAGGCGCGTTAAGAATCTCTCTCTGAAGGCATTTACCTGAGGCCGTGAATACCGCGAACCCCGTCATTCCCGCGAAAGCGGGAATCTTAAAAAATGATATATTTAGATTCCCGCTTGCGCGGGAATGACGGGGGTTGCGCGGGAATGACGGGGGCTTTAGTGAAAATTACGATTACTCAGGCTGAGCAACGTCCCACACTCTCGACTTGGTCGGGTCGTAGAAGGGGAAGGGCACGACTTTAGCGGGCAGGCGCTTTTGCTTGCCATCGAGCTTACCAACCTCTACCTCGGTACCATTTTCACTGTATTCGACCGACATCCGGCACAACGCAAAATTCTTAGCCAATATTGGTGAGCGTACTGCACTGGTAATTTCACCGACCTGGTTGCGACTGATATTCACACTGTCACCGTTCGCGGCTACCTCATCTCCACTCAACTCGAGTCCGACCAGTACTGAAACAATCTTATTGCGGGATTAAATAGTGGGCATTCATTTTGATAAGGCCGTCAAGTATCGAGTAAATCGCCCTGCACCCCGAAAAGGTGATCCTTGATAACGCCAACCGCGACGTCGGCATCACGCGCGGCGATGGCCTCATACAGGGCGCGGTGCTGGCCATTGTAATAGTTAATACGATCGGGGGTTAGTAACCTGGTTTTCATCGTCCTCCACTGAGAGTATCGCCGTACTTCACTAATACGTTCGTATACCCAGTACATCAATTTATTTTTGGAACATTGCGCCAGTGCCATGTGAAAAGCCGTATCGGCTCGCGCGAATTTTTCCGCGTCACCACCACATTCCTCACACTGTTGTAGGACTTTATGCAACTCTTCGAGATCCCGGTGGCTGGCATTGGTGATCGCCAGACGTACCATTTGCGGTTCTATCGCTATGCGGACTTCTACCATCTCCAACGGGCTGGTAATGCTCGAGATATCGTGTTGGTTGCTGAGTTCGCGGTGTGTCACATAGGTCCCGCTACCAATTTTACGCGTAACCAGATTTTGCTGTTCCAAATTTTGTAATGCGGTCCTGATCGTGCCCCGCGATACTTCGAATTTCTCGGCCAGGTTTCGTTCAGCGGGTAATCGCTCCTCGTGCGAGTAATGTCCGTCAAGAATCATGTTGCGCAATTGAGAAACTACACTGCCAGTAGTTGCACCGAGCCTGGTCTTAGCACCTTTGTCCGTTCTTCCAATACCCGCGCCGGGCACTCCAGAGTCTCGACTTTCGGTAGTATCCATTAGCTATCGCCTCGTATCCAGATTTTTTATACTGGTACTATAAATTGGTATAATATTGCGCTATAAAATCATCTTAATCAAGCGCTTTACCGTCAACTTGGTATCAATTTTCTGCTGAACAGGCTACCAGACAGTCCCTTTGGGGTGAATCGTTAGTTGCCAACAGGTTAGTGTCGATAATTAGAAAACTAGATCATATTAACTAAATAAGTAATTGAATTTAAAATATATTTAATCAATCTATGAAACTACGAAATACTCGTGTGAAGACCGTTATGCGAAAATCTGCCGACTGTTTTGTGATCATTAATGAGCATATTTGTAAATTGGTTCAGTCATTTGTTAAAATATCTAGATAATTGTACAAAAAATTGACGGAAAGTCTTGTAATGGATCGTTACATGGGTATAACATTACGATCAGTTTGCTGGAGAGAGATGGCGCTACTAATAAAACTAAAATCTAATCGGTAACCCGCCGGTGGCCATGATTTACATGCAAAGTTAATTCGCCTGTCTGCCAAATCGGGTGGATTAGTTTCGATCCGAAAAGAGCAGAATAAACCAATAATTAAAAACCAATTGGAGAGTATCAATGACTGACTTACAACAACATGTTGAAGCACCGGGCCGCGCTGATCTGGTTAAGCAGGTCGCGGAGAAAATAAAGGAGACCGGTGTCGATTACATCTACTACCAGTTTATTTCGGTCACCGGGCGTATTGTCGGTAAGGGTATCCCGGCGGCGCATTGGGAACGCCTTGCTGAAAAAGGGTTTCAGCTGGTTTACGGTTCAACCGCCAATTTGTATGTTGATCGTCATGGAAATTACATAGGATACGGTCCAGAATCCTGGGAGCTGATCGGTATCCCTGACCCCGAAACATTTTGCCAGTTGCCCTGGGACAAGCGCGTGGGACGCGTGTTTTGTACCCTGTTTCGCAATCGCGAGGAACTCGATAATCCGGGCGGTGCCTTGAGTTCGGATTGCCGCGGTAACCTGCGCCGAATCCACAACGAATTCCAGGCTAAACACGGCCTCGAGATGCGTTGTGGCACCGAGCCCGAAATGATGTGGCTGAAGCGCGGTGATGATGGTAAGCCCAACGGTGGTGTGACCAAACCGAATTGTTATCACATCGATCAGTTTGAAGAGTTGCGCCCGACATTCATGAAGGTCATAGAGTATTCGCAGCAAATGGGTCTCGATATTATCCAGGGTGATCACGAAGATGCGCCGGGGCAGCTCGAATTGAATACCCAGTTTGATGATGTGCTGCGTAACGCAGATCGTTTAACGACTTATCGCCAGATATGTGCACAGGTCGCGCGCGAGGACAATTTGATCGCCTGTTTCATGTCGAAACCATTCATGGGTGTATCGGCTTCGGGATGCCATCACAATATGTCTCTCTGGCGGGGTGGTGAGGATGTGGTTAACAAGCTTGGATTTGACTCACTGGCTGGTATGGACGGCGCATTTACCTACCGGGTGGGTGGTGAGAATACGTTTATGCCAGATCCCAAGATCGATGAGCGCGCGCCGGGCCCGATTGGTCTGCAATCAATAGGTGGCGTAATCAAACACCTCGGTGCGCTGACTTCGATCGGTTCATCGACCGTCAATTCCTATCGTCGTCTATGGGATACCGGTTTCTGGGCACCAATTTTTGCCGACTGGGGTTACCAGAACCGTACCTGCGCGTTGCGCGTATCGGCTCCGGGCCGTTTCGAATATCGCTCAGTCGACTCGATGGTCAATCCTTACCTGATGGGCACTGCGTTGTTGAAGGCTTTCGACGATGGCCTTGATAATAATCTGGACCCGGGTGAAGCCGAAGAACGCAATATCTATGAGGCGATCGACGCGGGTAAAAAAGTCAAGAAATTACCCATGTCACTCGGCGAGGCACTAGAGGAATTGCGCAATGACGAGGTCATTAAATCGTCGATGCCGGGTGAGATGTACAGGGTATTCGAGCATTACAAGCGCGACGAGTGGGAAAGATACAACTCCACGGTTACCGATTGGGATGTGGAGACGTATATGGACTGTCTGCCTTAGGCACCCCTAAAAATGCGTTTTTCCCGCGATAGCTGCGTCAATCCCGTGCTGGTGCGTCAGCCCGGTCGATCCTCATGTGTGATTTACACACTCCGGTTCTCCGCGCGGGATTTCCTTGCTCTCACAGAAAAACCACTATTTTTAGAGTCACCTAAATAGATGCTGATGATGAATATGTTATCCCGTTTACTAGAGAGTTGGATATTTAATTTTTAAAAGCTGCTAATGCAGAAAATATTTTTTATTGAGAGGAATTTTTTATGTGTGGTATTGCTGGACTAATCTGGAGAGGTGGTGCAAGCAGTGATATCGGTACCGAAATGACGCAGATGCTTCAGGCTCTGAAACATCGTGGGCCAGACTCGACCGGTTTTGCACTCTATGGTAAAGCACACAAAGGTCTGCAGGTTTTACGTTTCAAGGTGGCTGAACAGGAAGAAATGAGTACCGGTTTCGATATTCATCGTCAGGTTGTCGAGCGCAAGGCAGCTGTCGAAGCACGCCTCAAGGAAATGGGCGCAGAGGTCACCGAGCGCGAAGAGGCCACCGAGTATGCATTTCGTTACCAGTTTAAATTCGACGGTGATCTGAAGCGACTGATCGATTACATCGAAGATCTCGATGGCGTTGAAATTCTGTCTGTCGGCACCGCGCTCGAATTGATCAAGGACCTGGGTGACGCGGCCGAGGTTTCCGAACAATACGGTCTGAACGGTTTTATCGGCACACATGCTATCGGGCATACGCGCATGGCCACCGAGTCAGACGTCGATATTCGTTCCGCGCATCCATATTGGGCCTACCCGTTTAACGATGTATCGGTGGTTCACAATGGTCAGCTGACCAACTACTGGACAAATCGCCGTGATCTTGAGCGTCGTGGGCATCGGTTTATGTCTGATTGTGACTCGGAACTGATCGCGGTTTATATCGCTAATCGCATCGACCAGGGAGACGAACTCGAATCGGCCATGGCACGTTCCATCGATGAGCTCGACGGCGTATTCACTTACCTGGTGGCCACCGGAAACCAACTCGGCATGGCCAAGGACGTGATGGGGGCTAAGCCGATGGTACTATACGAGAGCGACGAATTTGTCGGCCTTGCCTCGGAAGAAGTCGCCATTCGCAGTATTTTCCCGCGGGAAATAGATACTTGGGATCCTTATCAGGGGGAGGTAAAAGTATGGGCAGCGTAACCACATCCCATGATATGGGGCTGCACGAGGAGCAACTGACTGGTCGTACCCAGCAAATGTTCTTCTCAGCAACTGAAGATGAGAATTTTACTTATCCATGGGCCTATGAGGTCGACACCGACAAGTCGGCCGAGTTCGATGCTGCGGATATGGAGATTTCCGATATCAATCTCAAAATCCGCGAGCTGATGAAATCCGGTCACGGCACGATAACGGTCAAAAATCCCCGTGCGAAACACTCGTTGGGTGTTGGCATCCTCAACCGTTTAAATCTGAATTTTGAGGGTAGCCTGGGTTACTTCGGCTGTGGTTTAACCGATGGCGCCAATATTCACATCAGTGGCCGTGTCGGCTGGTCCTGCGCCGAAAACATGATGGCTGGAACCGTAGTGATCGAAAAGAATGCGGGTTCCCTGTTCGGTGCTGCGATTCGGGGCGGCGATCTGGTTTGTAAAGGCCAGGCCGGGGCACGTGTTGGTATCGACCAGAAGGGTGGCACAATAATCGTCGGCGGCAGCGTCGGTGCTTTCACCGGGTTTATGATGCAACGCGGTCGAATGATAATTCTCGGCGATGCACACGACAATCTTGGTGATTCCATGTACGACGGCACTATCTATGTAGGCGGCAAGATCGCAAGCCTTGGCGTTGATTGTGTGGAAACTGAAATGACCGATCTTGATAAGCGATATTTGAAAGGCAAGCTAGACCTGTACGGCCTGTCCGCACCTAACGGTATTGAGAATATGATCAAGCTGACTTCGGGCAAGCAGTTGTGGAACTACGATAACCTCGAACCTACAGAGAAAAAACTGGTGCTTTAAGCGCTGGTCTATAGCACTCGGAGAAAATAGTGTCTGAAAATCCAAAGAAAGATCCGTACCACCTGGGAAAAAGCTTTATCTTCCCACCCGAGGTGATCAATGATATCCATGTGAAGTCCGAACTGGGTCGTTACCGCATGCGTGGCTTCTCGCTGTTCAAGAAAATCCCGACCTGGGACGACCTGACTTTCATGCCCGGTACGCTGACGCGTTTCGTTATCGAAGGCTATCGCGAAAAGTGTCTGACCAAAACCATCATCGGTCCTAATGCAAAAAAACCGCTGGAACTCGATATCCCGATATATATCACTGGCATGAGTTTCGGCGCCCTGAGTTACGAAGCCAAGACCGCGCTCGCACGCGGTGCGACCATGGCTGGTACTGCCACCTGTTCGGGTGAAGGCGGCATGATTCCCGACGAACGTCGTTATTCGAGTAAGTGGCTTTATCAGTGTATCCAGTCGCGTTATGGCTTTAACCCGAATCACCTGCGTCTTGCCGATGGAGTTGAATTTTTCATCGGGCAAGGTTGTAAGGTAGGTCTCGGTGGTCACTTGATGGGTCAGAAGGTAACCGACCAGGTAGCTGAAATGCGTTCATTGCCCGCGGGTATTGATCAGCGTTCACCGGCGCGTCACCCTGACTGGATGGGACCCGATGATCTGGCGCTGAAAATTCAGGAAATCCGTGAAGCAACCGACGGCCAGGTGCCAATTCAACTAACACTCGGCGCAGCACGTGTTTACGATGACGTCCGCATGGCTGCTAAAACAGGGCCAGATTCGATTTATATCGATGGTATGGAAGGTGGTACCGGTGCCGGTCCGCACCTTGCGACTGAAGAAACCGGTATCCCGGGTATCGCAGCAATTCGCCAGGCACGTCAGGCGCTCGATGATGTCGGCAAATCCGGGGAAATCACCCTGGTATACGCCGGGGGTATTCGTAACGGCGCCGATGTGGCAAAAGCGATTGCACTCGGTGCCGAAGCAGTCGCTATCGGTCATTCGGCCATGATGGCATTAAACTGCAATAAAGATATCCCGGAAGCTGACTTCGAGAACGAAATGGGCGTCGAAGCCGGATACTGTTATCACTGCCATACCGGTCGTTGTCCGGTAGGTATAGCCACCCAGGACCCGGTTTTACGTCAGCGCCTCGACCCGGACGCTGCGGCAATACGGGTATATAACTTCCTGCATACCTTGACGATCGAAGCACAGATGTTCGCAAGGGCCTGCGGCAAGACCAACATCCACTCACTGGAGCCGGAAGATCTGGCTGCTTTGACCCTGGAAGCATCTGCCTGTGCGCAGGTGCCAATGGCAGGTACTCAACACACGGTCGGTCGACCCGACATGACGCGTTTCTAAGGAGGGCGAGATGGCTGCAAAAAAAGCTAAACAGGATATCGATCAATTCCTCGAAGGCGATGGTGTCGATAGCGAACGTGAAAAGAGTATCGGTCAGCACATTGGCTATCGTTACGATGTTAACCTGGTGCCCGATATGGAGCGCTGCACCCCATTCCTGCGCAAGTATATGGGGGTCATGGGGTGGCAGGACC
>Ga0164320_10000062_pt1 | contig 27068 bp, 20 predicted proteins | sample GuaBasSediGuay11_FD_113736 | JGI IMG/M metagenome (GOLD analysis project Ga0164320, IMG submission 113736) | Subseafloor sediment microbial communities from Guaymas Basin, Gulf of California, Mexico - Guay11, Core 4567-28, 0-3 cm | ecosystem: Environmental > Aquatic > Marine > Hydrothermal...
TATATGGATGAGGCAGAAATGCAGGCTACGCGGGAGCGGACTGAGAATCAGGTTGAGGAATATTGTAATTAGGGTGAGGTAGGTCTTGTTCCAGAGGTTTATTCTTTTGGGCGGGTTTGGTTGGTCAGGTTTTGCAAACAATTAAGGGCATGTCTTGCGACATGCCCTTAATTGTTTGTCGCCCGTCGGGACGGGCTCCAACGTGACCTTGCTACAATTTTTGATCGCTGAGTAAGATTGGTTGGCTACAATTTCTGAGCGCGTATTTTTTTGGACTGGTGGGATTTCTCCTGGCTGTAGGAGCGGCTGTCGTAACCGATGTGCTTTAGTCTCAGGGCGCAGGAATGTACGGATATCAAGACGCCGCGAATGGTCCGGGCCATATCTCGCTCAATAGAAACGCCCAATCAAACGATTTCCAGCGCTTTTCTGCGCTGGGTGTGGAAATCCTGTTTTTCTACAAACGTCAGGAATTCGTCCTGCGGCAGCGCGTGACTGTAGTAGTAGCCCTGCACACAATCGCAGCCGTTCTCACTGAGAAACTCTGCTTGTTCCTTTGTTTCGACACCCTCGGCGATCGCCTTTTTGCCCAGTTCGTGGGCCATCTTAATAATCGTCCGGCATATGTTCTCGGAATTTCCGCCGGAGCCAATGAGATCGATAAACGACTTGTCGATCTTGATCAGGTCGAACGGTAGTTGCTGCAGGTAACTTAGCGAAGAATAGCCCGTTCCGAAATCGTCGATCGCCACCTGCACGCCTGCTTCCCGTAATACATTGAGAATATCGATCGCGGTATCGCGGTTTTGTGCGACTGTGGTTTCTGTAATCTCAAGTTGCAGATATCCAGGGTGAATATTGTGCCGTTGCAAGGCGTCAAGCACATCGCTCGGAAAACCCGACTCCCTGAGTTGCAGGGTAGATACATTGATCGACATCGATCCGGGATGCAGACCCATATCGAGAACCGACCGCAGATCAGCACAAGTCTGATCAACCACCCAACGCCCCATTTCAATAATGAGTCCCGAGTCTTCCGCAAGCTGAATGAACTCGCTTGGCGGGATTTGTCCCTGTTCTTTATGGCGCCAGCGCATCAGAGCCTCTGCGCCACAAATAATGCCGTTGGACAGATCAAACTGTGGTTGGTAATAAACTTCGAGCTCATCGGCATTAAATGCGGTTCGCAGGTCCCGCTCAAGTTCAATCTTGCGCCGGCTTTCAGCATTCAGCTTCTTGCTGAAGAATACGAAACGGGAGCGACCGGCATCCTTGGCCCGGTACATAGCCGCGTCCGCATTTTTCAGCAATGTCTCGACACTATCTCCATCATCCGGAAATACAACGATGCCGATACTTGCACTCAGGAAGTGATTGGTGCCACGTGCCGAAAACGGTTCAGCCAGTCGTGCCAGTATTCGTGTTGCTGTCTTGCGTAGGGTGTTATCACCGGTGAGATGTGGCATCACGATGACGAATTCGTCACCGCCCAGGCGAGCCACGGTATCCGTATCACGCACCTCTGAGACGATTCTCTCAGCAGCCTGGGCAAGAATGAGATCCCCGACCGAGTGACCGAAGACGTCGTTGATCTCTTTGAATCTATCAAGGTCAAGAAACAGAATCGCGCCGTTCTGCTTCTCGCGACGAGCGTGTACGAGTTGCTGCTCCAGGCGATCTTTCAGAAGCTGACGATTCGGCAAGCCGGTAAGCTCGTCAAAATGCGCCTGACGGTAGAGCGCTTCCTCACGTTCTGCACTGGCCAGGGCAACTGCGAGGCGCCCGGCAATATCGATGGAGCGCTGCAAACGACCGCCACGCATTTCAAAGCTCGAATTGGACCCTAGCAGTAGGATACCCTTCAGATCATCGTTCAGAATGACGGGAATCAGTACGACATACTTCAAACCAAACTTCAGGAAGCGCTCTTTATAGGGTGCAAAAGAACCATCGATCTCTGCCAGCGCCACTTCTCGCGGCTGACACCATTCATGGCCAAGTTCCTGGGGTAGAGAAACCCGCTCATGGATAAATTCGTCCTCAAACCAGGAGATCATCTTGGCCCAGCTCGGGGCATCGGCGTCTCGTGCGATGACCGCCGCTGCCTCAAATCCGGTCAGTTTAATAAGATGGCAAATAACATCCTCTGACACTTCTTCAAAATCTGCACCTGACAGAATAAGCCTGTCAATTTTTGACATCGCTTTGAGTGTCTCTATCTGACGCCCCAGTCTTCCGGCCATGTTGTTGAACGCATCGCCAAGCGCTTCGAATTCGTCGCCGGTTCTGATGCGAACTCTGGACTCAAGCTGGCCAGCGGCATACTGACGCGCGACTATTGTCAGGCGTTGCAGAGGCACGAGACTTTGCCCAATCAGGCTTAGACTAAGGGCTCCGACCATCATGATTACCAGCACCAGTGCCGGTGGAAATATTCGCCGAAAATCAGCGCTGGAACGTAATGAGTATTTTTTTGGCTGGCTCGCGATGATGTCGATTGCCGGATGACCGTAGCTGCCATCCAGGAACAGTTGCCACATTGCAGCGAAATGCTTCTCGCCGCCGATTTCCCATTCTGTCGGACTACTTTCCTGTGGGTTACGCTCGGCCACCAGGGCCACATGTAATCCGGCATCCATGCCAACGGTACAAAACAGATTCGCACCGCTAGCGGAAAATACACAGAATTCGGTCAGGTAGGGACGATTCTCTTTCGGGCCCCAGATCGTCTCCGGTTTAAGGCGGAAAGCAAACATCGACTGATCGGGCTCACCAATATTTGCGCCATGCAAAAGTATCAGGTCATTTTTCGCGGCTGCTGCAGTATCAAGCAACTGACCGTTGCCGGCATTGAGGTGAGCGACATTGATCGTTGAAAAGTCGATCTGGCTACTGCGTACGCCGAATATCATTTCATTGGGATAGCTCTCCGCGACAAGCCAGACAGCTTCGAAATCATCAAGCAGGTAGGGTCTGTCCTGAGTAGCCGCCACTCCACCCGACTCGAATACATCAATCAGTTCCTCTGCTTTGCCAGATGCTCTGGACAAACGCGCCAGGATTTCAACACCATACGCTTTGGAATTTTCCCGAAGGTCCTGGTTGACCTCCTGCTCCAGTCCGCGACCAACTTCGTTGTAGGCGAGCAGCGCAGTGAAAATAACGGGCAGGATGCCGGCCAGCAAGAACAACATGAGGATACGCCGGCCGACGCCGGCCGTAAGGATACGGGTAAGGCCGGAATCCGCCATCAGTAGTGCTCTCCAAGGCCTATGAAATCACCGTTGTTTGCACGAACGATGTCATCACGACTTGCCTTGGCAGACAGCGGATCTTTCGAATCACCATCGGAGCCCATGCTGAAGAGATCAAAATCAGTATTAAGCGGGTTGAGTTTGCCGTCCTTGCGTAACCCACCTGCACCCGGACCGGCGACCTTGATATTCAAAAAACTGTAAGGATTGCCCCACGGATCCAGCGGAACCTCACCGGGTAACTCATTAAGATTGACCGGTATCCGATCATTGCTACGCAGACGGAAACTCTCGATCTGGACGCTTATTGAGCCGATGTCGCCAATGGCCTTGGCATTTTTGCCTTTGTCCACGAAGCCGTTGTATGCCGGCACAGCGAGCGCAGCGAGCAGCGATGCGATCACCAGTGTGAGCATCAGGTCCAGCACGCCATATCCACTTATCTCTCTGGAACCCAGGTCCGTCATATATGTTCTCACACACCCAGCGAGGACAGCTGAGGCACGCATCCGTTGCGAATTTAGGATGATAAGTCATTGATAAATAAGATTCGTTGATCTCCGTCACAGGGAAATTCGGGACTGACTCCAACGCCGAATTCATGCCTTTCCACACGATTTCGGACAGCGATCGGCCACGTATTGAGCGAGCAAATATCCCGGTCGCCAGGACTGGCACATTGAAAGTGACGGCGCCCGGCCACACCGTTATACTTTCGCGTCCCGTGAATCGTGAACGGCGATTCACATCGTTTGGGCCTGTAGCTCAGTTGGTTAGAGCAGGAGACTCATAATCTCTTGGTCGTAGGTTCGAGTCCTACCGGGCCCACCACATTCTGTGCAAAGAATGGCTTTGACCTGCCATGCTTCGTACAAATTACTAAAGATCAATCCGCGATCAGCATGTGCGGCACAGTTGCGATCGCGGGCGGATTGGGGTTCGAGTCCTACCGGGCCCACCATATCCGCTCCCGGTGTCAGCACAAAGTTGACAACCGTGCGCGGATTTATCGTAAGTAGAACGGTCCTTTTTGGCGGCAGAGCATGAGTAACCCAACAATTATTTACACCATTACCGACGAAGCACCTGCATTGGCTACACGTTCATTGCTGCCCATCATCGACGCGTTTACAGATGCTGCCGGCGTGCCGGTAGAAACCCGGGATATATCGCTGGCGGCCAGAATGATCGCCGCTTTTCCCGAGAATCTGGGCGCTGCACAAATACAGAATGATGCGCTGGCAGAGCTCGGCTCGCTGGTCAGTACGCCAGACGTAAATATCATCAAGCTACCGAATATCAGTGCATCCATTCCGCAACTCATCACCGCCATCAGCGAGTTACAGGCGCACGGATACGATCTGCCGGACTACCCGGAAGAGCCGCAAAATGACGCGGAAAGAGAAACTCACACGCGCTACGCCAAAGTGCTTGGCAGTGCCGTTAACCCGGTGCTGCGTGAAGGAAATTCTGATCGCCGCGTGGCGGCCCCGGTCAAGGAATACGCCAAAAAACACCCACACTCGATGGGCCCCTGGAGCAAGGATTCACTAACACGTGTAGCCCACATGACAGACGGCGATTTCTATTCCAGCGAACAATCTGCCGTTATCGAAAATGCAGGCAGCGTACGCATCGAATTCGTTGCTGCTGATGGAAAAGTAAGCGTACTGAAAGAAAACACGACGTTACTGGAAGGCGAGGTAATCGACGCCGCTGTAATGAGCTGCGCTGCGCTGCGTAAATTTTTCGCTGAAGGAACAGAGAGTGCGCGGGAACAAGGCGTGCTGTTATCCCTGCATCTCAAAGCGACGATGATGAAAGTCTCGGATCCGATCATGTTTGGTCATGCCGTGACCGTCTATTACCAGGATGTATTCGCAAAACATGCAGACCTGTTCGACGAGCTGGGTGTCGAGCCGAATAACGGAATTGGAGATGTTTACGCAAGACTTCAGGATCTGCCTGACGAGCAAAGAAAATCTGTCGAAGCTGATATTGCGGCCGTCTATGCAACGCGACCGGCACTTGCGATGGTCGACTCTGACAAAGGCATCACCAATTTGCATGTGCCAAGCAATGTGATCATCGACGCATCCATGCCCGCCGCAATTCGCACGTCAGGGCAAATGTGGGGACCTGACGGTGAGCTTCAGGACACACTGGCGATGATACCCGATCGTTGTTATGCCGGGATCTACCAGGAAGTTATCAGCTTTTGTCGTGAACACGGCGCTTTCGATGTCACGACAATGGGCAATGTCTGCAACGTCGGCCTGATGGCGCAGAAAGCCGAGGAATACGGCTCGCACGACAAGACGTTTGAAATGGCAGCAACAGGTTCTGTCCGGGTCATTGATGAGTCAGGCGAAACGTTACTCGAGCATGCAGTTGAGAAAGGTGATATCTGGCGCATGTGCCAGACGAAAGACCTGCCAATCCGGGATTGGGTCAAACTCGCGGTAACCAGGGCAAGAGCGACCGGCTTGCCTGCCATTTTCTGGCTGGATTCCAAGCGTGCCCATGATGCCAATCTGATAAGTAAAGTAAATCTCTATTTGCAGGACCACGACACTGAAGAACTGAACATTCGCGTGATGTCGCCGGATGAAGCAATGCGTGTCACGCTCGCGCGCGTCAGGAACGGTGAAAATACGATCTCTGTAACTGGCAATGTTCTCCGCGACTATCTGACCGACCTGTTTCCGATCCTGGAGCTTGGCACCAGCGCAAAGATGTTGTCGATTGTGCCTCTGCTTGCCGGCGGCGGGCTGTACGAAACCGGCGCCGGCGGCTCTGCACCAAAACATGTTCAGCAGTTTGTCAAAGAAGGTCATTTGCGCTGGGATTCGCTCGGCGAATTTCTTGCGCTCGCCGTTTCGCTGGAAGATTTTGCGATCAAAACAGAGAACAGCTCAGCACGAGTGCTGGCAGAGACACTTGATGATGCCAATGCCAAATTCCTTGAAGCTAATAAGTCGCCGTCCCGAAAGGTCAACGAACTGGACAATCGCGGCAGTCATTTCTATCTCGCGATGTACTGGGCACAGGCACTGGCCAAACAGACCCGGGATGAGAAGCTACAAGCGAAATTTACGGCTGTTGCAGCGGCGCTCGCTGATAACGAAAGCGAAATAGTTGCGGAGCTGAACGCAGCCCAGGGCGAGCCCGTCAATATCGGTGGTTATTACCACACGGATGATGCATTAACCGAAAAAGCCATGCGGCCCAGCGCAACGCTCAACGCGATTATCGATTCGATCAACCAACAGTGAGACTTGGTATCTGATCTGACAGATAGTGTAACAGTTGATCAATTCCCAATTGCCGCTCCCATCGATAGCGGTGATCGTAACTCTGATGTTTTTTTGCTCTGACCCCATTTATTGTGCAATTTCTTGCGTCGATTGACCAGAATGGGTAACTAAGAACACTCACCCATATCCCGTGGCAGGTAGCGAACGAGTAGTGCGAATTCATCAATCATACCGGGATCAGCCTTTTCCGGAACGGGGATTTTCACGACCCAACCTGAACCAGGGGCGGCATCGGTCTGTTTACCATCATGACTAGTCATGTCGTTAAGACGAAAAGACAGATTGCCTGACGGTGTAACCAGTTCCATCAGGTCACCGGTCTCGAAACGGTTTTTGACATCAATACTTAGCCAGTTGTCATTTATATCCAGGACTTCGCCGACAACCTGTTGCAGGTCAGATCGCGATGCACCTCGTTCATAATTCTGATATTCGCCGGGCGGGTGACGGCGATAGAAGCCCTCGGTGTAACCGCGATTTGAAAGACCTTCCAGTTCGTCCAGCATGCCCATATCGAACAGCCGGCCTGCTGCAGCATCCTCGATCGCACGATGGTAAACCTGGGTCGTGCGCGCGGTGTAATAGGCCGATTTGGTACGGCCCTCGATCTTCAGTGAATCGATGCCCATGGATGCCAGCGTATGCACGTGCTGAACTGCCCGCAGGTCCCTGGAATTCATGATGTAGGTTCCGTGTTCATCTTCAAAAGCCGGCATCAGTTCCCCTGGGCGGCCCTCTTCCTCCAACAAAGCAACAGGCGGTGTTTGAGATTGAATTGCAGGCGATGTCTCTTCAGGCACTTTGATCGGCGCGATATCACCGGTACTTGTCTCTCGGGCTTCATAGGCATTGTATTTCCAACGGCAGGTATTGGTGCATGCGCCCTGGTTGGAGTCACGGTGGGCAAGGTAGCCGGATAGCAGGCAGCGACCAGAATACGCAATACACAGGGCGCCATGAACGAAGACTTCAAGTTCTATGTCCGGACATTGCTCGCGAATCTGTGCAACCTCCTTCAGCGACAGTTCACGCGACAATATGATCCGGCTGAGCCCTGCATTTTGCCAGAATTTTACCGCAGCGTAGTTCACGACATTGGATTGCACAGACAGGTGTATTGGTAACTGCGGCCAGCGTTCGCGCACCATCATGATCAGCCCCGGATCTGACATGATCAGGGCATCGGGACCCATGTCCACAATCGGCTCCAGGTCCCTCAGGTAGTTCTTCAACTTGTTGTTATGCGGTGCGATATTACTGGCCAGGAAAAACAGTTTTCCCGCCGCATGGGTTTCCTCGATTCCCTGCCTCAGTATCGATTCCTTGCTGAACTCATTGTTACGCACTCGCAAGCTGTAACGTGGCTGGCCCGCATATACGGCGTCGGCACCATATGCGATGGCATAGCGCATATTTTTCAGGGTGCCGGCAGGTGACAGGAGTTCAGGTTTATTCATAATTACCAATTACGCATGCGAAATTACTGCAGGGTCGCTCCTGGACATGCATGTCTTACGCGACATGAGCCTGTCTGTACACAATACCGCCCCCGCCACGCAGCATGCCTATGCACCGCGCCGCCGCCTTCCTTTGCGACCACGGCGGCCGACTGGTGCGTTTTTCACCGCTGGAATGGGTGCTGGTGGAAGCTCAGGCAAATCCTGTTGCTCCAACAGGCCATCCTGTACCAATTTACGCATTGCGCTGTCAATCGCAGAATCTGTCTCGATTGGTGTGTAACTGGCCAGTCGTTTTTCTACCTGGTCGCGAGCCCGGTCGTAAAGTTGCAGCGATCCGTTTTCCTCCCACGTTTCACGATTTGCGCGGTCAATTACAGGATCGGTCAGGTAGAGCTCCTGCTGCCAGTGCTCAAGCGTATGCGGTGAAGTTATCAGGTGCTCGTCTCGCAGAAGTTGCTCGACAAGGTCCGCGGTTGGCAGATCGTCAACCGGTTTCAGTTCTCGAACGAAATGCAACGCCTGGCCGCAGACTTCGTTATCGAAAATAAGTTTTGGCAGGCTGAAGGTAAGCACAAAGTCCAGCATGCCTGGACCAGAGACAGAATTTACACCAGCGATCGCAGCCAGCAACGCACTGCTGAACGTTTCTCCGCCGCCTTGCGCATCGAGAAATTTCCCATCACTTAATGCCATGTATGCCTGTGTCGGCAGATCGAGCGACTTCGCGACAGCGACATAGGCTACATTCAGGTGTTGTGCCTCTATCGCCGCCATCGGTGAGCTTGCTGCTTTCATGTGGAATGTGGCAGGCGCACCGCCAAACAATACCGGTGTGCCTGGATTTACGATTTGTGCCATCGTCAGCCCGGTCAGCACGTCAACACAGTGAAATACCAGCGCCCCGACCAGGGTTACCGGCGCGATCAACCCCATCAAAGTAACCGGAACAATCTCCACCGGGATGCCGGCCTCGACACAATCCAGCAGGTTCTGACAGGAGTCCTCACCATAGCGAAAATTGCCGGTAGCGGTGATAGTGAATATCGATTGTGGCTTCCGAATCAGTTCCGTACGGTCACTGCGGAATAACTGCAGCATCTCTACCATACGCGGTACGCCATGTTCACTGAATGCGCCGGTGACCACCGGTTTCTTTGATGTGATCAACGTCAGGTAAAGGCGCCACACATCGGAAACTTGCGACTCGATGTCAGCATTGGTCGAAAATGCTGTTGCAAGATAGGCAATGTGTTCCATGCCATCGCAAAGTCGCGCGTACTCGATGAAATCGGTCGAATCTGTCAGCCGGGTCTCACCAGTGCGGTGATCAAGAACCTTTAGTCCGCTGGATCCCGGCACATAATGCACGTTGTTACCACCGATCTCTGCATGTGGCTCACCGTCACGATTGTAGAGAGTGAATGATTTCGGTGCGCTCTCTATTGCGGCTTCGACCACGTCGGCAGAAAACAGTACTCTCTTGCCAGTCTGATCAGTCTTGAGGCCGTGATCGAGCAGGCGCTGACGTAGTTTCTCGCCACGGATTTCCATCCCGGTTTCGGCCATGATGCGCTTGGCCTCATCGAGAACCTTTTTGATGAGTTCATCTGACAGGACATTCAATGTTGGTCGCATAATTCCGACTCCGGTTTCCTAGCTGCACCGCGCCATAATGGCTTGCTTCCGCTTGCTTACGTACTCAACAAGCGCTTCGTCTATCGCAGGATCAAGGGGAGGCTGTTCATATTCGCGCAACAGCTGCTTCCAGATTGTATTGGCACGCGCGCTGATATCGATGCTGCCGGATTCTTGCCATGATTCGAAGTTCTGCCGGTTAGATAGTATAGGCGTATAAAAAGCCGACTCGTAACGCTCCAGCGTGTGGCTCGTACCGAAGTGGTGCCCACCCGGGCCGACTTCGGCAATCGCGTCCAGCGCCAGTTCGTCCTCGGACACTTCGATAGGGCGCAGATACTCAGCCATCATCTGCAACATTTCGGCATCAATAATAAGTTTCTCGAAAGAGGCTGTTAGCCCGCCCTCAAGCCAACCTGCTGCATGATTAACAAGATTGGCGTGACCCATGATCGATCCCCATAACGACATCTCGCTTTCAAATACGGCCTGTCCGTCGACACAGTTCGAGACCGTAGTATTGCTGGAGCGAAAAGGGAGTCCGAGGCGCCTTGCAATCTGGCCGCTTGCCTGGGCAGCTTTCGCATACTCGGGTGTGCCGAGTGCGGGAGCGCCGCTGCGCATGTCAACATTGGATGCAAAACTGCCGTACATAATCGGGGCGCCGGGCCTGACAACCTGGGCAAATGTTGCGACACCCAGCACCTCGGCAGTCTGCTGGACGAGCGTTCCCGCCAGTGTTGCGGGGCTCATCGAGCCTGCAAGCGTAAACGGCGTGATACAGCAAACCTGGCCGGCACCAGCGAGCTCCATGACCGCTTCGGTCATTGGAATATCGAGTTGCATCGGTGAATTCGTATTTATCACACCGAGCAGGGCGGGCACCTCAGCCAAGCCAGCACGGTCGGTGCCGAGGGCGATACAGGTCATCTCAATGGAATCTGCTGTTCGCGCTCCTCCGAGCGCATAAGACTGAGCGTTCTTGTCCAGTAGTCGAATCTGCGCCAGGTACAGATCAAGATGCCGTGTTTCTGCCGGCAGATCCAGTGCTTCGAACGGGCCGCCACCTTCCTGGTGGACAATGTTGAGGCTCTGTATGAGGCGCAGGTAATCGCACATCTCGTCGTAGGTGCCGGGCCGGCGGCCGTTGTCCAGGTCACTGCAAAAGGCTGGCCCGCCGACCGATGAAAACAGTATGTTGTTGTCACCCACTTTGAGGTTGTGCGCCGGATTGCGTGCCCGCAAACCGAACCTGGGCGGTGCCAGCGCCAGTTTTTCTTCCACGAGCACATGATCGATGCGCACCATTTTTCCAGGCTCATCGACTTCGGCACCGGCTCTTTGCATGATTTTTCGACTGCCCGGTTCAAGAAAACGCATGCCTTGCGTCTCCAGCACCTTGAGCGCTGCCTGGATGATAGTTTCAATCTGCGACTCATCAAGAACTTCGACGGGTGCATACGGATTAATCACGTTGCGCCATGGCAATTGCACAATCTCATCCACGACTCGTCTTTTTCGCCGACTGCGTCTCGTCATTTGCACATGCCTTGGGTGTCAATCCTGGGATTGCAGCGCATCCAGGAACTCGTGCCGCCATTGTTCAGCACTTTCGACCTGGTTGAAACAATAAATGTGATGCCCGGCAATGTTATAGCTCGGGTCTGCTATGTAGGGCGCCAAATCTGCCAACAACTCATCGGGGCGGTAGGATTTTGACTTAAGCAAATTGGCCGCGATCTTGCCGCGGTTCTTCAGGTAACGCAGCGAATCACCAACACCAATACGCAAAGACGTCTTTACCAGTGTACTGCGATCGGCGACACCCGGTAGTCCAATCCAGGCGGGCAGCGTAACGCCGAGATCACGAATTTCGCGCAACCAGCCACCGAGGACTCTTGCATCGAAACACATTTGCGTTACCAGGTAGTTCGAGAACTCCTGTTTCTTGAGAAGATCTTTCATCAGCACATCCCGACTGATGCTCGGATGGCCTTCCGGATGCGACGCAACACCTATTTCCGACAATTTGTGATCGAATTCGGAAATCGCACGTAGCAAGTCAAGTGCGCAGGAAAACTTGCCGATCGGTTTCGCTGCATCCCCACCAGGCACGAAGAGACTGATAATCGGCAGATCATCCAGGCGCTGCAAAATTTCCCGCAGGTGAGCATCGTCCCTGACCATTCTCGCGGCAACATGTGGCACAACCTTGAAGCCTCTTTGTGCAAGTCGCTCAACCATATCGAGGGTCACTTCGACACCTTTCGAGGGCGAACAGGTCACCGCGACGTATGACCCTGGCTCCAGCACGTCAAGCCTTGACTCAATGGACGATGTTGGGAACACCTCCATATAAGCCTCTCGCACCGTATGCAGGAGCGTATTGTGTTCGGCTTTCGAAAGCGTTTTTTTCGTCGACAACATACCTTTAGCGTGCCCGTCTTTTTCTACCGCCGGTCGGCCTCACTTCTTTGTTGGCCGGAAGCTCGACAGTTCTGCTGAGCTCACCAAATTCGTCTGTCTGGTGTGGAATGGTCATCGCGGCCACGAAGTGATCCTGGAACCCCTCGGCCACAGCGGTTTCGACTTTTTCAATTTGCCGAACCTGAGCTTCGATATGTGAGCGCGCATTCCTGTCGAGAAGCGCAATTCGCGCGCCCGTGCCCGCTGCATTGCCTGCCGAGGAGACCTGTTCGATATCGCAATCCGGAATCAGGCCGAGCACCATTGCATACTTGCCATCGATGTGTGCGCCGAATGCGCCAGCCAATCGAATTCGATCGACTTTGTCGACGCCGAACTGCTCCATCAACAACCGGGCACCAGCATAAAGCGCAGCTTTCGCAAGCTGAATGGCGCGCACATCATTTTGCGAAATATGGATTGTCGGTTGTCCATCGTGAAGTACATACGCAAAGGTTCGACCGTCTTCGATTATGCGTGCCGACCGCGAGCCAGCGTCGCCCAGTATTTTTCCGTTCTGATCGATGACGCCAGCCAGGTACATCTCGGCAACGACCTCTATAATGCCGGAACCACAAATGCCCGTGATCCCGGACGAGGAAACGTGTTCCGCGAAGAGCGGATCATCGGACCACAGATCACAGCCGATCACCTTGAATTTTGGCTCGAGCGTCTGACGATCGATGCGCACGCGTTCAATAGCGCCGGGCGCGGCACGCTGGCCTGCGCTGATCTGAGCGCCCTCGAATGCCGGACCGGTCGGGCTGGATGCAGCGAGCAAGCGATCCCGGTTGCCGACAATTATTTCCGCGTTAGTGCCAATGTCGACAATGAGAGATACCTCATCACGATCGTAGGGCGATTCCGCGAGCAGCACACCGGCGCAATCAGCGCCAACGTGACCAGCGATGCAGGGCAGAGCGTAAACATGTCCACCCGGATTAATAGTGATACCGATATCTGTTGCAAGGACATCTACAGCTGCGTCGTTGGCTAACGCGAACGGTGCCGTGCCGAGCTCGACCGGATTAATACCCAGAACGAGGTGTTGCATGATCGGGTTGCCGACCACGGTCATCTCCACCACATCGGTGGACTCGATTTGCGCCTGTGCAGACACGTCCGCCGCCAACTCACTGATCGCTTCGCGCACAGTTCGGATCAGATCGGCTTCTCCGCCAGGATTCATCATGATGTAAGACACACGGCTCATCAGATCTTCGCCAAATCGAATCTGCGGATTCATTTTGCCCGCACTCGCGAGAACATCTCCGCTGGTCAGGTCGCAAAGATGCGCAGCGATTGTCGTCGAACCGACATCCACCGCTATTCCGTACAGTCGTTCCCTGAATCCCGGCCAAACCGCTATGATCTGCTCACCATTTCTTATCGCGACCGTGACCTGCCAGGCTCCCGCACGCAAACAGGTCTGCAGAGTCTGGATGACATTGATTTCGCAGCGAAGGTTATCGAGCTGCCATTCAGTTCTAAGTGCTGCCAGCAGACGTTGTAAATCGCCACTGGGGACATGCATATCCGGTTGCGCGACTTCCACGAAATAGGCGTGCACGACCGGGTTGATGTCTATATCGTGAGCTTCGTGGTTTTTGCGAACAACCTGGTGGTGAACCTGCGAGCTGGCGGGAACATCGATAACCACATCTGCGCGAAGTGTTGCCTGGCAACTCAATCGACGGTTGTCTGCGAGGCCACGCCTCGACGCGAAACGTTGTTCGGCTTCGCCACGAGATGACAGGCTTTCAGCTTTGGAAACAATCTTGTGTTTGGCGAATTCCCCTTCGGACACTTCGACCTGGCACCTGCCGCAAATAGCCCGTCCTCCGCAGACCGAGTCCACGTCAACACCCAGTTTTTGTGCGGCATTGAGTACCGGGGTAGACAATGGAAATCGACCACGCTTCCCTGACGGCGAAAAGACCACCATTGCGTCATTTTTTGGCGGGTTACTCATAGGAGAATCAGTTATCCACGAGTTGCTCGTCGACGGCGACCGCCCCTTCTGCCGCGGCGCACACTGCCTTCTGCGTCCGGGTCACGGTAAGCGGCGATCCAATTCGCGCATTCAGCATCGTTGCCCATAACGACATTTGCTCCACGCACAGACTGCATAAGGTCACTGTGCAGCGGATTCGTAATTGCGGACGTCAGGCCACTCGCGATTGCCATACTAATGAACGCCGAATTCAACCCGTTACGATTAGGCAAACCGAAACTCAGGTTAGATGCGCCACAGGTTGTGTTGACCTTAAGTTCGGCACGTAACCGGCGAACGAGCTCCATGACCTGTTGTCCTGCACTGTTTATTGCTCCGATCGGCATTACCAGGGGATCGACGACAACGTCCTCAGCAGGAATGCCGTAATCAAGTGCGCGTTCCACTATTTTTTTGGCTACCGCAAATCGCACATTGATATCTTCGGATATGCCGGTGTCGTCATTTGATATTGCGATTACGGCGCAGCCGTGTTTCTTGACCAGGGGTAATACCTGCTCAAGTCTCTCTTCTTCACCGGTAACGGAATTCAACAGTGCTTTACCCTCATACGCGTCCAGTCCCGCCTCCAGCGCCGCGACAATGGATGAGTCAATGCACAAGGGAACATCGGTTATTGATTGTAATAGCTTGATGGACTTCGCCAGGATCGCCGGCTCGTCAGCCAGCGGTATACCCGCGTTAACGTCAAGAATCGTTGCCCCTGCGGCTACCTGTGCCAATGCATCTGCCTCCACGCGACTGTAGTCGCCGGCCTTCATTTCCTCAGCGAGTAATTTGCGCCCCGTCGGATTGATGCGCTCACCGATGACAGCAAACGGTTGCTCAAAACCGATGACCACTTCTCTACTTCGTGAGCTGATAACTGTTCTAGTCATTCTTTACTCCGTTTTCATTCTGCACGTTTTTGCGCTTCTTCAACCAGGCCGTCCGCTTTTACTACTGACTCCAGAAATTCATCATCAAAAACACTCTCAAGCAAGGCAACTTTGCGTTCTACGAACTCCTCCAGGTTGCCGCTGACTTCCTCGGGCTCCCTGCGCCAGTCCGCAAGATAGGCATCGCTGGAACCACGTCCGGCACGCATTGCCGCACGGTCAATCGCTTTCGCAAAACGCGGCGCCAACTCCTTTTTGGCCTTTTTTCGCCCTTCGCGACCGATAACCTGGGCCGGGATATCCCGCCAGTAGATGCAGATCAGTTTTGCCATTGAATAACCTTTTCCAGTATTTCGCTCCCCACAGGTTCCAGGCCGGTGTGCACTCGCTCGTACTCGAGACCGAGGTAGTTGGCGTGCTGCTCTGCCAGCGCCGCCAGTTCCGGTGCGTCTGATTGCGACAAGTAGACCAGCCGCTTGTAATTGCCAAAATACATCGGCAGCAATTGCGGATGTTCGTCGATGCCAAGACCTGACTTGATCAGCCGGTCAAAGTGGCGCGTCAGGAAATCTGTCAGGTAGAAAGTGCCCATCTCTGCCTCAACCAGGTCGTGAAACACGGCTGCGCCGGAAAAAAACTCGTAACAGTGCGCTCCGGACAAACGTTCAATACCGTACTCGGCCAGGACTTCGTCGAGCAAACCACCGGTTCCGCAATCAGCATAAGCAACAAATATCTGCTCGTACTGCCCGCGCTTGTCTTCAATTTCGGCGCGTACCGCCGCCGGTATTTTCTCCGGCCTGTTGTGCAGATCCGCAGGCAGACATTGTATTTTCAGGTGCGACCAGTTATTGAGCCGCTTCAGTTCCACAATCTCCCGGGCCAGCGCACCACAGGCTATGACCAGTACTTGTGCTTTCACCGCTTGATTCCAATCTTTAGCCCGCATTTGCCGAGGCGGCTCTCTGCTCACCCACCAGTTTCTTGGCAACCTCCACTGCCGTCGCTGCGTCCCGGCAATAGGCATCAGCACCGACCGCTTTGCCGAATTCATCATTTAACGGTGCCCCGCCGACCATAACAATGTAGTCATCGCGCAGTCCTTGCTCTTTAAGAGTATCGATGACGACTTTCATGTAGGGCATCGTCGTTGTCAGCAGTGCTGACATGCCGAGAATATTCGGTTTATGCGTTTTTAGCGCCTCGATGTAAGTATCGGCATCCGTATTAATTCCGAGATCGATAACTTCAAATCCTGCTCCCTCCATCATCATGCCAACAAGATTCTTGCCAATGTCGTGAATATCACCCTTGACGGTACCTATCACCATCTTGCCGACTGGCTCCACGCCGGATTCGGCCAGGATCGGCTGCAGTATCGCCATACCTGCTTTCATGCTGTTGGCGGCAAGCAGAACCTCCGGGACGAAAAGTATGCCATCACGAAAATCTTTTCCTACGATGTTCATGCCGCCAACGAGCGCCTCATCCAGCACCTTTTTCGCATCCCAGCCACGGTCAAGCAGAATTTGCGTGCCCTCCGCAATCTCGTCGGCGAGGCCGTCGTAAAGATCGTCGTGTATTTGCTCGGTGAGCTCGCTATCGGAAAGCTCCGCCAGAACAATATCTTCGTTTTCCTCAATTTCCTGCGACATATGCAATTTCCACTATGATTAAGAAATTCGGAAAATATGCTTAACGGCTGCAAGCCGAAGCACATTTCCTGTGTTTACCATCGTCCGTTACCGGGCCTCATATCTTCAGCTTTAAGCTGTATTGGAAAGCGATCGCGGATTCTCTTGTCAGCCGCCGGGTCAATATAAGTCGGGTAATGGCTCGCCAACATTTCCCCGACTTGCTCATGAGCCTGTTCGTAGAGCGTCTTGCAGCCCATCTCTTCCCAGGCGCCCGGTGTGAGCCGGTCTGCAACTTCCGGATAGAGGTATTCGCTCTGCATCAGCTCAAGCGTCTGCTGACTTCCGAGGTAATGGCCTGCGCCAAATACCGTTTCGTTAATAATGTCATACGATAAGGTCTCATCCGTTACCTCGATGCCGCGCAGCACCCGCTGAATGTTCCCGATCATGTCATTGTCGATAATCATACCTTCGAATGACTGGCCGATGAGGCTACCGACGACTCCCGGATACGCAGCGAGCAAATTCGCGCCAGCGAGGGCAGCGGTCATAACTGTAATCGCCTTTTCATAGCCTGCCTGCACATCCATCGTTTTCGCATCTGTCATGCCGGCGCCGACACTGGTCGTAAACCCGTAGTGATTACACAGTTGTACTGTCGCGGCGGTAATCAGTGCTTCCTCGCCACTACCTCCCGAGAATGCACCAGTTCGCAAATCCGAGATAAAGGGCCACATGCCAAAGTTAATCGCCGCACCTGGCCGGATGAGGTTTACGATCGCGAGGCAGGCCAGGGTCTCTGCAAAGCACTGCACCAGGGTGCCCGCAAGCGCTGCGGGTGACGTCGCACCCGCTTGTGGCGCGACTGCAATATCCGCCACAAGCCCGAGTTCTGCAATCTTGACGAGAACCTCGGCGTTATCTTTGCCAAAGCGCAGCGGCGACACAATTGGACAACCGCCAAACGTGCAAAACGGCCGTTTCAGGAAGCCACCATCCTCACCGAGGTACGCGTCGAAGAGGGAGATTATGGGCTCGATGTGATCGACCTCGGCAATGCCCAGCGCAAACGACTTGCTGGTACCCGCGAGTTCCGCGTACGCGATGTTTATATCGTGAACAAAAACATTTTCACTGTATTCCGCCGCGATAAACGGCTGGCCAAAACTGTGAATGTGCTCGAGCTGATCGGCCAGCCGCGCCGCATCATACAGGTCGGTGAGCCTGGTCGGTCGAAATTTCTGTGTTTCGAAATCGAGAATCGTGACCGCTTCACCCGATGTGCAAAAAAGAACGTCTTGTCCCCGGACCGTAAGATCGTGTTTTGGATCCGGCGCAAAAAGCGGGTACTCGTTGGCTGATTGGGCGATGAGGTCTTCAACCAGCGCACGCGGAAAACGCAGGCGATTGTCGTCGCCAAGAACGCATCCTTTAGGCAGCACATGATGCAGAATCTCCGCTATTGGGTCGCCGATTCCGATGTTTTCGAGAATATCGAGCGCGGTCGCGTGAATCCGCTGTATATCGGCGTCGCTCAAAGGCCGATAGTTGCCCCCGGGCAGACCTGGATGTACAGCGCTAGACGCCGGACCGTTGGTCCTGGCAGCACGGCGCGTAGCGCTACCGCCCCCGCGCCTGGTACGACCTGATTTCTGCCGTTGTCGAGAGATTCTCGCCTCCTGCAATGTCTTCTGACTGGTTAGTTCGGAGATGTGTCGGACAGATGACGCATGAATCTTTGAATTAATTAGGAATTTTAACGGATCCGCTGCTTCAGGAACCAGAGGAAAATCCATAATATGAAATAGATTTCATTATATGGAACGAGCTTGTGCGGGCATAGCCAACTGCTTACCAGCGACCATTGTCCTTTTGCATGTCAGCCTGCCTGATCTCAATGGGAAATCGATCGCGTATCTTCCGGTCGATCGCCGCATCAATGTACTCCGGGTAATGCGAAGACATAATTTCCCTGACCCGGGCAGCGGCCTGCTCACGAATGTCCAGTGACCCGCCCTCCTGCCACTGGTTCGGTGGCAGGCGGTCCGCAAGATCGGGATACTCGTACTCGGATCGCATAAGTTCGAGGGTCTGGGCCTGCCGCAGGAAATGCCCTTCTCCCCGAACGGCACTCTCGATGACTTCCACTGAAAGCGTTTGCTCGTTGACTTCAATGCCGCGCACGGTGCGTAACACCGTCCCCAGCATGTCGTTATCAATCACGAGCGACTCCATCGACAGGCCCATCAGACTGCCCATCATGCCAGCCGATTCCGAGACATTATTGCAGCCGCTTAGCGCCGCCAGAGTGACCGCGATTGCCTTTTCGTAGCCAGCCTGATTGTCGGGTAACTTGGCGTCGCTCATGCCGGCGCCAACTGAGCTCACCAGCCCGTAGAAATTGGTGACCTGTGCTGCTGCGGCACTGACCAGTGCCTCTTCGCCGCCACCGCCGGTGAAACTGCCGCTGCGCAGGTCGGAGACGAATGGCCACGGCCCCACAATAACCGGATATTTCGGCACCACCAGGTTGATCATCAGCAGGCTTGCCAGTGCCTCGGCCATCACCTGGACTACAGTGCCGGCCAGTGCTGCGGGTGCCGTCGCGCCCGCCTGGGGCGCAACTACAATCCAGACCGGGGCGCCGAATTTGGTTGATTCGATGCAAACTTCGGCGTTATCCGCGCCATAGCGAAGCGGCGATATGACCGGGCAGCCCCCGCCATGGCAAAAAGGTCGCTCGTGAAAGTTTTTCTTACCACCAGCGATCATGTAGAGCATCTCGAGCGTCGGTTCTACATTCTTCGCATCACCGAAAGTCAGGGCCGTGTGCTTTGCGGTGCCAGCGACACTCGCATAAGCGGTATTGATATCGCATTCGAGCCGGTTGTTCATGTCGGTAGCGACGATCAGGCGAGAGAATGCGTGGATATTGTCGAGCCTGTCCACCAGTCGGGCGACATCATAGACATCCAGCAATGTCGAGGGCCGATAAGTCGATGCACCAACGTCCAGCATTGTTACGGCCTCACCACCACCGTAAGTATGCACACGTTGATCGCCGAGATGCAGATCAAAGCGCGGCTCGCGTCCACAGAACCGCAGCTCGTGAGCGGTTTCGGCGATGATGTCTTCCACGAGTGCCCGGGGGAAACAGAGCCGGCCGTGCTTATCAATCTTGCAGCCTTTCTTGAGTGCGTGTTCCTTTAATACCGGAATCGGATCGGCCATACCGATGTTTTCCAGTACATCGAGTACAGCATGATGAATACTTTGAATCTCGGCATCAGTCAGTGGCTTGTAAGTACCGCCCGACAGCCCGGGCGCAACCGCCGACTGTTGCGGTGGACTTTCTCTGCGCGCCTGCCTTCCCCGCCGCATGCTGCCTCTCCTGTTCATCGTTTATTCCCTGCAACGTAATGATTGGCCTGATGACCCAACTGTAGCGAGTTACTCCGTATAGGACCACGTTTCATGTTGCGGCAGATCATCCGTGATTTCGTACCAGGGTGCCTTCGATCCAACGAAAATGTGAAAAGAGGGCCGACACTTTGGGTCACCGTTTATGGTACCCAACGCCAGGTAAAGCACGTCGGGCTCTGTATTGAGAATCGCCTGCAACGTTGAACCGCAGACACTGCAAAACGTTCTGTCCATCGAGGCCGACGATTGATAAACCTGAACGAGGTCGGACCCGGACAGCCAACGAAAATTTTCTCGTGGGACAGCACCATAGGTGCCGAATGCTGCGCCGTGTATTCGCTGGCACATAGAACAATGACAGTGGCTTACCTCGCCAATATCGCCTTCAACCGCATATTGAATCCTGCCGCAGAGACATTTTCCCTCGATCATCTGTGTTGTACCTCCTGTTCATCGTATCTTCCTGCGCCCGCATGCTGATCGGGCACCCCTTAATTGCAAAGTCCTCTACGGCCTCTACGGGGTCGGACCAGCACAAGCCGCTAATTTCATTAGGATTTGGCAAGAAAACGCCCAGCCAGTACCGGGATGACGTCCGTGCGCACGGCACGTAAGCTCTTGCTGTCGTCGATTTCTGACTGTGCATTGGCGTTCACTGCCGTACACAACACGCCCAAAATCAGCAATGCTTTTAATTTGCGTCTGCGCAAAAACATGACCCTTGCTCAGACTGTGCGTAGCGTATCGCTAATTTGCGTAAAACTCTCGCAAATAAATGCTGTTGACGAGATTTCCTTCGACGTCGGAAACGCATATAGATTTTCGTTACGCAGAGAATGACAGGCGAAAGAGCTGGCTACTGCGGTACACGAAAAATAGTCTATTCTTTCACTATGCATCATCCGGATTCAAAAAACGGTTATTGATGAAAGCAAACAGACGCCATTTTCTTGCGGGGCTGGGTACCCTCGCGCCGTTCAGTTATTTCAGGTCGACTGCAACAGCCGCGACCGAAGCAACGCAGTCGGCTACGCCCGACTATTTTTCTGAATTGCATGTTCGACCATTCATTAATGCAGTCGGGCCGTATTCATCACTTGGCGGTGCTGTTATGTGGCCCGAAGTCGTTGATGCGATGGATTATGCGATCAGGAACAAGGCGCGCATGTCAGAATTGCATGACGCTGTTGGCAGGCGCATAGCTGAACTAATGCAAGCCGAAGCCGCGATGGTTACGTCTGGCGCCACCAGCGCCATCATTCTGGGCACCGCCGCCTGCATGACCATGGGTGACGAGGAAAAAATGGAGCGACTGCCGGACGCATCCGGTATGCCGGCGGAAGTTATTATTCTGCAGAGCCAGCGTTACTTGTACGATCGTTCGATCAGGGCACCCGGTGCTACGCTGGTCGAAGTAGAAACGGCTGAAGACATTCGCGCTGCCATCAATCCGAGAACAGCGATGATGTTCTACCTGCAGAATCGCCCGGAGAACCTCAGGCTCGAAGCAGGGGAATATATAGCACTGGCCAGGGAAAGTAATATTCCTATTATGTGTGATGCTGCAACGACCGTACCGCCGGTTACGAACATCGCCAATACTGTCAGCCTTGGTTTTGATCTGATCTGTTACTCCGGTGGCAAGGGTTTGCGTGGGCCGTACAGTGCCGGACTTCTGCTAGGCCGGAAAGACCTGATTCGCTACGCACGGCAAAACAGCTCCCCCAATCATCGCGCTTACGGCAGAAGCATGAAAGTGTCTGCTGAGGAGTATCTCGGCATGTTGGTTGCAGTTGAGACCAGCCTGAAATTTGATGAGCAGTCTGAATATCAACGTCAACTGGAGATCGTCAGCGAAATGGGTAGTGAGCTGTCATTGCTGCCAGGGATTACGACGCAATCGCATGTGCCCGGAGCCGAAGCGCGTGAACCGTTCATTAGCGTTCACTGGGATACGTCGCAATACAAAATTACAGTGGCAGAGATGAAGCAGGCGCTGCGAGATGGAGAACCGACGATCGAAATCAGAGCATTGTTTTTGTCGGATGGCCGTCTTGACCTGACTGCGGCGATGCTCAGCAAGGACGAAGCGAAGATTGTGACCGCAAAAGTGAAGGAGATACTGTTAATGAGCGCCTGACATTGTGGCGTAATTCAACATCAAGACCATGGCAAGAAGACGCACATTTCTGAAAAGTCTGGCCGGCATACTTCCGCTGAGTTTCCTCGGTAGCGTCGATGTTCGCGCTGAGAAATCTACGGCAATCCTTAGTGCATCGGGCAGAGATTATTTCAAAGAACTGGGCGTGAAGCCGATTATCAACGCCGCAGGCGCTTACTCTGCACTGGGTGGTGCCAGAATGCGCGCTGAAGTTGTTGATGCGATGCGCTATGCGGTAACCCGAAAAGTAAAAATGGCGCAATTACACACGGCGGTTGGCGAACGTATATCTGCTTTGGTTGGTAGTGAGGCGGCGATGGTTACTTCTGGTGCAACCGCGTCTATTGTGCTTGGCACGGCTGCGTGCATGACGCTGGATGACGAAGACAAAATGCGCCAGTTGCCGGATACGAGCGGCATGAAAAATGAAGTAGTGATTCAGAAAAAGCATCGTTATACCTATGACAGGGCGCTCACCGTGCCAGGGGCCAGCCTGGTTGAGGTGGAAACCGAACAGGATGTTCGTCGTGTAACAAGTAACAAGACGGCAATGATGTTCTTCCTGAAGCCCACACGAAATGGCGACGATATTCCCGCCGATCGCTATATCGCGCTGGCGAGAGAACTTGGTATTCCCTGTTTTTGCGATGCGGCGACAACGACGCCACCCGCGAGCAACGTAATTGATGGAGTCGGTGAGGGTTTCGATTTGATTTGTTATTCCGGCGGCAAGGGATTACGCGGACCGTACAGCGCCGGACTGTTGCTGGGTCGAAAGGACCTGATTCGCTTCGCCAGGCGGCATAGCGCACCGAACGACCTCTCGATCGGGCGCGGCATGAAGGTTTCTGCTGAAGAGTATCTCGGCATGCTGGTCGCGGTCGAGACCGGCCTTAGCATTGGCGATGAGGCCGACTTCTCCTACAAACATGAGCGATTTGCAAACATAGTCGAGCAACTCGCAGATGTGCCGAGCGTCAGCACCCGGGTCTTCGTCTCGGAAGGACACGCCAATGAACTCTACCTGGACATTGACTGGGATGGCGAAGTTGTTAAGTTGGGCCGCCAGGCACTGGTTGACGCGCTGCGCGAACATACACCGGCGGTTGAAATTCGATTGTTCTTTTTTTCTGCAGGCAGGATTCAGCTTTCAGCTACCGTTATGGAAGATGGGCAGGACATAATTGTCGGACAGATCATCAGGGACATTCTGCTTGCCCATACTTAGGCTGACCATTCTGATTCAGAAGAAACGCATTCAGGCTTTGCCGGCCTGACCGATAATTCGCTACAGATATCTGCTGCGGGAGGAATGCATGGCAATGCTGGATAAGTCGGAAATAACCAAAGGCAGGCTGCAATATCATTTGCGGTTGAAGCCTGGTGATGTTGGAAAATATGTGCTTCTGCCGGGTGATCCGGACCGCGTTCTTCGCATTGCCAGGCAGTTGGATGATGCGAAGGAAGTCGTGTTTCATCGCGAATATCGCACCGTTACCGGAACGTACAGAGGTATTCCCGTCAGCGCTACTTCTACTGGTATAGGCTGCCCCTCTGCGGCAATTGCCGTCGAGGAGCTCGCCAATGTCGGCGCGACTCATTTCATCCGGGTCGGTAGTACTGGTGGGTTGCAGCCGGACGTGAAAATAGGCGATGTCGTGATCAACACGGCGTCGATGAGAAACGATGGCACGTCGTCTTTCTACGTCAAGGCGGGCTTTCCGGCCGTCGCGGATCACTTTTTAACTAACGCGCTGATAGAATCAGCAATCGAGTTGCGAGGGGAGAGGGATTTTGGGTTGCACGTCGGCATCAGCGCCAGTGACGACGCGTTCTATGGGGAGACGCCGGAACATATCCAGATGCTCTCCGAGCACAAGCTCGTCAATGTCGAAATGGAGGCGTCCGCAATTTTCACGATTGCACACATGAGAGGCCTGAAAGCGGCGATGATCTGTGGTGTATCAGGAAATCTCGTGACGGCGGATGTCGTCTACGAGGACGAGAACAAGCCGCTGATAAGATCCTGGGAAGACGCCATCGCTATTTCACTGGACGCAATTTATCGGTACGAACAGGGATCGCTCGAATCCCGGTTATGAGAGAGTCGCGGGGATAGTGGCTCAGACTGTCTGCGGAGCCGGACCAGCGCAAGCCGCTAATTCCAGTAGAATTTGGCAAGAAATTATTTCTTTTCTCGCCCTTAAATCGGCCATTTCACTATCGAAATAGACGATTAACGATTCATTCTCCCAAGAGTTGCTAGTTGATCTGCGACTTCACTAATTGCGCTTATTGATAGCGAAAACTGTTGTTTAAGAGCGTAAATGACCAAATCGCAAGAGCAATTTATATCAAATCCAGTGAGTTGCGCTGGTCCGACCCCGGTAGCATAATTTCAATAACTTACTGGGGTCCGACCCCAATATCCGGCCAATATCCCTCGGATGATGAATTGACGGAAAAAGCAATGCGGCCAAGCGAAACGCTCAACGCAATCATCGACTCAATCAACTAGCTCGAGCCGCCCGCTACTCGTAACGTAACCCGAACCCCAGTTCGAACAACGGGTCTTTGCTGTCAGCCGGCGTATCTGTGAGCTGTTCACGCACCGCATTCATCGACGATGGCAATTCAAATGGCAGACTGCCTTCCGGTTTTGCCACACCGAAAAGAACATCAGCTACAGCACCATCACTGGCGCCGAAATCCGCGATTAGCGCAGTAGCACCCGCTGCGATTTCAGGAATAACTGCCGGTCGGTCCAGGTAAATAACAACGATAGTTGGGATCGCCTGCAGCAGGTCAAGGATTTCCCTTTTTCGCGATCCTTTGAAGTCGAGATCACCGTGATGAAACCCGCGTGCGAACGGATTGTCTGTCTCAACTGGATACCATGGCGTGTCGATACGAATAATCGCAACATCGGCATCTTCCGGGGAATCGGCAACCGCTGCGTACCCGGAGACTGCTGTCGCATCCAGGCCATCCAGATAAACGGTTAACGTGTTCTTTCTCAACGGCAAAGCAGGAGCCGCTTCGAAGTCGACATTCTTCAGCAGCGTCATCGCGCGCATCTGACTTTCCCGACCAAGCCGCACCGCTTCTTCGCTGCCTACTTTCTGCGCTACCTGCGACACATCGACAAGCGGTTTATCGAACAGGCCCAGCGCGAACTTTTGCCGCAGGATGCGACGCGCAGACACATCAATTCGTTGCTCTGCTACCTGCCCGGATTCGACCAGCTCAACAACGAGATTCGCCGCTGTTTCACCACCGAACTGATCAACGCCGGCATCGAGCGCTTTCCTCACTCGCTGCGCTCTGCTGAGGTGCTCCACACCCCATGCCCTGGCATGCCATGTCACTCCGTCGCCGACCGTAATGTCAGTGAGTACGCCCCAATCCGTACAAACAACGCCGTCATAATTATATTTATCGCGCAGCAAACCGGTGATGATCTGTTTGTTGAAGGCCATCGCGACGTTTTCATCAGTTTGGTCCGTTGCGATACCGTAATACGGCATGATCGCGGCTGTGCCGGCATCGATAGCCGCTTCGAACGGGATCATGTGGTAGTCGAATTTTCCGCCCGGATAAATCTGACCCCGCTGAAATTCGAAATGCGGATCAAGCCCGTCTTTTTGCGGGCCGCCTCCCGGAAAGTGCTTGGTCATCGTGGCCACGCTGGTGCCTGACAATTCCGCGCCCTGCAGCCCGCGTATATAGGCGCTGGCAATGTTGGCACTTAGCTCGGCATCAGCGCCAAAGCCGCCGTTAATGCGTGGCCAGCGCGGCTCGGTGGCCAGGTCGACCTGTGGGTGCAACGCGAGACGAAAACCGACAGCGGTGTATTCTTCCCTGACAATGCCGGCGAACTTTTGCACGAGGTCCAGATCACCTATCGCAGCCAGGCCAAGTGTTTCCGGAAACTGACTGAAGCCACGCGCATCGAATGCAAAAATATTGGTGCTGAAGTGGTGGCGTGGATCTGTTGCGATCGTCACCGGAATTCCGAGACGTGTATTGTCAGCAACATACGTCTGCAGGTTGTTATGCCACTGCGCGAACACGGTCGCGTCGTCAGGAATATCCCAGATATTAAAATGATTCATGTTGCGCAGATCAACTGCACCAATCGCAGAATGCCGTTGCGGCCCTGAGCCTGGAATGTACTCAAGCGATCCATCATCGTTAACAATGGCGCGATTGATAAACATCAGGCCGGCCTTTTCAGCAACCGTCATTTGCCGGAGAAGATCATCAATTCTGGCTTCGAGTGGCTGTGCCGAATCCTCGTAAATATCGAGATGGCCGTTCTTGTTAAGGTCACGAAAATCTTTATTAACAGAAGATGCGTTGCAAGCGCTGATCGCCAGCATTGCGAACAAGCCAATAGTTTTCGAGCCGATAATCAATGCGTCATTGAGTACAAAACATAGTTGATGCCATAACGATACGCCAGTGCCGTGTATTCTTCGGGGTACCACGCTTCGTCCGCCAGCTCCCATGCATCTCCGAGGTCTACGTTGAAATTAATGATCACCATCAGGCGGCCCTCGTCATCGTAAATGCCGCGCCACGTTGGTTTGTAGCCATCATGTTCCCAGGTCACACCATAACGCAGTGCCATGATGCCCGGAATCGGCTTTGACTGATCAACATCGAAGTGCATATTCATGACACCGCTTTGTCCGTCAACGTCCACGATCGGTCGATCCGGAAATACTCTTTGCATCGAGCGCATGAAGCCGGCCCATTGTACCGAGCCATGAAAATCATCAACGACCAGGAATCCGCCGCGCAATAAATACTCATGCAAA
>Ga0164320_10000063_pt1 | contig 26957 bp, 27 predicted proteins | sample GuaBasSediGuay11_FD_113736 | JGI IMG/M metagenome (GOLD analysis project Ga0164320, IMG submission 113736) | Subseafloor sediment microbial communities from Guaymas Basin, Gulf of California, Mexico - Guay11, Core 4567-28, 0-3 cm | ecosystem: Environmental > Aquatic > Marine > Hydrothermal...
ACTTATATTTTTGAATCATCGGTTTCCCCGATACGGTAGCTGACCCGGGCAGCCCCGGTTATTGGAGGTCCGCGATACTCGCCGGAGCCCAGCTGGCATGCCGTAACAACCATTCCTGCTGCTTGAAGAGCTGTAATTCAAAGCGGTAGATGCGCGCGCTCAAACCGGACAATGCATTGACATCGGATATCACCGTGCCCGCCATGGCCACGTGCAGACGCACGCTCGCCTCGTTATCGGTCAGCAATTCGATTTCGTCGATACGGGTGAACAGGTGAATACTCTTGTGGCGGAAAAAATAGACGCGCAACAGCTTGCCAAGCTGTTTGCGATTATAACCGTTCTGATCGCTATAATCGGGATGGATGAGTTCACTCAAATCGTCGGCGCTGCGATTTTCCCCGGCCTCCACCCCGGCCTCGATGAACTGACGAATCTCATCCTCGGGAGATCTGGCGCTATCGCTGCAGGCCTGCACCAGCACGGCTGCAGCGATCAGTAAGCCAGGCCCGATAACTGATTTCACAGGTTTACTTCGACTAGAGGTCGTAGCGGGGCGGCGCTACCTTGAGGACTTCTTCGATCGTCGTCATGCCACGCGCTACCTTCTGCGCACCGGCGAGGTTGAGTGGCTTCATGCCCTGGCGAATCGCCGCCTTGCGAAATTTGACCAGGTCGAAATTATCCGTTATTTCCCGTTTCAGCGAATCGATAATCGGCATCATTTCATAAATCCCTACGCGTCCGACGAAACCGGTTTTACGACACTCCAGGCAACCTTCGGCGCGCGAAACTTTATCCGGGGGCGAGGTAGTCCAGGGCTTGATCAGGGCTTGCCAGTCGCTTAGCTCAAGCGAGACCTGGTGTTTGCAATGAGTGCACAGTTTTCGTACCAGGCGTTGCGCCACAACGCCGATCAGGGTGGCGTTGATCAGGTAGGGAGGTACGCCGACCTCAATCAGGCGCGCAATCGCCGACGGCGCATCGTTGGTGTGCAGGGTCGAAAGCACCAGGTGCCCGGTGAGCGCAGCCTGCACCGCCATTTCGGCGGTTTCGTGGTCGCGTATCTCACCGACCATGATGATATCGGGATCCTGCCGCAAAAGGGTTTTGACGCCCGAGGCAAAGTCGAGACCAATATTATGCTGCACCTGCATCTGGTTAAAACTGGGCTCCACCAGCTCAATGGGATCTTCGATGGTACAGACATTGACCTCGGGTTTGGCGAGTTGCTTGAGGCTGGTATATAGCGTAGTGGTTTTACCCGAACCCGTAGGGCCGGTTACCAGAATGATTCCAAAGGGCTGCGAAATCATGTTATTCCAGGTATCTGATTCGGTTTTCTCGAGGCCCAGTGCGGCGAAATTTTTGACCAGCACCTCGGGATCGAAAATTCTCAACACCAGTTTCTCGCCAAATGCAGTCGGCATACTCGACAGGCGCAATTCAATCTCGGCACCATTCGGGGAAAGGGTTTTGATGCGCCCGTCCTGGGGTTTGCGCTTCTCGGCAACATCGAGCCGCCCCATGATCTTGATGCGACTGATCACGGCCGCGGTAATGTTTACGGGTATCTCGTATACCTGGTGCATGACGCCATCGATGCGAAAACGCACCTTGCCATAGTCGCGCCGGGGCTCGATATGAATATCGCTGGCACGCTGACTGAACGCGTACTGCATCAGCCAGTCGACGATACTGACGATGTGCTGATCTTCGGCGTCGACCTTGCCGGTCTTGCCCAGTTCGATGAGCTGTTCGAGATTCTGTATGTTACCCGGCAGTTCGCCAAACGACTTGTTACCCGCACCCTCCATGGCTTTGCTGACACTGTAGAACTCGACCAGGAAATCCCTGAGCTGCGCCGGGTTCGCCACGACCGTGGTAATCGGCCGGTTGACAATGCGTTCGAGTTCATCCATCCATTCGAATTTGAAAGGATCGGTTACCGCGATAACCACCTCGCTGGCAGTTACCTTGATGGCGAGAATATTGAAGCGTGACGCATAGGCATAAGACATGATCGATGTGCAGGATGCGACATCCATTTTCAACGGATCGAAATGATAACGCTCCAGCTCGGATTGCTCGACCAGCCAGTCGGTCAACACGTCGAGTGTCAGAACCTGTTCGGGTTTGGACTTGTTGCTCCACTGCCGGTTGGCCAGGATTTCCAGCGGGTGCAGGTCTTTTCTGTCTTTGGCGGATACCAGGCTACTGATCATCCGCGCCTTTTCCTGCTCGACAATATCCTGCGATACCAGTTGCTCCAGTATCCATTCAAGGGTGCAGGCGGGTTTAGTCACGGTTTATTAGTATCGGCATGGTTTTAATGCATATTAGCAGGATTTTACCCGCTTGCATCACGGATTGATGTGAGGGCCCTACTCTGGTTGCCAGTTTTGAATGAACTGCTCGATCATGTCGCGTGTAACCGGCCCCACCTGTCGCGCCACCACCTTTCCCCCGGGTGAAACCAGGAAGGTAGTCGGCAAGCCGGGGATCAGTCCGAGTTCCGACTGTTGCCCGGGCCGGGAGACGAAATTCGGGTAACTGATGAAGTAGTCTTCGAGGAATCCCTGCAAGCGCTGCTCGCTGATAAGTTCATAGTTTATGCCGATAACCAGCGCGTCCCGGTTCACATGCTCATCGTGAAAAGACTGTAGCTCTGGCATTTCGACGATGCAGGGAGGACACCAGGTAGCCCAGTAATTAACCACCACCCACTTGCCCTCGTATTGTTCGAGATTAGTCTGGCTACCGTCCACGGCAGTCAAGGGCATATCCAACGCCTGCGCGCTAAACGGCAGCGCAATCAAAAACACCAGGGCAAAAAAATAACGATTCATCAAGGTTTCTTATGCCTGCTTACTGGACGGTTAGAACTAGGAGAATGATTTACTGGATTAGTTCATCTTGCCTCGATAATTCAGCGCAGGGATCAAAAAAAAAGCCCGCACTCGGCGGGCTTTTTTTCAAACGGTAAAAATCTACTGCGACAGGTAATCGAGATCAGATGCCTCGGTTTCACCGAGAGTCCATGCACCCCGATTCTTGGCATGCTCGATCGCGGCAGCACGGTCGGCGCCGCGAGCCTTCGGAATGTAGAAGTACTGTCCCGCGTAGATCAGGTCAGCATCCTTGATCTGGCCTGAATTCGCCTTGTAGATCAGCGGCCACTGGAAAGGGTTGCCGTAAATCGTATCCTGGGCAGCGATGCTCCAGAGGTTGTCACCACTGACGACGAGGTATCCGCCGAGGTAAGGTGAATCATCGGCCGCCATGGCTGGCGCTTCTTCTTCTACTTCTTCTACTACCACTTCCTCGGCTTGCAGCATTGCAATGGCTTCTGCTGCTGACGCTTCAGCCTTTTCGGCCAGGATCTTGGCGCGAACGTTTTCACAATCGGCGGCTGCCTGCTCGGCTTCCTCGATGATCTTCGCGTTCGCTTCCCACTCGGCGCCGAGGTTTCTGGCGCGCGCATTCTTCAGCTTGGCGGCATAAATGGCGTTGCGAACTTCAGGGGTTGCGCCCATGCATTCATCTTGCACCGTCGTATCGGCAGCCATGTCGTCGTCCGTGGAACTTTGCTGACAGCCGGCGATCAGCCCAGAGGTCATGGCCGCGATCACCGCAACCTTAAGGAGTTCTGTTGGTTTCATCTATTGTTTTCTCCGCGAACTTTATCTAATTAGTTAAGTATTGATTTTGTTAGCCAATTTTGCCAAGAAGACTACATTGATCAACCCTTTAGGGCAAGTTTTTAATGTAAATATTACTCAATTCAGAGCGATTATAGCCTAGTTTTCATGCTTTTCCCCAAGTGATGCAAAATGCCTTGTCTACACTCCCCTGGTGACGCATTCACTCTGCAGTTGCTTATGCTCTGGCGTTAATGTAAAACAGCGTCAATTTCAGTCATCTGGAGTACTTAGAATGGCTAGCGACAAGCCACTGATTTATCACAATCCCGGGTGTAGCAAATCGCGCGAAACCCTGCAGATTCTCGAAGACAACAACACCAGCCCCGAGATCATCGAGTACCTCGAAAATCCGCCCGGCGCGGATGAACTCAGGCGCATCATTGCATTGCTGGGAATCCCGGCGCGGGAAATACTGCGCAGTGGTGAGGACGCTTACCAGGCAGCCGGACTCGATGCCGACAATCTCGACGAGGACGATGTTATTCGAGCCATATGCGAGTACCCGGTGCTGCTGCAACGACCGATTGTAATTTCAGGAGATCGGGCGGTCATCGGCCGTCCGCCGTCCAGGGTGCTGGAAATCCTTGCCTAAAATTCTGATTGTATATTACAGCCGTCATGGCGGTGTTGCGCGCATGGCCGAGGAGATCGGCCTGGGTGTCGAGTCCAACGCGGATTGCGAGGCGGTGCTGCGCTGCCTGCCTGCCGTTTCGGCGGCGACCGAGCAGCTCGAGGATTCGGTTCCCGACCAGGGCCTGCCCTACGCGCACCAGTCCGACCTCGCAGGCTGCGACGGCCTGCTCGTCGGCAGCCCCGGATACTTCGGCAACATGGCCGCCGCGATGAAGTACTTTTTCGATCAAACCAGCCCGCTGTGGCTCTCCGGCGCCATGATCGGCAAACCGGCCGGCGTATTTACCGCAACCTCGAGCATGCATGGCGGACAGGAAACCGTGCTCACCAGCATGATGCTGCCGCTGCTGCATCACGGCATGCTGGTGACCGGCATTCCTTACTCGGAGCCCGCGCTCAACCAAACACGTTCAGGGGCAACGCCCTACGGCGCCAGCCATGTCGCCGGGCAACAGGGCCAGGCCTTGAGCGAGCATGAAGTCACGGCTTGCCGGGCCCTGGGAAAGCGCGTCGCCGACCTCGCCTGTAAGCTAGTCTGAAGCGAAACCTAGCCTGCATATTGCACCAGTCGGTCTCAGGCCTATGCATAACTATCTGAAAGATCGGAGTAAACTGATAATTTTACAGACAACAATAAGAATACAGTTTGTGACCGGCCTGAGCCCTATCCCGGCTCTGACTTGTCCAGATGCTGCTGAACTTGGTCTTCCCTCAAGCCATAGCTACGGCTATGGCTTTCAGTCCAGACCGGCGTTCAGCAGCATCTGTCCTGCGCCGGGATGCCGTATCACAGATTCCGGGATACTGGTGCAATTTGCAGGCTAAGACGTGCACCCGCTAAAAGTAATCAGCCTGTTTTCCTGGTTTATCCTGCTCATCTGCCAACTCACGTTGCCATGGCTGACTGAGGTGCCTGGAAACTACTGGGCACTGTTGCTGGCGCTGCCACTACTGTTGCCGCTAAGGGGCCTGGTCTGCGACCAGCGTTACACCTACAGGTGGATCGGCTTTCTGACGCTGGTCTATTTCTGTATCGGCATCAGCGAACTGGTATCGAATCCACCTCTGCGCCTCTTCGGCTTCGCCACCCCGGTCGCCAGCCTGCTGCTGTTCCCCGCCAGTATCTACTACGCCCGCTACCTGGGACTGCGGCAAAAGGCCCAGGACTAATCGGTCAGTTCGCGCAGCGCCTGCTTGACCAGCGGAATGGTAACCCTGCGCTGCTGCGACAGGGAAACGTCATCGAGGTGCTGCAGGATAGCGATCTGCTCGCCGAGGTCGCGCGCATGGTGCGTCATCAGGTAGGAAATCACTTCGTCGGAAAGTTCGATGCCCAGCAGACCGGCGCGTTTGCGCAGAATTTTGCGAATATCGGCATCGCCGCTGACCGGTAGTTGCAGCAACAAACCCCACTGCAGCCGGGAACGGAAATCATCCAGCCGGGTCGGCAGGTTTTCGGGCCTGTCCGTCATCGAATAGAGGAAGCGGAACTCGCCGTCGCGACAACGGTTAATCACCTGGTAAAAGCAGGTCTCCCACTCGGGGTTACCGGCAAGCGCGTCGAGATTGTCGATCGCGAGGACATCACAATGGCTGAATCCCTCGAACTCACCGGCATCGCAATGCAACAACTGTGTCGCATCGTAAATTTGCATCAAGACCCCGTTGGCCCTGGCAAAATCGGCGCAGGCATTGAGTAGATGCGTCTTGCCCGTGGATGCCGCGCCCCACAGCCCGATCTGGATTTCTCCGCGACCGAGAATCAGCGACTGCAGGCTGCTGAGGATTAGCTCGACGCGCGCGGAGACGAAATTGTCGAAACTGAACTGACGATCGAGCGACAGCGCTAACGCAATCTGTTTAATTACCGGCTCCCCGGTTGACGAAGCTGTAGTTGAGAATGATCTGCTCCTCTCCCTCGGTGCTGACCTGGGGAAAATCTTCCTGCTCGAGCACCTCGCCGAATTCGATCAGGCGTTGCAAATCCTCGGGATCGTTACGCAGTTTCAGCCGATAGGTCACCACATCCTTGCTGATCATCGCGATCTGCACGCTATCGATCACGTTCAACGATTCCAGGTATTGCTGCACGCGGATCAGCTTATCTATCCCATCGAGCTCGGAAACGCTCAACAGCAGCGATTGTTCGACGCGCCGATGATCCTCCAGTGCGTACTCGAGCGCCAGGATCTTCGCCAGGTGCCGGATAACCTGGTCGATCACCGCCCGCTTGGACGAAGCCTTGTAGGTCCACTTGAATATCTGGTCGGCACAGCGCACCTCCCAGTCGCCCTGCCAACCCTCGCCGCTACGACCCACGATCTGCCCCACCAGCAGGGCATTGGGCGTGTAACGTCTGGCCATGGTGCGGATGTTTTCGTACTCGCGCGAGGCAATATCGCCGATGCTGACGAGCGCGATATCCTCCAGATCCATCAACGGAAACAGGACCGGCACCGCGTGTATCGCGGCCGCGTTGTCGAGCGCATCGACCAGGTCGGGGGTGGTGTCATCGGACACCAGCTTGATGTTTTCATTGACGTCGTAGGAGATCACCAACAGGCTACTGGGGCGTTCGCGCCCCCACACCGGGAAATTTTGCTCGCGCAGCAAGCCCTCGATCAATTGTTGGTCGAAGTCGATACTCAGAAACAGATTTCCCGCTTCCAGCTCCTCCTCTTCGTCGTCCGGCAGTTTTCGCGTGAGGTAGCGGAACTGTTTGACGTAGCGGGCGCTGTTTTTGATCGGGCGCGCGAAGGCGGGACTGCGCAGTGCATCGTCCGACCCGCTGACCTTGACGATGACCTGTTTGAAGGCTTCGCTGAAGGATTCCAGCCGCAGACTGGTGGTTTGATCCGCAACCGGCAACTCGACGGTAAACAGGTCCTCCACGATCACCGCATGAACCGGCATCTGCAATACACCCAGCAACACCGCGAGCGGCGCAAAAACTTTCACCAACTTCATCTTTTCCCTATCTTCATGAACGGACATTTGCCCGCAAGGCGTGTAAAATAGCACACCACTATTATTTCCTGAACCAGCAAAGCATGAATCCCCAAGGATCCCTGAATTATCTCGACGCCGGCGTCAATATCGACGCCGGCAATGAACTCGTGGAACGCATCAAGCCGGCGATCAAATCGACCCGGCGCGAAGGCAGCGTCGGCAGCATTGGCGGCTTCGGCGGCTTGTTCGAACTGCCGTTGCAGCGCTATCGCAACCCGCTGATGGTTTCCGGCACCGACGGAGTCGGCACCAAGCTCCGCCTGGCCATAGACCTCGACATCGTCGATGGCATCGGCATTGACCTGGTTGCGATGTGCGCCAATGATATCGCGGTACTCGGCGCCGAGGCACTCTTTTTTCTGGACTATTACGCAACCGGTAAACTCGATGTCAGCCAGGCCGAGCAGGTGATCAAAGGAATTGCCAACGGCTGCCTGCAGGCTGGCTGCGCACTGATCGGCGGTGAAACCGCCGAAATGCCCGGAATCTATCAACGCGGCGATTTCGACCTCGCCGGCTTTTGCGTCGGCATCGTCGAGAAGGATCGCGTCATCGACGGCAGTCGCGTCAGCGCCGGCAACAAGCTCATTGCACTGGCTTCTTCGGGCGTGCATTCGAACGGTTTTTCGCTGGTGCGCAAGATCATCGAGGTATCGGGCGCAAAGCTGTCGCAGGACTGCGCTGGCGAGTCGCTCGCCGAGGCATTGATCCGGCCGACCCGGATTTATGTCAGGAACCTGCTCGACCTGTCCAGCGAGTGCCAGGTAAATGCCATCGCCCATATCACCGGCGGCGGCCTGGTGGAAAACATACCGCGCGTATTACCCGCTGAACTTGCCGCCAGAATCGACCTGGGCAGTTGGCAACCGGCCCCGGTATTCGACTGGTTGCAGCAAACCGGCAAGGTCGAACAACGGGAAATGCTGCGCACCTTCAATTGTGGCGTCGGCATGATACTGGCGATCGATGCCGAACTGGAGCAGCCGGTTCTGCAGAAACTACAGGCGCTCGGTGAAGTTGCCTGGGTTATCGGCGATGTCATCGAGTCACCGGATCAGGCCGCGGTCATTTTTGAATGAGTGAATCCGTATGAGCGACCCGCTCGCGCTGGCCATTCTGATCTCTGGCAGCGGCAGTAACCTGCAAGCCATTATCGATGCCATCGAAAGCGGCAGGCTCAACGCGGAGATAAAGGCTGTCGTCTGCAACAATCCGCAGGCCTATGGACTGCAACGCGCCGCAAAACACGACCTGCCGACCCGCGTAATCGACCATCGGGACTATGCCAACCGCGAACAATATGACACCGTGCTGCAGCAATACCTGCAATCCGTGGCGCCTGACTACATCGTGCTGGCCGGTTACATGCGCATCTTGAGCCCCGCTTTCATCGATGCCTTCGAACATAGAATTCTCAATATCCACCCATCGTTACTGCCCGCCTACAAGGGTCTCGACACCCACCAGCGAGCGCTGCAAAACGGGGAGCCCCGGCACGGCGTCAGCATCCATGTGGTCACCGCTAAACTCGACGATGGCCCCATCCTGCTGCAGGCAAGTTATCCCATCGATGCGGGCGATTCGGTCGAAGATTTACAGGCCAGGGGGCACGATCTCGAACATCAGATGTATCCACAGCTGCTGGGCTGGATCAGTGAAGGTAAACTAAGGATCGATGTTGACGGTCGAATACTCTATGAACAGACCCCGCTTGAACGGCCGCTACTTTTCAATCCCTAGTGTGCTGCTGGCGCTCTGCCTGAGCCTGCCGGCTTTCGCCGAGGAAGTACCGCTGCGGGCATTCACGGCCAGTTACAGCCTGCACAAGGGCAGCATGCATATCGGCACCGCCGAGCTAAGCCTGGAACCGTTTGAGCAACTGTGGCGCTGGCGCCTGACCACGCGGGCACGCGGCATTTACGCGGTGTTTGTTCACAAGAAACCCTATTCCGAAACGACCTTCAGCCGCGTCCAGGATGACGTTCGTCTACAACAAATCGTCATCGGCGACAAGAAAGACGAGGACAAATACGAAAGCGCCAGTTTCGACTGGGAAGCGGGTCGCATGAAGGTATTGCGCAAGGGTAAACGCAAAAATGTAAAACTGGCAGCAGCCGTATACGACTACCAGAGCATTCACCTGCTCGCGGCCGCCATGCAAAGACATCAGTGGAACGACGAAACCGTCGATTTCTACCGCAAGGGCAAACTGGTTAAATCGAGGCTCGTCTACCTCGGTGAAGAAATGATCGATATCGGCGACAGGCAAATCGAGGCACGGGTCTTCAGGCAGACCAACGAGGGTTCCCGTACCGTGATCCGCTACTTCTACGACGCCAACCACCCGCTATTGCCCTTGCTCATCGAAAATCGTAAAGGCGACGACAGCCCCAGCATACTCAGGCTGCGCGAAGTCAACTGGCGCCTATAAACGGGTAAACCCCTCTTCTCGCTGCAGGCGCTCGATCTCGGCCGGTGCGAAAGGCACCTGTTCGATGAAGCTGGGGAGTTCGTTTTGCTCGATCTCGAGCACGCGCATCATCGTCTGGCAGGCCTTGATATCGATAATGTCGTCCTCGTCCAGCAAACGCGCCCGTTCCACCACGGACTGGTTCGACGGATAATTTTCCTTTTGAAACAACAGCAACTCGTCGCCGTGCAATACAATCGCAATCCGACTGTGCTGCTCCGGGTCGAACAACTCACGCAAGTCCTCGGCGCGATCGAGCACGACATCGAGTTGCTGGGCCGTACTCACGGTTACGCTGAAAACGTATCCCCCCTCCCTGGGTTCAGCCTGTAGCGACAGCGTCACCGCCATCAAGCCCGCGAGCAACAACATTGAACGCCAGCGTCGCGACATCTCAATCGCTACCGGCGATCGTCATGTTGTCGATCAGTATCGAGCCGCAGCGAATGCCGCCGCGCAGGTCGAGGTCATTTCCGATTTCGACGACGCCGTTGAACATGTCGCGCAGATTAGATGCGATGGTCACTTCCTCGACCGCATGCTCGAGTTTGCCGTTTTCGACCCAGAAGCCGGCGGCGCCGCGCGAGTAATCGCCGGTCACGGTATTCACACCGTGGCCCATCAACTCGGTGACCAGAAACCCGCGATGCATGGCGGCGAGACATTCCTCGAAGGTCTTGCCGGTGCTGTCGAGACTGAGATTATGCACCCCGCTGGCATGGCCGGTCGATTGCAGACCGAGTTTACGCGCCGAGTAACTGTCGAGCAGGTAAGTCTGGATGACGCCGTCACTCACCAGGTCCGCCTCCCGTGTCGCCACGCCCTCGGCGTCGAAGTTGGCCGAGGCCAGCGCGCCGGTCAAAAAGGGTTGTTCGCGCAGTTGCACGAATTCCGGGAAAACACGCTCACCGACCGAATCAAGCAGAAAACTCGCCTTGCGATACTGTGCCACTCCGCCGATGGCGGCGCTAAAGCTGCCGACGATTCCACGCGCCAGTTCCGGCGCGAACAGTATCGCGGATTGGCGGGTTTTGATTTTGCGCGCATCCAGCCGGCGCAGCGTGCGCTCGGCCGCCTTTTCGCCGATGCTGCGGGCACTGGCGAGCCGGTCGGGATGGCGGCTGACGTCATACCAGTAGTCGCGCTGCATATTGCCGCCGGACTCGGCCACGACCGCACAGCTGATACCGTGGCGAGTCTTGTGTTCCGACTGCAGGAATCCATGGGAATTACCGTATACCGACAAGCCCGCGTTCAGATCCACCGAGGCGCCCTCGGAATTGACGATACGCGAATCGTAATCGAGTGCGGCATTTTCACATTCCAGCGCCAGCTCGATGACTTCCTGGGGTTGAATGTCCCAGGGGTGGTATAAATCAAGCGTATGAAATTCCTGCGCCATCAACTCGACGTCGGCGAGACCGGTACAGGGATCCTCCGAGGTATAACGGGCGATGCTACAGGCAGCCTCAACCGTCTTGCGAATCGCCTCGGGGTCGAGGTTGGAGGTGCTGGCGCTGCCCTTGTGTTGTCCGATGTAAACACTGATTCCGAGGCCATTGTCCTGCTGGTGCTCGATCGTTTCGACTTCACCCATGCGCGTCGCCACCGAAAGTCCCTGCGACACCGACAGGCCCGCCTCGGCCTGGGTAGCGCCACTGGCCCTGGCCAGTTCGAGGCTATCGGCGACGATGTTTTTGAATGAATCGGCCGGCGTAAATGTTAAGATGCTTTTCTTATCAAGGTCCATCGAATTATTTTATCCCAGACGGTTATGGAAAACGAAGCAGAGTTTGATGAAATCGAGTACCCCAGCAAGAGTCAACTCAAACGTGACAGTCATGCGATACAGAATCTCGGCAAAAGACTGGTGGCGCTACCGGCCGAACACCTGGCGCGAATTCCGCTAGACGACGCCGTGCTCGATGCGATCGCGCTCGCGCACCGCATTCACAATAAACGCAGCGCCCTCAAACGTCACTACCAGTTTCTCGGTAAACTGCTGCGCGCGCGCGACACCGAAATCATTTTCGCCGCGCTCGCCGAAATCGACAACGAGAGTCAGCATTCAATTCAAAAACATCACCGCGCCGAACGCTGGCGCGATCGTATCATCGAACAGGGTAATGACGCGATCGAAGTTTTGGTGGCTGAAGTCGGCAGTGCCGATCGCCAGAAACTGCGCCAGCTGTGGCGCAACCACCAGCACGCCAAAACCGATGCCAAACGCGTTCAGCACGCGCGCCTGCTGTACAAAGAAATCAAACAGTCCCTCGACTCCCAATAACGCCGTCTCCACGATACGCCGGATCGGCGCCAGCAGGCATCTCGCAAATCACCGCGTCGTAAGTTGTTCCTTCGACGGCGCGGCCGCCGGGAATTCTTTTGCGGGGACGCCGCAAGTACATCCATGTAGGCTTAGTCGCGACGTCCCTGTCGCTCATACCCCGCAAAAGATTTCCCGACGTCCACGCCTTAACAGTGTTCATACTTTTGATATCGAGGCCTCGATTTTTCAACGCCGTTATCATTTCAGAGGCAAGCGATGATTCCCCTCGCGACTTTCAGGGCCGGTTGCCGAAAAAGCGCTGATTTTAAAGGGTAGGGCCGCAGGGACGCGGCCCTAGGCGAAAGGCGACAAGGACGTCGCGTAGAGCCGTGCCCTTTAAAATTCGCGCTTTTTCGGGAAGCCGAAGGCCAACCGGTCCGTCGCGAGGGGAATCATCGCTTGCCTCGGGGCGAAGACATGTCTTTGGATATCTACGATTCAGATTACAGCGTATTTGTAAGATTCCTGATTGCAGCGGACCGACGTATCGGGGGATGATGGCAGGCGAGTCAGTCCGGGCTAGCCGGGATGATCGGTGTACTGCAATCGACGTCGGCGTTTTGCGCGCGGTTGCGCAGAAAGTGATCCATCAACACGATCGCGAGCATGGCCTCGGCGATCGGCGTGGCACGAATGCCGACGCAGGGATCGTGTCGACCCTTGGTACGGATATCGACCGCGTTGCCGTCGACATCGACACTTTTGCCGGGCAGGTGGATACTCGAAGTCGGCTTGAGCGCAATGTTGACCAGAACATCCTGGCCGGAGGTGATTCCGCCGAGCGTGCCGCCGGCGTGGTTCGATAAAAACCCCTGCGGCGTGATTTCGTCGCGATTCTGCGTGCCCTTGAACTCTATACTGGCGAAGCCGGCGCCGATCTCGACACCCTTGACCGCGTTAATGCTCATCATCGCGTGCGCGATATCGGCGTCGATGCGATCGAAGATCGGTTCACCGAGCCCGGGCGGTACGCCGCTGGCGACGATCGAAATTTTCGCGCCTATCGACTCGCCTTCCTTGCGCAGGGCATCCATGTACTTTTCCATTTCGGGCACCATCGCGGCATCCGCGCAAAAGAATGGGTTGTTGGCGACTTCATTCCAGTCGAAGTTAACCGGTTTCAGCGAACCCAGTTGCGACAGGTAACCTCGTACCTGGATACCGCAACGGCTCGCCAGGTATTTCTTGGCGATGCCGCCGGCGGCGACACGCATCGCGGTTTCGCGCGCCGATGAGCGGCCGCCGCCGCGATAGTCGCGAAAGCCGTATTTCTGCGTATAACTGTAGTCGGCGTGACCGGGCCGAAACAGGTCCTTGATGTCGCTGTAATCCTTTGAACGCTGGTCCTCGTTGTGGATCAGCAGGCAGATCGGCGTGCCGGTGGTCTTGCCTTCAAAGATACCCGACAGGATCTGTACGAGGTCGTCTTCGCGTCGCTGCGTGGTGTGCCGCGAGGTACCCGGCTTGCGCCGGTCCAGGTCCTGCTGCAAATCCGACTCATCCAGCGCCAGCCCCGGCGGGCAACCGTCGACGATGCAACCGATCGCACTGCCGTGGCTTTCACCAAATGAGGTCACTACGAATGATTTGCCGAAACTGTTTCCCGACATATGCCTGCCCTACATTGAAATTAAATGAATTTGCATCTAAGTTTAAGTGCAATGGCCTATTCTACTAAAAAACTCGGCATGATGTTCACTGCCGCTGGCTGGATACTGGGTATTTTGTTACTGGTGCTGGGATTCAGCAAATTTCTCGACCAGCAGCGCAACCCCAACCAGTCGGTTTCAACCGCGCAAAGCGGCGCTTATCAGGAAATCGTGCTACAGCGCAATCGCGGCGGCCACTACGTGTTCGATGGCGAAATCAACCACCAAAAGGTGACCTTCCTCGTCGATACCGGCGCCACCACGACCGCGATTCCCGGCAAGCTCCAGCTCGAACTGGGCCTGCGGGCGGGTCCTGCGACTTCGGTATCGACCGCGAACGGTACCACCACGGCTTACCTGACCCGGCTCGATCAGCTCGCGCTGGGGGATATCGAACTGGCTGAAGTCAATGCCAGCATCCTTCCCGGAATGCTGACCGATGAAGTCCTGCTCGGCATGAACGTTCTGAAGCATTTCGAACTGGTGCAGCGCGGCGATCAACTCATTATTCGACAGTACCACTAAGGTTTCCCGACTACCGCCTGAATGTAACGTTTTTATAAATTTTCAAATTTCTGGCATTTTTTGTGAACTTTCTGGAAAATCGGTTCCTCTAAGTTCGCGTAACGGCTGAAAACCGTACGACCTACTAAACTGACTTGAGGAAATAACCAATGATTACAGCCAAGAAGACTACTGGAGTTGCTCTTGCCGCCGCAGCAGCCGCCATGTTCGCCATTGCACCGATGAGTGCTACCGCGGGTGAAAAAGCCGGCAAATGCTTCAACGTTAACTCCTGTAAAGGCACCAGTGCCTGCGCCACCGCAACTTCCAGCTGTGCTGGCCAGAATTCCTGCGCCGGACAGGGCTGGGTGAAGCGCACCAAGTCTGACTGTGAAGGCGCGGGCGGTAAATTCGAAGCCTAAGCTGTAACCAGCGATACCGAAATGCACCGACCTCGTCGGTGCATTTTTTTGCCCACTCGATACAATTGAATTATTCCACACTCTTATTCGGTCTCGATGACGCAAACATCAACTAAACCCTTTCTCGGCTTCGGCCTGGGGTTGCGCGCAGAGCACTACCAGGACATTCTCGAACGCAAGCCGAAGAACATCGACTGGTTCGAAATCATCAGCGAGAACTACATGATCGACGGCGGCAAGCCGCTTTACTACCTCGATGCAATCCGCCAGGACTACCCGATGGTCATGCATGGCGTGTCGATGTCGCTGGGCAGCACCGACGAACTCGATTTTGATTATCTCGGGCAATTAAAGGCTTTGATCGAACGCGTTGAACCACGCTGGTTCTCCGATCACCTTTGCTGGACCGGTGTAGACCACAAGAACATGCACGACCTGCTGCCCCTGCCCTATACCGAGGAGGCGATCGTTCACCTCGCCGACCGCATTTCCAGGGTGCAGGATTTTATCGGCCGGCAAATGCTGATCGAGAACCTGTCGAGCTATATCACCTACTGCGAAGACGCGATGCCCGAGTGGGAGTTTCTCACCGCCATTGCCGCAAGGGCGGATTGTTACCTGCTACTGGACGTCAACAACATCTATGTCAGCAGCTTCAATCACCACTACGATCCCGTCGACTATCTCGACGGCATTCCCGCAGCGCGCGTCTGGCAACATCATCTCGCCGGGCACAGCAACGATGGCAACCTCATCATCGACACCCATGACCAGGACATCATCGACCCGGTGTGGGCCCTCTACGAGGAAACCGCGAAGCGCTTCGGTCCGGTTTCGACCATGATCGAGCGCGACGGCAACATACCCGAACTCGACCGGGTGCTAGCCGAGCTCGACCAGGCGCGTCGAATTGCCGAACCCTGGTACCAATCCTGATCATGTCGCATCTACGCGAATTGCAACTACGCTTCCAGGATTACCTGGTCGGTGGCTCTGAAGCCATCGAGGCGGATATCGTCAGCACCGAAAATGCGCTCGCGGAGCATCGCCTCGGCGCCTATTACAACGCCTACCGAATTCGCCTGATCGACGCCCTCGCGGTCGATTACCCGGCGCTGGAAAAAACCCTCGGCCGCGAGGCTTTCGAATACCTGGCGCTCGACTACCTGCAACGCTACCCGTCCAGGCAACCCTCGGTGCGCTGGTTTGGGCAGCATCTGCCTGCCTACCTTGCCGAGTATTACCAGGACGAGGATGCCGGGTTTGTGTGTGAACTGGCAAACTACGAATGGGTGCAAACCACCGTTTTCGACGCCAGCGATAGCGTCGAGCTATTTCAACTCGAGGACATGGCGCGGGTTGCGGCCGAAGCCTGGCCGCAGCTGACATTCGAATTCAAGGCAGCGCTGTTGTGGCTGGACCTGCACTGGAATGTGCCACAGATCGAAACTGCGCTCGACAACGGGCAGGAATTACCGAAACGCCAGCGCAGCGAAATTGCACAACGCTGGCTGTTGTGGCGGCGCGACTACAAAACCCACTGGCGCTCGCTCGACGTGCACGAAGCCTGGGCTCTCGAACAGGCCGCCAACGGCGCAAATTTTGCCGAAATCTGCGAAGGATTGCTCGAATGGGTCGACGCGCAACAGGTCGCGCTGGTAGCGGCCGGTTTTCTCAAGCAATGGATCGGCGATCAATTGCTCACCAGGGTCGACAATTGCTAGCCGGTTAGTGTTAATATGAGCCGCAAAAAGGGCCTGGCAGCGGACAGCAGAGTCACGCCAGGCTAACGAAACGAACAATAATCCTCTGACCAGGGAACACGCCATGCCAAACCTTGACCTCAAGCTAAAGGATCTCGATGTCTTCCACGGATTCATCCGCCGCCACATCGGCCCCGGCGCCGAAGACGAGGCCGCGATGCTCGCCGAACTGGGAATGGAATCGATCGACGATCTACTCGACAAGGTCGTGCCCGAGTCGATTCGCCGGCGCAAGGAACTCGAAGTCAAGGCGAGCCTGTCGGAACGCCAGGTGCTGAACCGGCTTTACCAGATATCGACTCGCAACCAGCTGTTCAAATCCTTTATCGGCATGGGTTACCACAACACCCATACACCGACCGTAATCGAACGCAACCTGCTGCGTAACCCGGCCTGGTACACCGCCTATACCCCGTACCAGGCGGAGATATCGCAGGGACGGCTCGAAGCCCTGCTCAATTTCCAGACCATGATCAGCGATCTGACCGGCATGGAACTCGCCAATGCCTCGGTCCTCGACGAGGCGACCGCGGCGGCCGAGGCCATGGCCATGTGCCATCGCCTGTCGAAAAGCAAGAGCGACGTCTTCTACATCGCCGACAGCTGTCACCCGCAAACCATCGAAGTGGTGACCAATCGCGCCATGCACATGGGCATCAAGTGCGTGATCGGCGACCCGTTCGATGCTTCAGCCAATCCCGAACTCTGCGGTATCCTGCTGCAGTACCCCTGCTCGACCGGGGAAATCCAGGATTATGCCGAGCTGGTTCAGCAGGTTCACGAAAAGAAAGGCCTGGTCGCGGTTGCCGCCGACCTGCTCAGCCTCACGTTGTTGAAACCGCCCGGCGAATTCGACGCCGACATCGTCGTCGGCAGCTCGCAGCGCTTCGGCGTACCGCTGGGTTACGGCGGCCCGCACGCCGCCTTCATGGCGACGCGCGAAGCCTACAAACGCTCCCTGCCCGGACGCCTGATCGGCGTCTCGCAGGATTCGCGCCAGCAACCGGCGTTGCGCCTGGCGCTGCAAACCCGCGAACAGCACATACGCCGCGAGAAGGCGACCAGCAATATCTGTACCGCACAGGCCCTGCTGGCGTCCATGGCCAGCATGTATGCGGTCTATCACGGTCCGCAGGAACTGTGCCGCATCGCGCAACGTATCAATCGCCTCACCATCGTGCTCGCCGAGGGTTTGCGCAGACTCGGGCTCGACGTGCAGACAAAGCACTATTTCGACACCATTACGGTGCGTACAGGTAACGCCACCGAGTTCATTCTCGCCGCGGCGCGCGCCGAGAAATTCAACCTGCGCCAGGTGGATGACAATACCATCGGCATCTCGCTCGACGAAATTGCCACGCGCACTAATGTCAAACAGCTGTTCGACATCTTCACCCACGATCTTGGCGACGAAATAACTTTCCACGAAACCGACGATATGTCGGGCAGCAGCCTGCCGCCGGCGCTGGTGCGCGAGAGTGAATTCCTGACCCACCCGGTGTTCAACAGCCACCACTCTGAAACCGACCTGATGCGCTACATGCGCAAGCTCGCGGACAAGGACCTGGCGCTCGATCGCAGCATGATTCCGCTCGGCTCCTGCACCATGAAACTGAACTCGGCAACCCAGTTGATCCCGGTTACCTGGCCCGGCTTCGGGCGCATTCACCCCTTCGTGCCGCTCGACCAGGCGCAGGGTTACCAGCTACTGATCATCGAACTGGAACAGATGCTGTGCGCCTGCACCGGTTACGATGCCATCTCGCTGCAACCGAATTCGGGCGCGCAGGGAGAATACGCCGGCCTGCTCGCCATCAAGTCCTATCATCAAAGCCGTGATGAGGGGCACCGTAACATCTGCGTGATCCCGGCCTCGGCGCACGGTACCAATCCCGCCTCCGCGCAAATGGCCGGCATGAAAGTGGTCGTAGTCGGTACCGCGAAAACCGGCAATATCGATATGGACGACCTGCGCGCCAAGTGCGAGCAGCACAGCGACAACCTCGCCGCCATCATGATCACCTACCCGTCGACGCACGGCGTATTCGAGGACGATGTCACCGAAGTCTGTGAACTGGTGCATCAACACGGCGGACAGGTGTACATCGACGGCGCCAACATGAACGCCATGGTCGGCGTCTGTGCGCCCGGAAAATTCGGCGGCGACGTCTCACATCTGAACCTGCACAAGACTTTTGCCATACCCCATGGCGGTGGTGGCCCCGGCGTCGGACCCATCGGGGTCAAGCAACACCTCAAGCCGTTTCTGCCGTCAACCCGTCAAAATTCCAACGGTGGCGTCAACAAGGTCGCGGCCGCCCCCTTCGGTAGCGCCGGCATACTGCCGATCAGCTGGGCTTATATTTCCCTGCTCGGCCGCCACGGATTACCCAAGGCCACCGCGACCGCAATCCTCAACGCCAACTACATCGCCTCGCGCCTGAATGATCACTTCCCGATCCTCTACACAGGACCCAACGGGCTGGTCGCGCACGAATGCATCATCGACACCCGGGTGATCAAGGAAAGCAGCGGCATCACCGTCGACGATATCGCCAAGCGCCTGATCGACTACGGCTTTCATGCCCCGACCATGTCGTTTCCGGTTCCGGGCACACTGATGATCGAACCCACCGAGTCGGAGCCCAAAGATGAACTCGATCGTTTCTGCGAGGCGATGATTGCGATTCGTCAGGAGATACGCGAGATCGAAGAGGGGCGTATGGATGCCACGGATAACCCGTTAAAGGGCGCGCCCCATACCATCGACATGGTTTGCGCGGACGAATGGAATCACGCCTACAGCCGCGAACAGGCCGCCTACCCGCTGGCGTCGCTACGCGACTGCAAGTACTGGTCACCGGTAGGACGCGTCGACAATGTCTATGGCGACACCCACCTGATCTGCTCCTGCCCGCCGCTTTCGGCCTATGCCGAAGACGATGCGTAGCGCGCACAGTGAGATATGCGGACCATGCAGTTAACAAAAGGACGCTTTGACGATCTACGGCGGTATACCGCTGCCCTATTCTTGCGTTTTGCCGATGTCGGTTGACATGGATATTCGCAATGGCGATTAGTGTTTTTGATTTATTTTCGATAGGTATCGGCCCCTCCAGCTCGCATACCGTCGGACCGATGCGCGCCGCGCAGCAATTCGTGCACAACCTGAAGCAGGAAGGATTGCTGGCAGGCGTCGCCGGCGTAAAAACCGACCTGTATGGCTCGCTCGGCGCGACCGGCAAGGGCCACGGCAGCGACAAGGCGGTCATGCTCGGGCTGGAAGGTGAGCTGCCGGAAACGATTGACACCGAGTCCGTCGACGCGCACCTGGAATCGATCCGCGCCACCGGCCAGTTGAACCTGATGGGTGAACAGACGGTCGCTTTCAACGAAAAGAAACAGCTGGTGATGCACCGCCGTGAAAGCCTGCCGTTTCATTCTAACGGCATGACCTTTAGCGCCGTCGACGCCGATGGCGCCGAGATACGAAAATCCACCTTCTATTCGGTCGGTGGTGGTTTTATCGTCGATGAAAGCGCCGAGGGCAGCGATCGCATCGTCGAGGATGATACCCCCCTGCCTTACCCCTTCCTGAGCGCGGTTGACCTGCTGATTCACTGTGCCCGTCACGACCTGTCGATCAGCGAGGTCATGCTCGCAAATGAAAAAACCTGGCGCAGCGAAGCTGAAATTCGCGATGGCTTGCTGAAGATCTGGAAGGTCATGCGCAGCTGCGTCAACAACGGCTGCCGCAACGAGGGCATCCTGCCTGGGGGCATGAAAGTAAAGCGGCGCGCCGCCGAGCTGTCACGCAAGCTCAGGGGACAGCCCGAAATCACCTACAAGGATCCGCTGATGTGTCTCGACTGGGTCAACCTGTGGGCACTTGCGGTCAACGAGGAGAATGCCGCCGGCGGACGCGTGGTCACGGCGCCAACCAATGGCGCGGCGGGCATTATTCCGGCCGTGATGCACTACTACCAGCATTTTTATCCCAATGCCGACGATGACGGCATCGTGCGCTTTCTACTGACCGCCGGCGCTATCGGCATCCTGTACAAGGAGAACGCCTCGATCTCGGGCGCCGAGGTCGGTTGCCAGGGTGAAGTCGGTAGCGCTTGTTCGATGGCGGCGGGAGCGCTGGCGGAAGTACTTGGCGGCACGCCCGAGCAGGTGGAAAACGCGGCCGAAATCGGTATGGAGCATAACCTCGGGCTAACCTGTGACCCGGTCGGCGGCCTCGTCCAGGTCCCCTGCATCGAGCGAAACGCGATGGCTTCGGTGAAGGCGATCAATGCAGCGCGCATCTCGCTGCGCGGCGACGGTCAGCATTTCGTCTCGCTCGACAAGGTCATCAAAACCATGCGCGAAACCGGCGCCGACATGAAAACCAAGTACAAGGAAACCGCGCGTGGCGGCCTCGCGGTCAATATTATCGAATGCTAAGCGACCTGCAGACCTGGCTTGAACCCTACCTTGGCGTATTCGGCGCCAACGTCTGGATGCAGGCGGCGGTGGCGATAGTAGGCTCGCTGCTACTGGCCTGGATTTTCGATCACTTCATCTGCGCCATGCTTAAAAAGTTGACCTCCCGTACCCGTTTTCAATTAGACGATTACATCATCGATCACGTACACAAGCCGATCCACGTCACCCTGATTCTCATCGGCCTGGCGTTGGCAGTGGACCTGCTGAAGCTCGACGAGTTTTTCGATGAAATCCTGCTCTCGGCATTGCTGAGCATCGGTTATATCGTCTGGACGGTATTCCTGATTCGCTGCACGCGCGCGTTACTAGCCGCAATCGCCAGCAGCGACGGGCATCTTCCCGTGGTAAACCCGCAAACCCTGCCGCTGTTTCAGAACATCGCCCTGATTGCGATCCTGGTGCTGTCCGTTTACGTGATTTTCACCGCCTGGGATGTCGATATGACGGCCTGGCTGGCATCGGCGGGGATCATCGGTATCGCCGTCGGCTTTGCCGCCAAGGACACCCTCGCCAACCTGTTTTCGGGTGTCTTTATCATGGCGGATGCGCCATACAAGATCGGTGACTTCGTGGTGCTGGACACCGGTGAACGCGGTGAAGTCACCCACATCGGCATTCGCAGTACACGCCTGATGACGCGCGACGACGTCGAGGTGACGGTGCCCAACTCCGTCATGGGGAACACCAAGATCATCAACGAATCGGGCGGCCCGCACGAAAAGTTTCGCATCCGCGTCGCGGTCGGCGTGGCCTACGGCTCGGACATCGACAAGGTCAGGGAAATTCTGATGGACATCGCTCTCGGCGATGAAAATGTCTGCGAGGATCCCGAGCCGCGCGTGCGCTTTCGCAGGTTCGGTGCCTCCAGTCTCGATTTCGAGTTGCTTTGCTGGATCGACCAGCCGATATTACGCGGCCGCGTAATCGACGGCCTCAACTGCAAGGTCTACAAGCGCTTCATCGAAGAAAAAGTCGAAATCCCCTACTCCAAGCACGACCTCTACATCAAGCAAATGCCTGAATAAGGGAACTGGGGTCATTGCGAGACCCACAGGGCCTAAAGGAGCAGCGACGCGGCAATCTCCAAATACTTGATCTTAAGCAAAAAGATTGCTCGCTTCGCTCGAGGGCAGGATGCCCGAGTGCCGGGCGCGCCGTGAGGCCGCTCTCGCGCATCCCTGCGCTTCACGGCACCGGCACATCCTTGTGCAATGCGCGGACCGGCCTGCAATGACGATGGTTTTGGCTTAAGTAAGTGCCATGGATGCCTGACCCCCTTTGGACTAGGCCGCGCGCTTCGAGAACAGCCTTTTCAAAAACAGCCCTATACCGATAACAATAATCACACCGAATTTTTTCAGAAATATGAGCGCGGCGGCGAGAAAACCTGCTTTTGCCATTACCTTGCCGGCAACCAGCGCGCCAAGGCCATAAGCGGCAACCGTATCAATATCCGGATCGAAATCGCTGTAGCTGGAACCCTGGTCGAACTCGGCTAAGGTCAACACGGTGTCGATGTTCGCTTCGATGATGGGTTTTTGATCCATTCCGGCGATGAAGTTAAGCACCAGTACGCCTCTCCTGCCCAGCACCCGGATATTGTAATTCAACGTGTTGGCGGCTTCGCTACCGAACCTGTACTCCTTTGCCCAATGCAGTTTTTTCTCACTTGAGTCGTAGTAAGGCGGCGCGGCCCAGCCGATTAACTCGATGGTCTCGTAGCCCTGCTGGACTCTTTCCTCGCTGGAGGCGCGCGTATCATCCTTCATCTGGCTCAAAAGATCGCCGTAGTCGATTTCGTCCGCGTCTTCGTCAGAAACGTAGCCATCCTCTTCATACTCGATGGTCACCGCCCAGGAGTTTTCTTCGAACGGGGTCATATCCACGGGGAACAGCATACCGAGCGTGAATTGCCCGGGCGGGTTTCCCCATACATCGGCAAGTATTTTTTCCGAATCCTCGGGATTCAGGTAATAGAAATTTTCAGGTACGTTTAACACCGCTCCCGCCGATTCTATTTCAATAATCCCTGATTGCCTGTCCAGTGAATTCCATATTTCGGAAGCCCAGGCGATATATTTATCCTCCTCCGACATCTCTTCGGTTTCCGAAACGGCAAAGGCGAAAACTGGCAGGAAAAAAAACAGCACCCCGATGAGGTATCTTGCTTTCATGCTATCTCCTTGTTTCTCTTAAGTAATGTCAGAGAGCGTAGCGCCACGCAAACGACACGGCTTCAAAACAATCTTGAAACTACTCTATAGCCAACTATCAGCCTTGTTGCACTTCATTAGTATTAGCAGGCGGCATTGCGATACGGTGCGTAGCCGTAGTATTTTGGGCGATCATCGAGGCGGACATGTAGCCATGCGACACCGCCTCCCGCGGCACTCAAGCATGCGGGCTTCGAGTCGAGCCTACACCGCATCGGCGCACTTTTGCCGCATCGGATTGCGTGTGTTTATCAGGCTATTCTTTGAAACAGGCAATAGACATAGGATTGTTGCACACCCGATGGGGTTTGGTGTATCTCGTGGTGATGGCGTTTCAGCCGGAACTCTTTTGCGAACCGGTTGCCAAGCATTTCCGCGCTGTAACGCTGAACCGGCAATCCACTGCATTGGGGAGGGGCCTCCAGATCAAACGCACCAATAATAAAATAGCCATCTACCGTCAATGCCCCCAACAATGCATCTTTGTATCTTTGCTGTTGTTGCGGGTTGATCAGGAAATGAAAAACTGCTCGATCATGCCACAGCTTGAAGTGCCGGGAGGGTAGCTCGCTTTGCGTTACATCTTGTTGTAACCAGGTGACTGAATCAGATTTCGCACCTAGCCTTTCTCTACTGACAGCGATCGCATTTTCAGAAAGCTCGAGGACGGTCAAATTCTTATGACCCGCTACCAGCAGATCGTCAACGAGTGTGGATGCGCCTCCACCGACATCGATGATCGGGTCCTCTGTCGCAAGATCGAGTTCAGCGATCCATTCAATCGATGTTTCTAAGTGGGCGGCATACCAACCGACTTGCCTGGAAGACCTGGAGGCATATATTTGTTCCCAGTGTTCGGCTTCACCCATTTCCGATTACAGCCTGACAGCCTGTTTATCAGGTCTCTGATGATATAACAAATACCGCCAGGTTAGCCTGACTATTGAGAGATATACGGGAGAAACATGGAAATACCGGTCAGAGAGCAATTTCTAGTAGTAGTAATAATTGCTTAGAATTATTTGGATAATACCACCCGTTGGCCAGTTACCAGCTCAACTGCAAACACGGCCTGAAGTTGATTATCTAATATAAATATCTGATTAGTAGCGGCGCTGACGGCGACACCAATCGGCGAACTAAGAGGATTAATAGAATCGGGAATAGTGGCACTTGTTAATACTGAGCGTGCACCACTAGTCGGTTCCACAACTAACACAGAGGAATTCGGATGATCTGTGACCAGCACACGCCCAAAAATATTATCAATAGCCATACCGTTAGGACGAGAAAATGAATTCACATTGTCAGGTACCCCATCACCAGACAAAATTGTACGCACGCCTGTAACTAGATCAGCAGCAACAATGGATCTATTATCGGCGTCTGCAATTAAGGCGCGTCCGTTGTCTTTGTCGAGGATAATGCCGAATGGATTTACAAATGGGTTGACTCCATCTGGAGTAGAGTTGTCTGAAAACATAGTACGCTGGCCCGTAGCCAGATTAATCGCAATCACTCGTGTTGAAGCGAAGGGATTCGCCGTCACGGGAACCACCGCTAGTGCCCGGCCATTACCACTATCGAGTGCCACATCGACAGCCAGGCTCAGTGCATGGTTCCCATTAGGAATAGTGTCGCTTGAGATGACAGTGCGAACGCCGGTGTCCAAATCTACAGCGTACATCGTACTGTCAGTACCGCTTACGACTAACACACGATTGTTTCCACTATCCAGCCTTAATCCTCGCGGACTTCCAAATAAATTAATGTTGTCAGGAACACCAGCCCCAGAAAGAATTGAGCGGGCGCCGGTAGTGAGGTCGATGGCCAATATGGCTTTTTGGCCATGATCGCTAACCAATAAACGATGGTTAGCATCGTCGACAACGATATCTCCGGCAACAGTGGTTAGTGGGTTATTGGCATTTGGGAAAGTACTCGGGATGTTGCTACTGGTGATTGTTGCCCGGGCCGCATTTGCATTGGTGTTCGATGCCACATCGACTGTAGTCACTGTCAAGGTATTTACCCCACTAACTAGCGGCAGACAACCAGTTGGTTATGCGTATAGGGTGTATTAAACGCAGTAACGTTTGAATTCAGGGGCGCGACCGTGCCCGTTCCTGGCCGAAGTTAGCCATCTACTTTTTTGTTGCGGGTGTTTGTTTCGGGCACATCTCGGAAGCCTAATTCTTCCTGGCGAGCGTCTGATGTCTCCGAAGTGGACACTGAAAAGCGCATCGTCGGAGGCAGAGAACGGCACATATACAGACCCCCATCATCTAAGTGATACAATATCGATAAAGAAATCTATTAATATCCCTTAGATGCTCGCAGCATTAAGCTAAATCTATGGGCAAAGTCCACCGAGGTAAATTAGGGAATTAGGTCTCCAGGGAGAAAGTATAACCGTTACTGGGGCGAGCAAAATCATCGAGAAATCCACCATACTCCGATACCTGGTTAGACTCCGAGGATTAAGCCGTAGAATCTTATGACCTGGTTTACGCTATCCCTCGTTTCGGCATTTATGTGGGCGATCGCAATCGCCGTCGACAAACTGGTACTCGTGCGCTGGCGGGTGACGCCCGCCCTGATGTGTTTTCTGGCGGCACTGGTCGAACTCGCTGCGGCAGGCGGGGTATGGATGGTGCTAGGGTTGTCGGAGATGCCGTACCCTGTCATTGCGCTCGCGCTGTGCGCTGGCATATTTAAAACCCTTTTTTATCTTTTTTATTACCTAGCGGTCACTCGTGAAGAGGTTTCCCGCATCGCGACCCTCGACAGCCTGACACCATTGGTCATTCTGCTATCCGCCGGATTTGTGCTGAATGAATCATTACAACCACAGGAACACCTCGGGGTGATTCTCGTGGTCAGCGGTGCGGTACTGATAACGTGCAAAGGCAGGCTGTACCCTCGATTGAATCTGGCTTTCTGTTTTGCGCTTCTCGGTGTTCTTTGTACTACCGTGAATCAAATCATTACCAAACACCTGTTGGAAACCACCGATTACTGGACTGTTTTCGCAACCGTGAGAGTGGGCGTCTTCTTCGCGGTCTTACCGCTGTTGCCGAAAGTTGTCTCCAGCCTGAAAGTCCTTCGCTCCGAACGCAAGTGGTCTGTGCTGGCGCTCATCGCCGCAAACAACACGATAGCAGTGAGCGGACTTTTTATTTTTACGATCGCGGTTTCACTGGGGTCGGTGACACTGGTCAATGCGGTGGGTTCGGTCCATTCGATATTTTTACTGTTGATCGTGGTGGTGGTTGGCATCGTGAATCCGGGTCTGCTGCGCGAGGAGTTGAAAAAATCCGTACTGGTGCAAAAACTGATCGCGATTCTACTAATGGTCAGCGGGACGGTTGTGATAAGCGGTGTAAGTTTGAGTTGACGGGTAACGGTTAACACGAGGCCACCTTAACAGAGGTTACTTTTCTGTGAGAGTCTCAAATGGGCACTTAGGCGACTCTGAAAACTCAAATCTGAGCGTCTGCTTCCTCCGAAGGAGACACTGAAAATCGCATCGTGGGGGGCGGCAATCGGCACACATCGGACGCCCAGTCTTCCCGTTTAGTTTGCAGTATCCGACCATAACGGGGGCTAGACAGTGACGCCCGATTAATGGATCTGATACTCTCAATTCCCAGAGGGCAGTATGACACAGCTGTTTAGTTTTCTGTCGCGTCAATCCAAAATCAAAGGCCACACAACAAACTCCAACTTCAAAATGTCTAAAGGAACGTGAAGATCGAATGCGCTGGGAG